>TARA_R100000329_G_scaffold18303_2_pt1 | contig 10424 bp, 10 predicted proteins | sample TARA_R100000329 | Tara Oceans TARA_R100000329 (sample SAMEA2620783) | marine metagenome | biome: marine biome (ENVO:00000447); feature: surface water layer (ENVO:00002042); material: "saline water (ENVO:00002010), including plankton (ENVO:xxxxxxxx)" | depth 5 m | reverse complement strand
ACCATACTCTTGAGCTATCTCATCAGATACCGCTTGTTTTCTTTTAGAACCTACAGCTCTTCCCCTCTCTAAGTATTTGTTTATATTGCTTGGGTTTAACATTTTAAATGCTTGACCAGCTCCCTTTATTCCTAAAAGCATACCAGTTGCATTAACATAATCTTGAGGTGTTGGTACTTCACCCTCTGTAATGGGCATAGTAGTGCCTAAAACGCCAGCCTCAGCTAGAACTTTATTCATTGTACTCCAACCCCTAGTTGTTAAATAAGCTCCTGTTCCAGCAGTTACACCACCTAAAACAGCTCCAGAGGCTGTATCCTTTACCACCTCACCTAGTTTTATATCTCCAGTATTTAACTTTTGACTTAGAGCACTTTTAAGACCTTCATAAGAAGCTAAACCAGCAGTTGATGAGCCAATATTCATTGCTGTTTTTTTAGCAATTGAAGCCGCTCCTGTCTTTACTCCATTTGCTCTTAACTTTTTTACAAGATACTTGCCTGCTAGTTTCTTAGCACCAACAGCTCCTATACCACCACTAGCTACAGTAGTAATTAAATCAGCTGGCATTAAAAAACTTACTAAACCAGATGCTATATCTTCAACAACACCGGGCTCATATCCTGACAAGTCAAACTTCTTTTTACCAGTAGCCATTTCCTGAGCCATACCAGTTATTGAGTCATTATAAGCTTTTTTTATAAAGTCAGGTAAGCCATCAAACATTGAATCAGCTTCATGATTTTCTGATTGCACAACTTGCTGTTTGTATTCAGGAAACTTATTAACAAGGTATCCATATACTTTGTCATCGCTATATTTACCTAAACTTGGGTATTTAGATTTGTACGTAGATACTAATTTTTCTTTTGTAATCATATTTTATCTATTAGCTGGATTTACTGGATTGCCTAAGCTGTCTGTAGTTGCTCTTTCAAAAAGGTAATCTGGTAAGTCAACTGGGGCATCTGGTGGTCTATTGTTATCTAAAGAAAGGTCTTCTGAAAAAAACTGTTGAATATCTTTTAAAGATTCTCCAGTTGTAGACTCAATATCCTCATCAACGTCCTGAATAAATAAATTCTTTATATAATTTTGAATAATGTTTCTAGTTCTTGAATCGGGTATACTATCATAGAAAGCTTCTTTATATGCTTCGTTTTTAAAATCTCCAGTTTTTAAATCTACAGCTTCTCTTAGAAAGTTTTTTAAATTTTTATTTTCTACTTCAACTCTTTTCATTCTTGATTTAGGAGTTGCCGCATCTAAAGAAGACATACCTGACAATAACTCACTACCTACAGCACTTGGCTTTATCAATCTTTGTATTTTTCTAAGAGCTTTAGTTACTTCCTTACTTGCCTGCTTAGGTTTTCTTAATTTTTTTGGAGCATCTGCAGATAAAAAACCTTTCTCTGGTTTACTTTCAATAAATCTATCTAGCCCTAATGTTAAATTTTGGGGCATTAGTGAGGGATTTAAAACGGATGAAGCATCAGTAGCGAAAAAATCTTCGCCAGTACTTTCATCAATATCTTTATCAATGTCTTCACCTAAGTCTACCTTATCTATATCCGCTAGTAAATCATCTTCTTGTGTTTCAATAGTTATTCCATACCTATCTAATATACCTTTAATTGGGGCTATAGAAGCGTTATATTTATTTACGTACCCTTCATAAGCAGGGCCTAGATTATTTTCTAGATAGGATTTAATTGTTTCTTCATTAGGAAATGAAAGTGCAACATCTAAAATCTCAGTAATTACTTTTCTATCCTCAGATGCTTGTGGTTGCATTGATAGCTCTATATCCCCTGACATACCAGCAAGAACATATTGAGAAAGTAATTCAGGTTTCTTAGATTTAACTAGATTTATTTCAGCATCAGTTCCAGACCAACTTGGTAGTATTCCATTTGCTACTAACCTATTTCCTATTTCATTTATTTCATTTATTTCTTTATTATAAATTGATTTTTGATAATCATGTATTTTTCTCAATCTCATTGCATCATCTGGACTATCTTGGATTATAGATTCTATATAGCTTTCTTGTGCGTCTAAAGACTCTTGAGTAACACCACCTTCAGAAAAGATATTAAATTCTGTACTATATTCATCACTTTTGCTTTTCTTTTGTAAAGTATTAAATTGTTCCTGTTCCCTTTTTTCTTGATTCATTGCTATTTGCTTGTTAGCTTGAAATTGTTCTTCAGCCCTAACTTGTTCATTTCTAGCTAATTCAAGTTCAGCATCAGCTCTCTGTTCAGCCCTTAGACCAGCTTGGTACTCAGGACTAATATATTTAGATGCTTCCCCTAAAAACAAATCTAATCCGCTTTGAGGTACAGAAACACCAGACCTTAAATTCCTTAATCTCCTAAGTCCATTTGACATATTATTCTCCTAAAACTTTAATAATTATTTTAATATATTTTTAAATAGCTAGTCTCTTTCCCACCACTTTTTAGCTCTATCATACCATTTCTTACCTTTTTTAGCATAATACAGTGGATTAAAAGCTCTTTCTGCAATGTCAGCTACATATTTATTTGATAAAATTTTATCAAGTCCCGTATCCCTTAAAGTGCTTTGTATAAACTCTGGAGTGTAATCTCCTATTTTTAAACTTTCAAGAGCTCCAACAGGGTCTGTTTTAAGCCTTTCCATAAAGCCTTCAGGAAGTGGTGTATCTTGAGGTCTAGTTGCTTCTGTAGCTTCTTGTTGCATATCCAACTGCAATTGACCTAAAATATCTAATTCATAATCTTCCTGCATTCCTCTAGCAACATCAGCAAACCTTTCCCTAATAGACCTTTGAGAAGCCTCACCAGATTCACGCATTTGTTGTTGTACGCTACTCATAGTTCCTCCACCATAAAACCCAGTACCTCCAAACCTTTCAGAAGCCTGTCTCTGCCCTAATCCAAAACTATCTCTTAAATTACTAATCTGCTGTTCAGATAACCTTCTTTGCCTTAGCTGTTCTGTGGGGTCATACTCATCGTAAAAAGCCATAGCTTCTTCTGTTGGTCTATCACCAGCATCTCCAAATATTTGGTCAAGTGTTGGTGCTGTTGGAGTTCCAACATATCCACCAGTCTGATAACCCTTAACCATCTTTTTATCTCTTTGAGCCGCTAAATAGCTTAATACTTCCATGACTTCTTTATTTGTTGGTAAGCTACTTTTTTCTCTGTATTCTTTAAATGATTTTGGAGAATCATATTTTTCTCTTTGCATCATCAAAAGTTGAAGTTGCTGTGGTAACATAGCCGCTCTTTTAGCCATAGTAGCTTCTTTATCTACAGCCCCTAAAGGTGTATCAGCTCCATATTCTCTATCAAAATCTAATACCTCACCACCTTCTTGCATATAGCCCATTTTATTTCTAACTTCTTGAGGTAGTTTTTTAAGACCCGGATTACCTTCTGGTATTTGTTTTAAATTTTTTAAAACTTTACCACCTTCTTGATATTGCATAGGTTCTTGATTAGTATTTAATTTATCATATAGAACATTTGATGTGTCACCAGTTTTTTCTAAACGATTTTTTACTTGCATGTTTAACATCATTAGTAAAGCATCCATTGGTTCTACTTCACCGGACAAAACAGCATCTTGATACATTTGTTTTTTAGGCTCACTATCAAAATTTTTCATAAAAAACTCAATACCCCTTTTCTTTGAAAGAGCATCAGATAAACTATCTAAATTTGTAACCTCACCACCTTTTTGGTATCCCATCATCTTATCTTTGACCATACCTCCACCCATATATCCTTTCATAACCTTACCACCTTCCATGTACGAGTCTTTATCTTTTTTAACTTTTCCACCATATTTAAATTTTTGCAATGAGTTAAGGGCTATAAGTTCATCTATTGATGAGTGAGCGTTTTGCCCCATAACAAAACCCCCTCCTTTAAAGTTTTCAATTCTATCTGCTTGATTTAATATCTTTAAAGCAGGTACTCCTATTTCATCCACGGCATCTTTTCTAATTACAAATTCACCGGGCTCTAACATTGCTGGTACTGTGTCTGCCATAACTATACTCCAAGTCCTTTAGTAAAATTTTGAAATCCACGACCTAAAAACCTACCTACGTTTAGTAAGCCGGGGTTAATACCACCCATTCTCTCACCAGTATTTGGGTCTCTTTGCCCCCATTGTACAGCAGGAGCGTTGTTTTGTGACGGTGGTGCCATCAAGTTAGAGTAGTCATCAAGGACGTTAAATGATTCATCTAAGTCATAGTTAGCCTCAAAAGGTTGTATTTCATATAAGCCAATATCACTTGAAGCACCTAAAGACATATTGTTGGATAAGTTTGGATTTGGGAAGACTTTACCAGATAAGCTTTTCATAAAGTTACCTACTCCACCAGCACTAGTAATACCTTCTCCTAAGGCAGTAGACGCTCCCCTACCTAAAGAACGACCTAGTAATCCTCTTTTTTGACCACCGTATATGTCTCGTAATTCTTGAAATCTTGAACCAAATATTCCTGTGTCTGTAGATATATCTGGTTTGCCAGCTATTGCACCACCAATACTACCACCTAAGTAAGAACCTAGTGTCCCACCTAAGGCTTTGCCAGCTATTGTACCAACACCCGGAACTAAAGAACCTAGTAGAGTTCCTCCAATATTACCTATTGTTTCACCAATTCCTTGGAATCTTTGATATTCCCCTAAATCTGCAAGAGCACTTTCATAATCCCTTTGAAATTCTAATTCCCTACCTAGATTTTGAATGCCTCTTTGAGCTCTTCTTATCCTAGCACTAGGTCTACGAACTTCTCCTCCTTCTTGATAACCCATTTGCTTATAATTGTTCATAATAACCTCTTTAAATTAAATTTTTACTTCTACTTCCCATACGGATGTCATATGAAAGTTTTTATCACTTGTTACTATATTAGTATTGTCTGCTTGTATACCTATAGCCACTACGTCCCCAGCTCCCACTGCAGGTTTTGCACTCCAGTCCCCTTTATTAATAGTAAAATTTGTATTATCAGACCAAGTTGCTGTTGCATCAAATGTACACACAGAATCAGTAGTTACATCTCCGCTGTCTACCTTCTCAATACTAAAAACAATATCTGTTGCCGCTGTATCTAATGCGGGTGTCCTGAATACTATTTTATGACAAGACATATTATAAGGAGTTAAGAAAGAATTTTCAGCAGTCAATAACGAAGTGCCTTCTCTACCACTTACCCAAGGTACATATATTTTTGTAGCTGGTAAATCATCTGAAAAATTATGTGCAAAAACTCTATAATCTATAAATGTACTTGTGTATTCTAATCTCTTAGCTTTTAATGATTTATCTATTAATAAGTTACCATCAGAAGACATGTATGATTTATAAAGCTTTCCATTCTTTTTTCTATACAAAGCTATTTGACTATTTGATTCTTTATGTATTGCAACCTGACCCTCTGCCATAGTATTAACAGAAGGCACACCTTTAAACTCTACAGTGCTTTGCTTAGTATTTATTAATCTTCTTAGTTGTCTTTCATCTAAAAGCATTAAGAAACCTTTTTAGCCCTTAAAGTTCTATACTCTATGCTAATATCATTTATTTCAAATGTTTCTCCAGAGCCACCAAACCTTAGCTGTATACTTTGACATGATATAGCAGAACTAGGAGTTGCTACCAAAACATCCCACTTATCAGATGTATCTGAAAAGTTTCCAGTAAGTGTGCCACCACCGTCTCCTGAGAAATTATGTTTACCATCTACAGAATATGAAAATGGAGTAGTCGCAGAACCGCTAGACTTATATGTGACAATAATTTTGTATATCTTTTTTGTTAAAGAAGGTTCGCCAAAATCAATATCTTTAGTTATAAAGTACTGACCAGATTTAGCCAATTTAACTGGTAAAAACTTTTTAAATTCAACATCAGAGCTACCATCATAAACTCCAATAGTTAAGTTATTATTAAAATCTCTTACAAAATTTGTATATAAAGAACTATCTGTGAATATATTCTTTGTGGTTGTCCATGATTCACTATCAAAATCATATATAAATCCTCTATCGGATATAAGAGTTCCATCGTTAGGGCTTCTAAACATAATCAAAGAATTACTAATTGGGTCATATCCGATAATAGCATCTTTACTTATAGAACTTCCCCTAAACCAATCATTCCACACCTCATTAGTTATATAACTCTGCTCAAAAGATGGGTCACTAACAGCTAGTCTTTTGTCAAGTAAATTAGTAACTTGTCTTCCATCGTATAAATAACAACCATCATCTGATAACCAAGCTATGCCATATTTTGTTCTAGTTACAGAATAATTATTGTAAGCCCCTACATATTTTAACGTTTCCTCTAAATACCAACCACTTGGGCTTGGGCTAGATATATTTATAACATGAACTAAACTTTGCTTATAAGCTAATAACCTATCTGCAAAGGATTCTATAGCTACATAATCACCATAGTCTCCAGTGGATACATCAATATAATTATCTTCTAAAAATGTATCAAATTTATTTATTTCACTATACATTATTCTGTCGCCAAATTTCTTTAAATCTCCACTACCTCTCTTAACCTTAACATTAGCAACCCAAGCTCTACGATTAGAAACAACTGATGCTTTATACATCTCACCTACTCCACCAATTCCTAAAAATTTAACATCTGGGCTAAATCCATTAATTGATGAATAAGAATCTAAATTTATAGTTCTTGAATTACCTTCATCTGAACTTAAAACATAATAACCTTTTCCATCTTGATAGCCCCAAGCCACATGGTCTCCATCTATTGTAGTCCTTACACCTTTTTGGATGTCAATATCTGCTAGTAAGATTAAATCCTCATCTGTATTTTTTCTTCTTATATAAATTCTACCACCACTAATCCTACCGTTATATGCTAAATCTGCGTATACAGCAACCTTTAAAGCACTATTAGCTTCAACATTTTCTAGGAAAAAAGTACCTGACGATGTTCCATCACCATATCTAATAGGTAGAGATTCTTGATTACTATCATATATAAATGTTTGATAAAACTCATAATTAGCACCACCAGCCTCTCCCCATTCTCCATTTCCTGTACCAACTGAAACACCTATATTCCAACCAACACCTCTTGAGTGAATTGGAGTGTCGTGATTATCAAAGTCAAATGGAGCAGTACCACTTAAAGCACCTCCATATGCTCTACTTATTTTAACATCCTTGCCTAATCCCGGACTTGACTCCCTTAAGACAAGATTAAATTCTTTTGGAAATGTACCAAGAGTACTTGCAAATGAAAAAAGTTCTCCGGGTTTAGCTCTTCCGCTTTTATTAACATCAGCTGTTGTTTCAAGAATAACCTGAACATCGTCTGTATTAGCTGGTATATCTGTTCCTAATCTTAAATCTGTTCCTGAAACAACCTTCACAGCCACACCCCTATTAGTAGTTGTATTATAATAATTAGCTGCTGTGCTATTATCATTATTAGAATGCCCATATGAGTATGTTACCCCAGCTCCAAAATGCATAACTGGTGCTAAGTTATTAGGGTGCTGTTGCCATTCTGAAAATACTAACCCAGTAGGCTGATTAAATTGTTGTTTTTGTATATATCCATACCACTTAATAGAGCTACTATTTTCTTCATTTATATTGCAAACCCTTAACGCACCATCAACAAATAAATATATAAACTGTGCACCAGTTCCTGCTGTTGTTGGATTAACAGCTCCAACTTTCCAACCATTATCTTTAGTAGAGTAGGATGATGTAGCACTATTAGACCAAACATCAACCCTAGAATTTACAGCATCTCCCAATGCCACTAACTTATCTCCTTTATCTACAGGAGATACTACACCTAATTTAGGAGCAGTGTCTTTCTTTAAAACTTCTGAAGTTATAGGTCTACCTTTTAATACATAATAAACATCTTGGTCTGCAAAAGTTAAAACATTACTTCCGGTAGCAGTCGCATTAGCACTTAATACAAAGGTATCACTATCTGTTATAGATGCAACATAAGCAGATGCAGGGATACCAGTTCCACTTACCGATAAACCAGCCACTATTCTATTGTCAGCAGTATGGTCTACTGAAGTACTTCCACTACTTAATGTTCCGGTTCTAGTAAAAGAAGTACCACTTCCCTCTCCAGAGTTTAAAGTCGTAACAACCTCTTCAACATAAAATACACCGTTATTACTATTTGTACCAGATATATTAATTGTATCTCCAGCCTTTATTAAGTTAGATGTATATATAGTAGTGTACGTTGAATTTACTCCAGCGTGTAGAACCATATGTGATTTTGTAGGTACAGGCATATCTAATTAGGGTTAGTTTCTGGGGTTGTTGGGACATCTTCAGCACCGGATTGAGCGGCTACAAAACTTATACCACCAAACATAGTGAAATCAAGTCTTTGAGCAGAGCCAGTTCCTGCTGTTGCATTTGCAGACATTTCAAGACTGTCTACATCACCATCACTTCCGGTGTCTGTAACAGTATCTACAAAAGCACCTTCAGGTGCACCTGTCCCTTCTATAAATAAAGCACTATTATCAAATATTAAATTATCACCCACTCCTGAACCGGTAACTCCAACTGTTGCATCTCCAGATGTCAATTCCATTGCTAGTGAAAAATTACTACCACTTAATACTAATGGGTTACTTGTACCCGGATGTTTTGCATCTGTAATTTCATAATTAACATCCCTACCTTGGTCTGATTCAAAGTAATGTAATCCATACCCACCTGCTCCAGTTAAATTACTAGTTCTCTCTACAATATACTCACTTAAATCAGTAGAACCATCTGCACCTTCCTTATGGTCATATAAACCACCAGCTGTTTTTATTTTACCTAATGAATCTACAGACATGTCCTGTATTAAAGAGTATTCATTTTCTCTTAAATCCCTAGGGTCTTTCCGGTTATTCATACCGCCAGACCAATCTCTAATTGTGTAAAATTTCTTAGGCATCAAGTATCTCTATATGAACTAAATCATCAAAACTATTATCTTTAACATCCCCATCAGAATCCCAATCTCCACCCCACCTAACTTTTACTCCAAGCTGATGAGCTATACCACGAATCATTCCACCCATATAATGAAATCCATCTCTGTTTTCCCAGTCTATAGGGTAAGGAGCAAGGTCAACTGCCTTTCCTTCCATATGTTTAGAGTACTTAACTTTAGTAGCACCCTTAGCTAATAATTCTTGTTGACGCTCTTCACTTCGTAAACCTTCAATAATAGTTACATCCATTATTTTTATTAACTCATTTAATACGTTTACAAGTTTAGCATCTACGCCTTTTAACCTTTCCTTACTTCTTTTACCAAATTTAGGCATTGCGAACCTTCCTTGCTATTGATTTACTATATTTTGCTTTTTGCTTTCCAGATGCAGAAGCTTTTCTTTTTGCTCTGTTTGTAGCACTTTTTTCTGAGGGACTGAGACTTTTCCTAACTGATTCAGGTAAGTAACGACCCCTTTTCTTTTTTGGTTTTTTACTATCACTTTTACTGACATAATCCCATTTTTGCTTTGTCCATTTAGACAAGCTATTCTTAGATGACTTAGACCCTTTATAGCCACCGCCAGACTTTTTATATATCTGAGTAGCTAATTGAGCTTTACGAGCACTCCACTGACCTTTTCTACCGCCTTTAGTTCCAGACTTAACACGAGCAACAACCCTCTTCCATAATGCTGGATTTGTTTTCTTAGCACTAGCCATTATATTACCACTTAACCTTATCAGCCCAGTAAGCAGCTGACATTTTACCTTTTGCTATATTCTTAGCATGTCTAGCTTTAAAAGATTTACGCCTAGCTTTTTGTCTAGCAGACTCTCCTTTTTTAGGCTTACCGGCTGTTTTAACGCCTTGTTGACCAAAGCGAATTGTTTTAACTTTAGTACCAACTTTAGCAACTACTACGTGAGATTTTTTAGGATGATTAGGTGTTCTCTTGGGTTTATTATACCCAGAAACACCAGCTCTTTTTAATCTTGAATCACGTTTAGCAGGCATTATTTAGCACCAAAAACTTTAGAGAAGAATCCTTTCTTTTTCTTTTTACCTTTACCGGAAACTTTCTTTCCTTTTTTCTTCTTCTTTTTCACATCACTAGACATAGCGTAAGTATCTATACAACATCCACAATGTTTAATCTCTGCAGGTTCAGCATTTAAAGCTGTACTTAATAAAATAACTGGAATTAAATTCATCAGTCAGCCTCCATATCCATTGATACAGCTAAGAAATCAGTCATTGCATCTACACACGCAACCAACATTGCTTTTTGCTTTGCATCATCATACTCTTTCCAATCTGGAATTTTTTTAGCAATAGCTTCTGCAATCTTTTCTTCTGTCTTTGGATTTTGCAAGTTTTTGACTTGT
>TARA_R100000329_G_scaffold113017_1_pt1 | contig 10429 bp, 5 predicted proteins | sample TARA_R100000329 | Tara Oceans TARA_R100000329 (sample SAMEA2620783) | marine metagenome | biome: marine biome (ENVO:00000447); feature: surface water layer (ENVO:00002042); material: "saline water (ENVO:00002010), including plankton (ENVO:xxxxxxxx)" | depth 5 m | reverse complement strand
ATAATTAAAGGGCAGGCAGCTTTTCTGTCTGCCCTTTTTTAATTTTTACCTATGCCTTTAGACTTAAAACTAGATATAAGAACCTCAGAAGATTGTAAAAACTTAGTTATAGAAGATGTAACTGGAGGTTATTCAGATTCCAATCCAGGTGGTTGGGGAGGATTTAATATAAACGGTAACAGAGATACTTACAATATACAAGCTCACATTGTTGTCTATGTAGTAATAGACGGAGAGCAATATGTTGTACCTATAGCTGTTCCTAATTTTGGTAATATTGTATATTATCCAGCTGAAGATTCGTATCGAGGTTTTAAGGTTTCAATACCATCATATGATATTTCTACGGAAGTAGCCAATCTTCCAGAATTACCAGAAGCATATAATGCCATGCAAGAAGTTGTAGAGGATACATTATATGAAGTAGTAATTAACTTTAATGATATTCAACAAAACTATAGTCAAGAGTTTAAAGTTGAATTTAAAAGTATATGCAACTCTCAGAAAGCTGTAGAGAAAATGATGAGTGTGGTTAATCTTGGGTGTGAGGATTGTGATGACTCAGACATTAAAGAAGCTTTATTAGCTAAAAGTTTATTAGAGATTTTAAAAACCATATAATTAAATGGCAGTAGCAGACTTTTTATTCCAAAATAGTACATATAAATATGCCATAGATAACTGGTATGATTTATTATCTCAAGCTGCAGAATCTAAAAATAATATAGATTTAAGTATTTATGAAAATGCTATTTCATCAGATATATCTAGATTCTTAGGTGGTAGACCGTCTACTGTAAATACCTCAATTAAAACTTTTCCAATTGTATTTCATTTTATTGTAGATGACCCTTCTTTAATACGTGGGAGAGAAGATTCTGGAAAATTTCAATTTAAGGTAAATATATTATTACAAAGAATAAATGAAGTATTTAAGACTGCAAACATTAAATTTTGTCCTGCAGTAATTAACAATAGCCCTCTTGCGGGTGTAAATATTGTAAATGGATCTAATATTGTTTCTCGTATTCAATTACCTAACGGAGAAGTAAGAACTGTTTCTTATGCAGAGTTTGGAGCAAAAGTTAATAATTCAATGTCTTGGTATACTAGGGACTCTGGTAAGAAATCTGTAATAGATAAACAAGATGTTATTGGTGTGCCTTTAAATACTATTCACGATATAGCCTATAATCAAATATATAAATCAAAAGATCAAAGAGCAGGTAAATCAGCTATAAATGTTTTTTTAATAAACACATTTTCTGAAAATTTATATGGAGGACATATATCTTGTGTTTCTAATAACCCTTTTATATTTGACAATGGTGATGAGGAAGAGTTCTCTATAACACTTCCTTTTTGGGCTTTAGGAGATTCTGGGCTAGGTTATGCATATAGAGGGAAAGATAAGGTTCATACGGAAGTTAGAAGATCTACAATAGAAATTGAGGAGGGTATTGGGGCTGTTAATCCTGCCATTGCTTATTATGGAGCTAGAATACATCCAGCTAAACCACTATTAAAAGGTTTAGGGCATGCATTTGGATTAGCAAATCTTAATACTTTTAATCAATTTGAAACCTCTATAGGGATAGGTAATATTCTTCAAGCGGGATTAGATAATATTGATGATAGTTACTATACTGACTCTTGTAATAATAACTGTGTTTACTATGACTTTACAAAAAAGGATTTTTGTGCAGATTGCAGTCCAGACTCTTCACCTACTATTTATTATAATACAATTATTGAAGGTGGATTACTAGATGCAGAGTATTGTATAGATACAACAGTATATAATGACGATAATTTCAAGGCAACTAGAACAAACAATGTTATGTCTGATACCATATATTCAGACGTTTTAAATATGAGGTATGGATTTACTCCTAATCAAGCATTAAGAATGCATGCAAATATTGGATTAAATTACTTAGATGATAAAGGTAATATATATGGCGGAGTTTTAAATCATATTTTAAATCATGGTTTACCTAGTAAATGTACATCTATAGATGACAATTTTTTTGATGTCGACGACCCTATAACAGATCCAGCATTACTTTGTGATGATAAAACTAGACGAGATCAAGATATAACTGGATCTCTTTATATCTACGATTCTAACTTTAATACCTCTACTAGAGCTATTAATATGTCAGACACAGTATCTAAAATTAATAACATAACTGATAACTTTATATAATGGCTAAAAGACCCTATATATCAGTAGGAGTGGATAGATTAAATAACTATTCTAAAATATATGAATCAACTGATTCAAAGCATACTTGTGTTTTGGACCATGGTAACTCTGAAGAAGATTTATATTTTAGATTAGGTAGTGTTGTAGATGCAATACTAAGTTCTCGCTCTAGTAGTTCTGGAGGAGTTGATTGCGCAGATGGCTCCTGTGAAACTGTTTATGTGCCTGTAATAGTTGTTCGTAAATATCACTCAAATATTCCTTCATCAGTTACTTTATCTGGTATTAGCGTACAATCACAACAAATTTATGATAATGTAGTATACGCTGTAGGTAAATTAAATAAACTTTTTAGTAATAACACTGATTTACCAAGTGAAGACATACGAGATATAACAGGAATAGTGGTTCCTAATAATACTCCTAATTCTATTAATGATGTTGATTTAATATATGATGTTAGAACTGCAGACTTAAGAACTTTTGGATATTATACAGGAGAACAAATTTTAGATACAGATCGAAATAGCCCAACTAGTGGGCAATATATAGAGGAATATGTTCCTTTTAAATCTTTACAAGAATCTAAAGTAAATATTCAATTCTTTTTTCCAACAATAATTAAATCAGAGTATTTATTAGCAGGCTTATTTAGTGAAGACTACTTATATGTTAACGTGCTAGATGCGTTTGAAAAGTTAGGGCAGTCAATTCCAACATATTTCTATGAAGAATATTTTACTTTTCACCAAGATTATCCTGGACGTATTGATTGGGATTTAAATATTTTTAATTTAGAGTTTTATAATAAATTACAACAAATACAAAGAATTGTAAATGGAAATTCGTTCTCAGGAAATATAGGTAGAATTACTATTGGTAGTGCAACTGACGCAGTAAATTATCCTGAATTAGAAGGTGATACATTTATTTTTGCTCATGGTCACTATGAGTCCACGGGTAAATCAATATTAAAAAACTTTTCTTATGTAATTAATCAGTCTCAATTTAACAGTATAAATAATTTATCAGCAACTTCAACTCCTTATGCCGGAGCTATAATAAATACTAATATTGGTGCTATAACAGCTGATACATTTTATCATGAGTTTTTTCATACTGTAGGTGCAGGACATGCTTATTTTGACTTGACACTAGCAAGATATGACATATTCGCATCACCTAATGTAGGTGAAGATGGAACACTTGCAGCAGAGTCTTTTGTTGGTAGAGGTAGTTTAGTTGCAGGGTATGTAAATAAAAATGAACTATCTAGTTATCTAGGCAGACATGTTAATGAAGATTTAAAGCCACCTTTTACCTATTCTATATACAATGACACTTATGATTTAGCTCTTAGAGATGTAGAAAAAGCCAGTGCCGATGTTGCAAATATAGATGAGATTATTGATCAAGTGGGAGGCTATAATCCAGCTACATATCAATCAAATATCGATCACTATAATCAAAGAAAACTTAATTTACAAAATAAACTTGATAGCACACCTCAGTATATAGAAGGAAACTATTCAGAAGAAGTAGAAGGAGGTTTATGGAACTCTGACGAAAAAGAGTATGTAGAGTTTGTTATAAATAAACTTGTTCCTTATTATACTCAAGACTTTACTAGAAAAGTAACATTTATACCTGGAGGTAGTGTTGAAAATTCAACTAGAGCGTATATAAATATAAATACACAAATACCAAATGGGGGTGAGGTTACATACTTAGACCCTGATTCTGGTACTAAACCAGCTGGTATTAAAGCTACTGAGTATCTAAGCACACTTCAAAGCTTAATACTTGGATTAAATTCTTTTTGGGGAGGTTCTTATATTATTAAAAATGCCCCAACTTATAACACAGAGTATACAACTCCAGAGGGTATAACTGGTATTGTTGGATCGCCTAATGATGGTGAGTTTTTTATGAGTACCCAAGAAGCACAACAAAGAACAAATGATGCAGTACTAAATAATCTACCTACAGCTTATGCTGCAATTATAGATAATAGATACATTAATCTTATAGTTACTTCAGAGGCTGACCCGGAAGCTAGAGACCAAGAAGTATTACGAGTGGATTTACTTGCAGATAATTCTATCATAACAGAGATTGTTGTTAATCCAACAGATATAGATGGAAATAGAATAGGCCCGGATGTAACTACTCGCAGACCTTTTTGTGTGCTTAATTCACAAGGTGAGCAAACCAATTCTGTAGATCCTTTTTTTATACATAATTTTAATGCTTATAATCCCGATTTCCCTGCATACCCTAATAATACTCCTGTTACAGATTTAACAAGAGAAACTTATTGTCCTTGCTTATATGAATCTCAGACATATTATGATGGGTCTGAGTTACTTTTAGAATATAAAGTTTTAGGTCCAAATGCAAATCCTTGGGCTTTGCATCAAATATACAGTAAAAATTATTGTAAAAGAGATAGTGGTCTAGATGGAAGTTCTGTTACTACTACTGATAATACTACTATTATTAATAGTTATGGAACATACGGAACCAGAATAAGTACAACAGGTTATCAGTATGGTTCTTATATTCAAGGAGATGGAGAAATGACCACTGTAGATAAGACTGCAGATAGAGCAGCAGCTATGTGGTTGTTTAATACTCATAATCATGAGAATTTAAATAACAGTGGTGCTATATTAAAAATGCATGAATATAATGATGGAACATTTTTAAATCTTCCTTATGTTATAGGGTATTGTGGATTTAATTGGATGACTACTCTACCCAATTCATATCAGATTGAACGTAAAACTATTCTACAAGACTATACTAATTACGGAAACAATTCAATCGGTGATGAAAATAGAGATTACATACTGAAGATAAGAAATGAGCAATTTTATATGCCAGAAGATTTATATATACTTCCTCCTGTAAGCAAAGATGTAAGCCTTTTAAATCATAAAAGAAGGCTTAGACTTTGTGCGTCTGGTTTAAATGAAGATAATTATACTTTATACATGGGAACTTATCCTGGAGGAGAAAATATAAAAAGTAGATATGCTGTAGGTTCAACAGAACCACGTAATCCGTATTACAATCCACTAGCTAAACATTTTTCTGAAACTGCTGGATATATAGCACATTCTGGAACTGCTGCTGATAGCACTCATTTATTTGATCCTAACCCAAAACAGGAATATTATAAAGATTTATATGGAGAGTATAATCCTTTATATATGAATGAGCTTTCTGTGTATGAGGGAGTGGGTGCAAACATGGAACATAGATTTATGGACCATGATTTTGTAAGAGCTGCAAATGTATACTTTAATTCAGATTCAGATGTACCTGTTATGTATAGACAGGTTTGGGCTGATGAGCAGGCATATAAAGAAAATCCTGTCCCTTTAACACCTAATAGTATTGCGCAGTTTCTTGATTATTTTGCTCTGGTAGTAAAAGGAACTAATCTTGATACTTGGGTGGGTGGCTGTACGGACCCAGATAAATTTAATTACAATCCTGACGCAAATTATGATGATGGTACATGTATTGATCATATCTATGGTTGTACTCAAGAATGGGCTATTAATTATATGTATCAAGGGGCTACCCAGGAAGTATTTCTTTCTGGTTATGGACTAGGAACTCATAACCCTAATATAAATACTGATGATGGATCTTGTTTTACTCTTTTATGTACTGATCCTGCTGCTTCAGGAGATTTTTCTGCTGGGTTTAATGCTACGCTTTTTAATCAAGCTGTTAATTATGGAGGATTAGAATCTATTATTGAAGGACAATCAGAATTAGTTGGATTAGATGAATTAGATCCAAACAACAACTCACTGTGCCAATATACTGTAACATCTGTTAAACCAATTGTTAAATTAGTATGTATAGACTCACGAATACCAGATAATAAAGGTCTTGAGTTTTGTAACAATAATGAACCTATAAGTTATTACAGAAATACAGCTACAGGAGAAATAAATGGGTTTATACCTGCTGAAGAAAGAGAACTTGTGCAAGATACTTCTTTATCAGACTTTGTAGATTTTCCTTATGGGGAGACAGTCTTAAATACATCCTCGTTTGACCCAGCTGAAGGTAAAGTTTTTTTATTAACTACTAATAGTAATCATATTTATAATATTCAAACAGAAAATGGAGATGATTTTCCTAGTGCATCTCCCGACGGTCACCTAATAGAGACAGATGATGATATGTTTAATGATGCGCTTTTACAAGCTTTAAGAGAAGTATGTGGTTTAGAGGTTGTAGATGGTTATAATCAACTACCAGTATTTAAAAGGCAAAGAAGATATAATTGTATAGAAAACCCAATTTTACCTGATGGTAGTGGAGGTTGCTATTTACTTAGCTATGCTAATACTACAGTAACTAATAAACTACAAGGATGTGTCTCAGCTCCTGTTGACTATGTAACTCCTCAAAACTGTAATAATCAAGAAGCATTTACAGGTGGTTATATAACAGATGCTACTTTCTTTTCAATGTATGATGAGTTCATTGCAAGTTCAGAAGGAAGCTGTGATAGTGTGGAAACTAGTCAGGGTAAGTATATAGTTGGCACAAGCACTTTGGGAGAAATAGTAGATGGAACTTCATTATCACTCTCACAAGATCAAAGAAACTATTATTCAGATTCTATAGAGACAGTAAGAAAATATTTAAATCCTAAACAGTATCGATATAGCAGAGTTTCTGTTCCATATTTTATGAATGTTTCTGTATTATTATTTGATGGTTCAGGAAATGCTTATACAGGATATTTTATAGTTATATCTCTTTATGGGATTGAGGAAAGAAAGTATTATGCATTTGATATAGATACAGGAGTTCAATTATATGAACTATTTTATAGTAAAAACTTTATACCAGGACTAGCGCTGCCTAGTAACGCTCAAGAAGAAAGAGCTAAAAAAATGCGCAAAGTTATAAATAAAATTACTAATTTAACTATATTTACCGACAATTAATTATACTATGGCCATATCAACAGAATATTTACACAATAGATACATGAAAGCTAATGAAGCGTTAGATAAATACGGCGCTTTGATAGCAGACAGATTATCTACTGGAAACACAAATCCAAGTCAACTGCAAAAATTTAATTTAATGTCAGCTTGGATTTCATTTATGTCTTCTAAAATTACTGTACCGTCAAGTATAATAGCAACTTCTCCTAAGCCTATGTCTTTTCCAGTGCCCGCACTAGAAAGAGGACCGCAAAAACTTACGATAGGAGTTGATAATATTGAAGGAGAGTTTACGACTATTGCAGCTTTTACATTATATAATCTATCAGAACTTGATAATAATGTTGATACTACTAACTTTGAAAATCTATTAAATGATCCTTCTACATACAGTAATAGAGATTTTAGCTTTAGTTATATTCGTAGATCTCAAACGGTAACTATTTCGTTTCCTCCTACAGGAATGTATAATGACAGTATTTTAGTATTTTCTCCTTATCCTAAAAACTTTGAGGATTTAAAGCAACGTAATCTTATAGTTAAAGGTGGTGTTTCTGCTGAAACTACAGTAGACTATCTTTCTGTAGAGGACAGGGAATTATTTAATAAAATTTTAGAAGACATGGCAATCGAATTAAAAATCTCTTACTGATAAAAATATTTAATTATGGCAAACGGATATGGTTCTACAGGTAGACGTAGAAATAGAAACTCAAATACAAACTCTGGCAGAACATCTATAAGTTCTAATAGTGACATCATAGAAATTCTTCAAGGAGGAGTTAAAAAACAAATAAGTAAATTAGACTTATTGAGGCATGTAGAGGATGCAATAAAAACTGTATCATCTGAAGTTAGATCTGTGCAAAGACAGGTTAGTAAAAAAACTATAAATAAAGACTCGGCATCATTTAATGGTCCAGTATCTGCTTCAACACCTCAAGCTGCGAATCACTTAGCAACAAAATCTTACGTAGATAATATTACAAATAATGTTATTAAAAATGATGGTACAGTTCCTTTAGCAAATAATTTATCTTATAGAACTGCTCCACAGTCATTTAAAGAAAATGATATTATTACAAAAAAGTTTGTAGACGATGAACTAAAAGCTACTTTAAAAACAATTAAAAGAGAAAAAGGAACTAATGGTTATCCTAGAGCATCTGCGGGGGATTCTTTTATAATTGAAGAAGATATTGCTATGTTTGCTACAGATGGCCCAGAGGTTCAAGTAGGAGATTTGTTATTGTGTATAGAAGATTCTCAAGGAGGTACGCATGGCGCTGTAGGACATCAGTTTGCAATAGTAAATACTAATGTAGTATTTTCAACAGAAGAAAAAGCAGGTATATTAAGAGTGGCAACTGAAGAAGATTTAACAAGTTTAGATGCCGAAGACTCTGCCCTAACACCTCAAAAATATAAAAGAGCTTTAGAGCTTGGTAGTGAGTATAATAGAACTATTGTATCTATTCCTAACTATACTTTAACAGAACAAGATAAAGGTATTGTCGGTGTAGATTGTAGAAGAAATACAGTTACACTAACTTTGCCTTCCATAGGTAGACTTTCAAATCCTAAAATATTAAAGTATTTAATTAAAGATGAATACGGTAACTCAGTAAGAAATAATATAACATTAGTTACCTCTGGTGGTAATACTATACAAGGATCTAGAACATATTTAATAAATGCAAATAATGCTTCTGTAAAGTTATATAATGATGGACAAGATAAATGGTATTTAGAGAGTAATGTTTCTTCAGGAGCAGAAACTTCCCAAGGAGTAAAAACTTTTGTTACTAGTGATATTAATGCTGGTGAAAGAGCAACTACTACAGGTGCATATGAAACAGTAATGTCTATAGATGTAGATTTAAGAGAATATCCAATTGGTTCAGGTTTTAAAATTGTAGCACATTCTCTTGCAGCAGCAAATGGTAATACAAAAACTGTTGCTATTGGTATAAATGGGACTCAAGTTTTACCGACTACTTTAACTACAACAACAGCTCCTAATGCAGAATTCATACATCACGAGGCTACAGTTTTACACTCTGACACTCCAAAGTCAATAGCTTTTGGATTTGTTATTGTTGGTGCAGATTTAGATGCTGTATCAGCTGGAGCTAATAATACTTTATCACTAGACTGGGATCAAAAAATTACAATAAGTGTAGATGTAAATAATGCAACTGCTGCCACTGACGTTAGTGTGTATGCATTGCAAGTAATACCTTTAAAATAATAATACATGTTAACTACTTTAAGAGACGCAATAAATAAGGGTAAAACTTCTAATGAAGTTGCTCCAGTTGTTTTAAATTATTCTATTCAAAATTTTGATAATTTATTGGTAGACCATCCAACACTTAAAGATGTAAAAGTTTTACCAAATACATACATAACAAAACATGCATTTGATGTTGAAGTTCAAAATGCATTTAAACAATGGGAGCTTTTATTCAACTCTTTATATGGGGAGTATATAGCTTTAAGTTTTGTAAAATCAGATACTACTTCCGACATAACTATTAGTGTTTCTAATATAACTAGCAGAGTTCAGATTACTTATGGTTCTCCAGCTATACAATTAAAGTCTGGGTTGAACTGGGCTTTTACTGGAATGCCTAGTGGTAAATATTTATTATTAAACTACTTAGTATATAATATAGGTTTGCTGCTTCGGGTGCCTAGAACTCAAAAGGTAAGCCCTATGAATACTAAATTCTTATCTACCTTTTATCCTTCTGTGTCAAAATTAACAGTTGAATCTGATGGTAGTATAAATAAAAGTATACTAGTTGATTACCCAGTAATTAAAAAAGGTATAGTAAATGTATATGGAATTACTACAGGAAGAAGACCTTATATTTTAGGATGTACAGATCCTAATGCAACAAACTATAATCCAGAGGCAACTATTGAAGGTGGGGGCTGTGTATACGAGGACCCGAGAGCTAACGTAACTTTAATGATGCCAAGAATAGGAGCTAGATATATAAATGAGCCCTATCCTGAGTATGTGTTATTACAACCTGAAGGTTACTATGCAATACAGGGCGGTGTGTTTGGAGATGTTGACAACACCCTTACATCCATTAGTAATAGCTCTAGCGAGCCTTTAACTTTGTCTCCATCTTTTTCTGATAACAATTCTCAACTTACTAGTTTAGTTATAACAGATAAAGGTGCGTCTGAATATGGAGATAGTACAGGAATTATAAGATAC
>TARA_R100000329_G_scaffold148927_1_pt1 | contig 10430 bp, 20 predicted proteins | sample TARA_R100000329 | Tara Oceans TARA_R100000329 (sample SAMEA2620783) | marine metagenome | biome: marine biome (ENVO:00000447); feature: surface water layer (ENVO:00002042); material: "saline water (ENVO:00002010), including plankton (ENVO:xxxxxxxx)" | depth 5 m | reverse complement strand
TATATAAAGAATTTAGAAACGATCATAGAGAAGCAAACGAACAAAAACAGAAACCTACAAAAAATTTTGTGCCTAAAAAAACAGGTATAGTACAACCTGTTAACGATTTAGCCAGGTTTAGACTAATTATTTTTTGGAAAAATAAGCCTAATATTCCTGTATGGATACCTTCTATTGATTTTATTAAGGGTACAGGAGATAAATATTATATAGATGAGTTAACTAGCTATAAAAAATTAGTCTATTATGTTACACACACTAGTCATAATAAGTTTATTACAGCATATATAATGATGAATTTAGAAAATAAACCCTTTTGGAGTAGCAATAAATACGACTATTGTGTATATATGAATTATAAAAATATTGAAAAACAACGTTTTAAAGGCGAAAAAATTAATAGATTAGCGTGGAAACCAAAATTTCAAGGCACAAAAAGTTGTGAAGTTGTTGACAGAATACAATTTATTAAAGATAATAATTTAATACGAGTTGAAAACACTAATTAAACGTAATGCAGATCAATTTGACACAATACAAAATATGCGTAAATACGCAATAATTGGTGCAAAAGACCCATTTTTTCAAAAATTTATAAAACAAAACAATATAAAAGGAGATATAGAGGGCGTAAAAAAAATTGCTCACTATATATTTAAAAATATTGCATTTGAAAAAGACGTACAAAATAATCAAATTATAAGATACGGAACAAGAGCATTGAGAGACGGTTACGGTAATTGTGTAGATTATTCTGTTTTGTTATCACAATTTTTTATAAATTTGGGAATACCACATAGTTTTAAAATGGTAGCAACAGAAAGTAACACACCCGAAAATTATAATCATATATACGTTACCTTAGATAATTATAGGTTGCCTATAGACTTAGTAATAGGACAAGATCAAGACGGTAACGAGGATTTAAAGAAAAAAAGGACTATGTATCTATTTAAAGAAGTACCATATTTTAACAGTTATAAATTAAAAGTTATATGAAATTATCAGCATTAAACGGTTTTGCAAGAGTTAACCCTACAGGAACAGTCAACCAGGTAGATTTACAAGGACATACTCCAGGGCATTTGCAAGGTCATACTCCAGGTCATAGTACAGATATGAACGCAATACCTGTAGGTATGATTTTAAGAAAAGCTAAAAGAAAATTAGGCAAAAAGGATAGAAAACAAAAAAGACAAGAAAGACGAGCTTTGCGACAAGCTAGAAGACGAGATAAACAATTAATAGGTCAAGAAGCTAGATTTATAACAGATACCTATCCAAACACACCTTTATTGCAACAAAGATTACAATTATTATTAGATACAGCCGAACAAACAGGAGATCAAGGCGTAGTAAACAAAATACAAAAAATAATTGAAAGAGTATCTACTTTGCAAGGGTCAACAAATGGTGTAATAAATAATTTTGTTGGCGACAAAAGTGGAACAGTAGCAGAAATGAACGGTTTTGCACTACAAGGTAAAAAAGAAAGAGAAGCTAGAAGAAGAAGAAGAAAAGCAAAAAAAGAAGCAAGAGCAAAAGCACAGGCAGAAAAGAAAAGATTAAGAGCAGAAGCAAAACAAAAAAGGTTACAAAGACGTGCAAAACGTAGAGAGTTAACAGCACAAGAAAGACGAGCAAAAAGACGAGACGAAAGACGAACAAGAAAAGCAGAAAGACAAGCTAAAAGACAAGAAGCAAGAGCAAGTCGAAAAGAAGCAAGAAGACAAGCACGACAAGACAGACAAACAGCAAGACAAGAAGCAAGGGCAGAAAGACAAAGAACAAGACAAGAAGCAAGAACAGAAAGACGAGAAAGCAGACGAGAGGGCAGAGGAGCCTTTGGCGAAGCATTTGCTGGTGTAGTCGAAACATTTGGCGACACTATAGGAGATAAACTAGGTATAGGTGGAGACGACAGCGAAACGAGAGCAGGTGGTGGTTTTGGTGGTGGTGGTCTTATCGACAATTTAGTAGACGAAGGTTTTGACGTGTTAGAAGATGCTACAGGTGTAGACTTAAAAAGCGAGGAAATAGACGACACTACAGAAAAGTCTGCAATACCGTTACCTTTAATAATTGGTGGTGGTTTAGTTGGTGCATATTTGCTAACACAAAACAAAAAAGGTAAAAAAGGAAAACGTAAAAAATAATTTATATATTTATTAAAAATTTAAAGTTATGATAGAGCCAAATAGCAGTCAAATAGGTTTTTCCAGGGTCGTTACTCCTCCCTCTATGAACGGGGGTTTTTCTAGAGTTAATTATGAAATGGACGGTTTTGAGTTAAACGGAAATAGAAAATTAAGAAAGTGGTTTAGAAAAAATGCACCACTTAGTTATGTTGGTGCGACATTACTAGGACTAGTTGTAATTGATTATGTAACAGGTGGTAAAGTACAAGAGATAATTTTACCAAAAGCAAAAAAAAGATAATTTAAAATAAAACAAATGCCAAGAGGAAAGTATACAAAACAATTCGACATTACAGCAGTTTTAGGTGCTGTAGGTGGTGGTGTAGCAGGTGGAATACTTGTAGACCAACTAGAAGATAAAGTAAAAATGTTTCAAAGTGGAAACGGTAAAAAAGCCTTACCATTTATACCTGCTGTTTTAGGCAGTCTTATTATTTATGCTATGGACGACAAATACAAACCGTTAGGTTACGGAATGTTAGGTGCTACAGGTTTAGATATTGGAGACGATCTAGCAGACAAAATGTTTCAAGGGTTTTCAAGAGTTAACTATTTAGAGCCAGGCAATATGCCTAACGTAGTGCAAACTAGTGGGTCTGCACCTGCTGTGCCTATGGCTAGTGAAATGGACGGTGTAGTGTTAAACGATATGATGACAGACGATATATTAATGTAAAATAAATTATAAAAAAAGTAATATGAGTTTTTTAGCACCACAAATATCAAGCAGACTAGCAAACCCTGGTCTTTTTGAGCAACAAATAAAGAATTATTTTAGAGCATCTAATAATATAGTACAACAAGACAAAACTATAGCAGATAGAGTTATCTATGATGCTAAAAATGTTGATGCACTAGATAGCGTACAGTTTTTTACAGGCACATACAACCAAAATTTAACAAATTTAGAGGGTAGTTATGTTAGACCTGCTAGTGAACACGTAATAATATACGGTATAGCCTTTTATACAGATAACGGTACGTCAAAAGCAAACGTAGAAGCAGGTAGTGCAGTATGGCAAGAGGGTTTTACAACAGGAAATAACCCTATAGCAACAGGAGACGTTAACTCAGAGATACCTGCACCACATTTAGACGTTAGTTTAACGTGTAATGGTGTAGTTTACCTTAATGACGTTTGGGGTATGGATTGGGATAGTGATCTAGCAACCTATTCAAGAGGAAAATTGCTATTAAATAACCCTATTGTATGGCCAGGACAGACACAGTTGACGGTAGAAGTGGTTTTAGGAGAAGACGGAACAAAATTTCCTAACAATTATTCTATTAAGTGCGAATTAATTTCAGTAGGTTTAATTTAAAAAAATAAAATTATGGCAATTCCAATGAGCATAGAACGAAATATAGCCATGCCTGGTGTAGAACAAGCTAATTTCGTTAAATATTTAACAGATGCAAATTTACCTATTAACAATAGTAAAACTATTGCGTATAGGTCTTTGTATCATATTTTAAAAGCAGAAGACGGTGCAGGTGGTACAGCAGAAAGTAGTCTTACATTTTTTCAAGGTAATTATGTAGCAAGAGAAACTAATTTCCCTGGTAACAGTTTTATACTGCCACAGTCTGAACACTTTTTAGTTACTAGTATACAGTCGGGTAGAGGTGCAGTAGATACAAGTGCAGGTACAACTTTTTCGCAAAATTTCAGAAAAGGGTGGTCTGCTGACGATAGTCAAAACGTAAATACTTCTACAATGCAAGGTGTAAACACAGCACAATATACTTTTACAGTTAACGGTATAGTTATGCAAAAAGATATACCTATGAGTGTATTTGATAACGTTTTAGTAACACAACAAAGAGGTAGATTTGAGTTATCTCAACCAATATTAATTCCTGCACAGTCTGATTTGAGTATTAGACTTAGCACGACAAGTCCACAAGGTCTGCAAGTTTTCGGAGACGATAAAACAGACGGTTATATTTGGTTTGAGTTACAAGGCTTAGCATTAATTTAATAACCCTAGGCTATTTGCTAATTTTGTCAATTAGCATTTAGCCTTTTTTCTAAAAATTTGAAAATATGAAAAGTGTACCCGTATTATTACAACAAGGTTTTACACCTATAGCTATTGCAGGTGGTGGTAGTGGTCAAACTAATTTTAGACTTACTACAGACAGAGGTTATAGCAAATTTTTTGACATTTACTCTTTTAACAATACAACAGGTGCGTTAGCAGATAATTGTCAAGCTACTTTAAACGTTGGTGGTCAAAATTTAGTACAAGATGACAATTTACCATATTGGACGAGTACCTATCAATATGGACGAGATCATAAATTTTTAATACGTGCAGAATATTCTGACGGTCAAACAGGAACGTTAAACTTAAACGGTGCAAATGTTCCAAATTCTACAGCAGAACAAACAGCACAACCTATAGTTTATTATTGCACTAGAGAACATCAAGCGTATTTAAATAACTTTAGGTTAAAATTTGGTCAAGGTCTCAAAAGAAGACAATACTACCACGTTGTACCTAGTGTAGCTATTACAGATAATATTTCTTCTAGTAGTTTTACTGCACCACGTAATAACGGGCCAATTAGTGCTGTTGCTGTAACAACTTTTGTTAGTTTAGATGATGCAGTTAATTATCCAAATTTAGAACAACATAGAACGTTAGTTACAATAATTGCAGACGGTATTGAAATAATAAAAGACGTTTCAGCTACATACTACCAAGCTAGAACAGGTAGAGATTATTTTATACAACCTATTTCTATACAACCAGGTGCTACTTTTACAATACAAACAGTTACACCTGCTGTAAATACTACTAGTTTCCAGGTATATTTAACATTATTCTTTGATAATTAAGATATGCAACACGTTGAGCCAAACGAAATAATATTTAGTCAAGGTGCAAAAAATAGTAATGATACCTTTATAAAATGGTTTAGTAATAAACAAGTTTATACTACAGGACAACAAATAAATTTACTTGTTAATGAGGTATCTGACGAATTTGTAACACCTAACGGTTGCATAGGGTATAGTATTATTGTTGACCCTAGTCCGTTAACACCAGGTGGAGACCCACGACTAATAATTATATTTAATGGCTCTCCTGCATCTTTTCCATTTAAGGACAATACAGACATACAAAATTTGCCTATATTTACTAGTCCAACTAATGCCTATAGAGAAATAAAAGACTCGTTACAATTTGACAACCAATTAAAAGTAGCTTGTACTATTTCGATTATTTACTATAGATTAAAATACAGGGATAGATGATAATTAGTAAAAGCAACTTATATAAATTAATTTCTGATAACGATTACAAAACAGCTATACTATATGAAAACGATATAGAAGAAAATAGCAGACCTTTTGAAACAATTAGAAAACAAACAAGTGATAATTTAACAAAAAGGTTAAAAGAATTAGAAAGTGTTATTAGTGGCAAGTTTACTATATTATTAGGTAAAGGTACTAGAGGAGAGCAAAAAAGAAATATGACAGAAGTACAAACAGAATTTTACGAAACTGTTATAGACGTTGAGCCAACTAATTTAAACGGTGTAGAATATTACGAAAATTCTGCAAACATAAACAGAAAGGTTGACGAGTTAGTAAAGCAAAAACTAGATCAACTAGAAAAAGAAAGAGAAGTACAAGAATTAAAAAATAAATTAGCAGAGTTAGATACAATGCAGGGAAAAATTTCTTATTTTTTGCAAGGGTTTATTACAAAAATGATGACACCCGAAAATTTAAACACAATGAACGGTTTTAACAACGTACAAATGAACGGACAAGAACAAGCTACTATAGAAGATAATTTAGCAGTTATAGTTAATTATTTTGGAGAAGACAATATTGATAAATTTGCGAAAAAAATTAAGAACGGACAAGCAAATGCAGTTAAACCAATAATTATAAATTTCTTAAACAGTTAAAAAAGAGAGTTATGGCAAAAACATATAACACAACGATTCAATTAAAAATGGCGAAATTGGCAGGTTTTAAAAAAAGACCACCTAAAAAGCCAAAAAGCAAAACAGTTACGCAAATGAGAAATTACTTGCAAAAATATGCAGATTACGAAAGAGAGTTAAAAGCATTTGCTAAGGCAGGTAAAGAAAGATTCGACTTAATAGAGAAGATTAAAAAAATGTAATGACTGTTAAAAATGGCAAGACCAAAAAAAGCCAAGACAACAGTAGCACAAAGGAGAGGGTTTCTAACAAGATCAAAAAAAACAAAAAGGAGAACAAGTCCGTCAAGGTTTACGAGAAACCTGGCGTACTTCACAAACGAAGCACCCCTTTTCAAACTGTTAGGGATTGGTTTAGCAATTTATGGAATTAACCAAGTAGTTGGTGCTATTAAAGGAGATGACCCAGAGCCACGTAAAGACCCTATAGACACAAGTGCAAAAGGTGGAGATGTTGTTAATATAATGCAATACTATAACAACAATGAGGGAGAGTGGGCAGAGTTAGGTTCATTTTTTACAGGTGCGTTTGATGACGACAAATACTTTTTTGTGCCACCTAAAAGTCAAGGAGGTACAACATATTTCCAAGACGTACCACCACAAAGTAGTCAAATATTAATACCTTATCAAAGTAAAACTATAAACAATGTAGCAGGAGAAATACTAGGTTATTTTTTATCTAGTATAGATTGGGATACATTAAGCAACGTTTCTATTTGTCAATTTTGTAACGTAGGTTTAAGTATAGCATTAAATTTTACAGATGACGAAGTAAAAGCATTTTATAACAGTTGTTTAAGTTTAACAGCAAGAGGTAAAGAAAATATAGGCGAATTATTAAAAGAAAGTCAAGCATACGTAGAAGATTCTTCACAATTACCTTTTTCTAGAGTTATTACATTATTACAAGCGAGATTAGTTGATGTAGGTATGTATTCTTAAAATATTGTTATGGCTTTATTTAAACCTGTTGACCCTGATTTATTTATAATTACTAGTCCGTTTGGTCAAAGAATAAACCCTATAACAAATTTACAACAGTTTCATAATGGTATAGATATAGGCGTTCCTACAGGCACACCTGTTTATGCTATAGATGACGGTGTAGTAACAAAAGTTAATATAGATGCAATAAGTGGTTTATATATAGTTATAGATCATGGTAGTAATTTAGTTAGTAAGTATATGCACCTAAAAAGAAGTAATGTTAAACCAGGCGACAAAGTTAACAAAGCAGACGTAATTGCTTTAAGTGGGTCTAGTGGTAAAGTTACTGCACCACATTTGCATTTTGAAATATTTAAAAATGCTAAGCCTATTGACCCAGGCAAAGAAAGTTTATATACTATTAATTATAGTAGAATAGTAAACGGTTTCTTAATAGCTATACCTATATATGTATTTTTCCTTAAAAAGTAATTATAGCCACTCCTGGCACGACCAATAACGAGCTGTTGTAGGATCATTAGCTGTATTACACCTATGTCTAGCTAAAAAACTATCTCTATTTTTTTTAAACTGTTTTTTGATTCTCATATTTGGGTCTCCATAGGTTACACGTTTAACCCGATTATTATCTAATACAAATACTTCAAATTTTTTACGTCCATAGCTTGTATCTCCTGGTTTTAGTCTTCTAGGTTTCATTAATCTGACGTTTTTTCCTCTGTAAATTGCTCTTTGAGACATATTCTAACTATTTGAGACTAATTTAATTAAAAAATGCTGTTTTTTTGGTGTTTTTTGACTGTTTTTAGCCTGTTTTTAGGCAAAAAAATAACCCTATTTAATAAAAAATAGGGCTATTTAGTGCGAAATTTAACTATTACTAACGGACTAACGACAGTAATCGAGCCACTAAGATACATTATTTATTAACAATATTTGCATTTTAACGTTTTTTATTGTTATTTTAAGCCATTATTAAGGCAAAAAGCCTAAACAGGCGAAATTTAACGTTAATAATCACATTTTTAAAGACCTTAAAAACACCATTTGCAAAAAAACGACCCTGCAAAATGGTTAAAATACTATTGCTTAAATTGTATAGTTTACTAAAATATACTGCAATTTAGCACTAAAATTTACTACATTATACAATAAGGTTTTTTAATACCTTGTATTTACTATAACTAAATTTTTTAGTCTTTTTTTTGTATGTTAATAATTTTGTTTATATTAGCAGTGAAATTTAATTATTAACTAATACTAACAAAATGACAAAATTCAATATTATACAGGACTGGAAAGACACTATTTACGACCTATGTCAAGAAGTGCATACATACGAATTTCCAGAGTTAACACACGAAGACGTAGAACATAGTACAAATGACGATTTTAGACAGCATTTAGACGACCTTATATGGCAAACTATAGATGGTTGTCAAGATGTTATTTACACTTATAAAGCAGAGCAAATAAGCCAAGTTATTGGTACTTATTCAGCGTTTGACACGTGGGACACCGTAACAGGCGAAAAATTCGAAAATTGGTCTCAAGTTGCATTTGCTAACATTTACGACCTTATACAAGAACACATAGACATAGATTTTATAATAAAGTCTTATTTTCTTGATCTAGTTATTGAAAATCAATAATTTTTGCACCCTGGTAGCAATACCAGGGTTTTTTTTTACCTAAATTTAACTATTATGAAAACAAAAAAACGACTAAACAACGACCAGGCACTAAGAAAAGCACACAAAGACGTTCAAAGCCTGGGTATTTTAGCTAGTACTATTCTAACAATGGAGTTAACGCAACTTGTAGAGTTTAGATTAAAGCAAATACAAGCATTTGAGGACGATTTAAACCTAGATACACAATTAAACCCCTTTGTAAGTAATGAAGCAGTTAAAAACGTGCTTTTAACATATTACAATACTATTAACCAACAAACTAAAGACTAAAATTATGGCGAAATTAAAAGTAATTATAGATTTCTGCACTAATAAAATGGCAGAACTAGAAGAAGAAATTGGTAACAGGGAATATGCTTTTGACGAAAAAAGCGAATCATACCAGGATAGCGACAAGGGTCAAGAATACGAGAGTAAAACTGAAGCCTTGCAAGAGTTAAACGAGTTATTATTAGAAGTGCAGGAAAAAGCACAGAAAATACAAGACGGAGATTATTATTAACAATGAGTGTAGTTTTAATTATAGCTGTTGCAATAGTCATAATGTTATGGCTATTGCCTACAGTAGTAACAGCACACCACAATAAATTAATGCGAAATGAACGAGACTATTTTAAACCAAGCAAACAGAATACAAGAACTAGAAACAGAGTTAAAACAAAAGGACATAAACATAAAAACGTTAAAACAAAGTCTAAGAATAATATTAGCTGATATGGATAAAAGAATACACATATTAGAATATTTTAGCAGTATACCTATAGACAAAAATTTAAGTTATAAGGGTTTATAAAAATTTACTAACTTTAAGCACAAACCCAGGCACGACCTGGGTTTTTTTGGCACTATATTTAACGTTAACATTTATTTAACATATACAACAGAGTTATGAACAGTTTATACACAATAGAACAATATAAATTTTTACTTGATTTAGTAGGAATTTTAAAGGATAGGGAGTTATTAACAATTTTACAAAACAACAGCACAGATCATTTTGTAGAATACGACAGAAAATTAACAGACCTTTATAATGATATTAAAGATGTTATAGAATATTATGAAAACGAAAAAAGAAAAGAAAATAGACAAAACACTAATTGACACCATTACCTATGTAGAACAGGGTTTTATTAAAGGTTTATGGAGACATAGACGAGCAGATATAGACCACATTTTTAAGGGTTTTGAGGAACTAAAACAGCGAAATAATGAAAAGAACAATTAAATATGAAAAATATAGAGAAGTAGTCGAAGAATTAAATAGATTAAAGTTACAGGCAGAAAAACAAAAAGAACTACTAACACAGAAGACAGAAACAATAACTGCACAACAAACAGAAATAAATATATTAAGAGGGCGAATCGACAAAGAAGTTTATAAGAAACCACTAAAAAGATATGTATTAGATACTTTAGGCGACTATTTAGACGCAAAAGAATTTGTAGACAATTATTATAATCCATTTTACGAAGTTACAATAGACCAGGACGAGCAGGGAAATTATCAATTAATAAAAAAAGCGAAATGAATATAAACGGAAAAAACATAAGTGCTAACGATTTGAAATTATTATATAAAGAATTTAGAAACGATCATAGAGAAGCAAACGAACAAA
>TARA_R100000329_G_scaffold38743_2_pt1 | contig 10470 bp, 9 predicted proteins | sample TARA_R100000329 | Tara Oceans TARA_R100000329 (sample SAMEA2620783) | marine metagenome | biome: marine biome (ENVO:00000447); feature: surface water layer (ENVO:00002042); material: "saline water (ENVO:00002010), including plankton (ENVO:xxxxxxxx)" | depth 5 m | reverse complement strand
CAGACGTTACTCAAAATGTCACCAATATATTCAACGATGGAAATAAGATTGCAATAATAAGTGAAGATGAGTTTACACCAAAAACTTCTATGTCTGGATTTGCCACAATTAAAAAGGGTATCACTTTAACCACTGCGATATCAGACACAAAATTCAACGGTACAGCGACTAATGCAGATGCTTTAGGTGATGTTGCGGCCGCAAACTATTTTAGATCAAATGCTAATGATACTACATCAGGCACAGTGACAATTGCTAACGATGGTGGAGTGATAGTTGGAGTTGACAGTGATCTAACAATTTCAGTTGATTCTGGAGGAGCAATTATTTCAAATGCTACACAGGATACTGACATTACATTCAAAGTCAATGATGGCGGTTCTACAATTACTATGATGACAATAGATGGTAGCACTTCAAGAATTGGAATAGGAACAACAACACCTAGCACTAAACTTGACATATCAGGCACTACTACATCAACTGCTTTTGCAGGTCCATTGACAGGTAATGTAACAGGAAATATATCAAGCACTGGCGCTAATACTATGGCCACATTGACCATGACAGACAAAATGGTCACCCAAGAGATTGAGCCTGATCTAGATGACACTTATGATATAGGAACTAGTTCAAAAGGTTACAGCACAGTTCATGCCAAAGCAACATCGGCACAATACGCTGACTTGGCTGAGATTTATGAAACTGACACTCAGTACGAAATAGGTACAGTGGTTGTATTTGGCGGCGCAAAAGAAATTACAGTAAGTGATCAAAAATATGATACGAGAATAGCAGGTGTGATCAGTGAAAACCCGGCTTACATCATGAACAGCAAATCTGAGGGACAGCCGGTGGCTTTGGCGGGAAAAGTCAAATGCAAGGTACATGGTACAATTACAAAAGGATCATTACTAGTCTCATCAGGTGAAACAGGATGTGCAACATCATCTTACTATCCACCAGTAGGCTCAGTGATAGGAAAAGCATTAGAAGACTACGATTCCAGCGAAATTGGCACGATTAATATTGTAGTGGGAAGGTGCTAAATATACACAAATGGCTTACACAATAAACAAAACAGACGGAACAATCCTAGCAACAATAGTAGACGGCACAATAAACACAACCGCAACCAACCTTACACTAATAGGAAAAAGTTATTCTGGATGGGGTGAAAATTTAAACGAAAACCTTGTAAAATTATTAGAAAATTCTGCATCAACATCAGCACCCACAACTCCGTTACGTGGACAATTATGGTTTGATACAAACACAGGACAACTGAAAGTGTACAACGGTTCACAGTTTGAACCAGCAGGAGGTGCTCAACCTTCAACATCAGTACCAACTTCACCAGGGCAAGGTGATTTATGGTTAGACTCAACAAATGACCAAGTGTTTGTGTACACAGGAGATTCAAGATCACATCAAATTAATGATAAATGGGAACTATTAGGTCCGGTTCATACTGCTTCACAAGGTGAGTCAGGATTTGTAATAGAAACAATTGCTAGTTCTGGTGGTGATAAAGTTGTGTCATCAATGTACGCTAATAGCACAAGAGTAGCCATACTATCAAAAGAAACATTCACACCATCAGTATCGCAGACAGGATTTGCTTCTATCAAGGCAGGACTAACACTTAATTCAACATTGAGTGCAGTATTCGAAGGGACTAACACATCGGCCGCATTTGTAGATGTCAGTGGTACAACAAATAGTTCTGCCAGTTTAGTAGCAGGCGGAAACTTTTTACGGGCAGACGCATCAGATACCACAACAGGCGCTTTAACCATTGACAACGACACTGGAGTGATAATTGGTGATTCACAAGACTTGACCATTTCAGTATCCAGCAACGATGTGACATTTGCACAAACCGAACAAGACAAAGACATGATCTTTACTGTCAATGACGGAGGTGTCACTACAGAAGTCATGAGATTGCAAGGTGCAATTAGTAGACTTAGAGTAAAAGACTTAGAGGTCACTGGTGAACAAGTGATTCTTAACACAACAAACCTTAGTATAGAAGACAGTATATTAGAATTAAACAGGAACGTATCAAGTGCATCTGGTATGCCGGACTTTACTGGTATCAAAGCCAATAGAGGCGAAGCGGCATCAGGAACAGAAGAAGATCTATTTTGGGTATGGGACGAAACATTCTCAGATGACGGCACAACTACATTTGGAAATGCTGGTGGTGCCTGGACTGCTTATAGATCTGACAACGACTTAACAAACAAAGATCTAGTTGATATTAGAGCGAATGTGGTACATGCCACATCTACTTCGGCACAATACGCTGACTTGGCAGAAAAATACACAACAGATGCTGAGTACGAGCCTGGCACAGTAATGATGTTCAGTGGCGAACCAGAAGTGACTATTTGTAATCAAGACATGTGTACAAAAGTTGCAGGTGTTATATCAGAAAATCCAGCATACTTAATGAACGCTTCATTAACAAATTCCGCGGCAGTTGTTGCTTTGATGGGAAGAGTGAAAGTAAAAGTAAAAGGTACTGTACAACCAGGTGACATGTTAGTGTCAGCAGGTGACGGGTTTGCCAGAGCAGAAAGCAATCCAACATTTGGATCTGTAATTGGCAAGGCACTATCTTCACACTCAGAATCAGAAGGCACAATAGAAATGGTAGTAGGAAGGTGTTAATGGAGTTCAATGGCATATAAAATCAACAACACATTTGGAACCTTATTGGTCACATTGGCTGATGGCACCATCGATACAGCCGCAACTGATCTTACACTAATAGGCAAAGGTTATGCAGGGTTTGGGGAAGCATTAAACGAAAACCTTGTTAAACTACTAGAAAATTTTAACAACACATCAGCACCTAGCAACAAGATCACAGGACAACTTTGGTATGATCAAACAAACAAGCAATTGAACGTTTACACAGGCACAAAGTTCAAACCTGTTGGATCATCTACAAATTCAACTACTGCTCCTACTAATGCTGTGTTAGGAGATATGTGGTTTGACACAACAAATAAACAACTTTATGTTTATAACGGATCTGCTTTTACACTAATTGGACCAACAACAATTGCAGGATCTGGAGTCACACAATTTACAACAGACACAGTACAAGATAACACCGGAGTAAACAGATCTATTCTTAAAATGGTGTCCAACGACAATGTGGTTGGCGTAGTATCTGACATAGCATTCACTCCAAGTTCGACAGAAACAAACGGAGCGGCATTGATCACTGCTGGATTTAGCACAGTGGCACAAGGTATTCAATTGTCTTCTACTGTTTCGTCTGCAAAGTTCAGAGGTACAGCAACTGATTCTGAGGCACTTGGCGGAGTTGTCGCGGCAAACTTTTTACGTGCCAATGAAGACGACACTACAACCGGTAAACTCACAATCCAAAATGACGACGGATTGGTATTAGGTGCTGGTTCAGACATCACTATGAGTCTATCAAGTGATAATCTCACAATTGCACAAACCACACAAGACAAAGATATTATTTTCACAGTCAACGATGGCGGAACAACCACAACACTGATGACACTGGACGGTGATACAGGGCGTTTGGAACTGCCTAGTGTTGGAGATATAAGAGTCAAAGGAAATCTTACTGTGGATGGCACACAGGTGATAATGAACACTTCAACAATGTCTGTTGAAGATAACATTTTGGAATTGAATAGAAATATTTCTAGTGCGTCTGGCATGCCAAATTTTTCAGGATTAAAAGTAAACAGAGGTGAGACATCAGTTGCCACTGAACAAGATTTGTTCTGGGTATGGGATGAAACGTTTGCAGACGACGGCACTACAGTGTTTGGAAATGCAGGCGGCGCCTGGACAGCATTCAAATCCGCAGGTGTAGGTGAAGAATTATCAGCGGCCACCTTGGTAGATATCAGAGCCAACGTGGTACATGCCACATCAACATCGGCACAATACGCGGACTTGGCTGAGAGATACGCCACTGACACACCAGTTGAGGTTGGTGATTTGGTATGTTTGGGCGGATCAGAAGAAATAACCAAATGCATAACAGAATCATGTAACGCAGTGTTTGGAGTTGTGTCCGAAACTCCAGCAGTTTTGATGAACGCACAGGCAGGTAACAATGATACACATCCAATGATAGCACTCAAAGGACGGGTGTTTGTGAAGATTTCAGGCACAGCAAAAGCAGGCGACAGAGTAATCAGTGCTGGAAACGGAGTGGCACGAGCGGCCTCACTGGACGAATGTACCGCTTTTAACGTCATAGGCCGTGTGATCAAGGCTAAATATAACGAAGAAACAAATTTAACAGAATGTGTGATAGGAGTTAAGTAAAATGGCATACGCATCAGGTGATACAATTACAGCAGACACGTATAACACGTTTGTGAACAACAGTTCAAGTCCGTTTGGATACAACCACTTTGCTGGTACAGGATCAGGAGAATACGGATTAGGACAGACTCACATAGCCACAGTGACAGCAGGAGCAGGCACAATCAATGCATCACAATGGAACTCACTTCTAACAGGAATGGACAACATTGCCAATCACACAAATGATTCACTCACAGCAAGAACTTCAGTTGCGGCAGGCCAAACAATAGAAATCAAATCAGCAGTAGAGGCGGATTTGGCCACATTGGCGGCATCGGTTGCGGCAGGTTCACCAAATGCAACAGCACTTGGAACTAACGCTGTAGGTTCAAGTTCAAATGCAAGTACATGGAATAACACATCTACTATTGAACGATCAGTTACCTTTGCCAGTGCAGATGCTATGAGACATTTTTTCAATGCAGGTGGAAAAATAAGAGTTGATCCTAGTGCTACAACAGGTATTGACGGAGACAAAGACACAGTTTTTGATGATCTAACCACCACAGCAATAGGAAACTTAGATATTGGGTCTCAAGCCAGCACAAGATCAGGATCAGGTGAAACATTGACCACTAACGGTCTAGCAAATGGCTTTCATGATTTAGGAACAGGCTATACAACAATTATCAAATTGACATCTGACAACTCAGGCTACACTTCAAACACGGTGGAGATCTCAGCAAAATTAGACGCCGCGGTTGGCAGTGCTACGGTAATGACAGTCAAAATGGTATCAACTGATGCCGCTGGGGATGATACATTCACTGCTGGTAACACTGCCGGTGTACCGACAAATCCCAACGAAGCGCCTATCATGACAATGGCCTTAATTGAAGTACATCCAACAGATGCACAAGGTTTAGCCGCCGCAATTCAGTCGTCTTCAAACGCAGAAGTCAGCAACTCAGTATCATAATTTATTTTATCCAGGTTGATTTACATCCATAATTACAATATAATTGTGGTATGGACATTGGCGAACTAAAAAAACAATCAGATCTTTCATACAATGTGGCTGTGGCAAAACGCAATGCCATTGAGAAAGCACACTCGCGACTTGTTGTGGTATACAAGGAACATATCTTTCGTGCAGATGCGGAAACAATCTGTTTGGCTAAAACACTTGCAGAAACAAATGACAAGTTTTTTATTTTAGATACCAATCAAAATCCTGTAGAAATCGATAGTCCTACAGAATTTATACAAACATTAATACAAAGAAATCAAGAAGCCATTAGTTCGTATCACCAAATGTCTAAAACATTTGCAAAACGAGAAGGCTAATGACAAAAGGTGTACTTTTATTCTGTTTTAACACAGAAAAAATAAATTATCACAAAATATTAGAACGCTGTGTGTATCTAATCAAAAAAAATCTACAATTAGAGATCACAGTTGTTACAAATTTTGATACATTCAAAAAATTAAAGCCGTTGGGCCTAATCAATTACAAATTTGTAGAACCTGAACACGGTAACACAAGAAATGGCGAACAATGGTTGAATGTGGATAGACATCTTGCGTATGAACTGTCACCCTACGATGTGACATTGGTTATGGATATAGATTATTTTGTCTACACTGACAATCTAAAACAATTTTTGGACACAGATTACGATTTTTTAATCAGTAAACAAGCACATGACCTATCTGGTAGGAACTGTTTTGACTTCCGAAAATACAGCATGATTGATATGGTATGGGCCACGGTGTTTATTTTCCGCAAAGGCAAACGTGCAAGACGAGTTTTTGATACTTTAAAATATGTAAAATCATTCTATGCTTATTTCACAGACATGTACAGAATATATGATAAAAAATTTCGTAACGACTATGCATTTGCCATTGCACTACAACAGTCTAATGGGTTCATGCCGTATTTCACACTCCCGTTAAAGTTGCCAACACTGCCGCCAGATTGTCAAATTGTTAAAATGTCAGACACGGGCATAGCATGGCAATACAATGATGAAATAAATTATGTAGAAAATCAAGACGTGCATGTGTTAAACAAGGAGATGGCCAATGCATAAGGGTTTTTTATGGTTTGCACAAAATAACGAAACTACAGATTATGTTGAACTCAGTATCAAATTGGCCAAGAGTATAAAATATTGCAACAAAGAAAACAAAATTTGCGTGGTTACAGATAAGGCCAGTGCTTTTGAACATCCGGCTGTTGATCTAGTCAAAGTGATGCACAACGACGAAAGTGCTGAACACAGTACAAAATGGGCAAACGAATACAAAGCATTTGCAGTTTCACCTTTTACTCACACCATAAAACTGGAAAGTGACATGTTATGGAGCACAAATACTGATTGGTGGTGGTATCACTTATGGCAACACAACTTGGTGTTCAGTGTTAATTGTAGAAACTACAAAGACGAACTGGTCATAGATACACCATATAGAAAGTTATGGCAAACAAACCAATTGCCCAATATCTACAATGGATTGATGTACTTTAGAAAAAGCACATGGGCACAAAAGTTTTTTAAAACGGCTGAATATATCACCAAAAACTGGAAATATGTAAGAACCACCATGTTGATTGACTGTCATGATACATATCCAAGCACAGATGTGGTTTATGCTTTGGCCTATAGACTGATTGACCCAACAAATCAGTATCTCATAGACTATGAATGGTTTAAATTTTTACATCACAAACCAGCCGTCAACAATCTACAGCATGTCAAAAATCAAAACGAGTATCTCTATCCCAACAGATCAGGAGAAAACATATATTTAGGTGACAGTCGTATCACACGTGTGTGGCACTATCATGAAAAGGATTTGTATGTCAGATAGTTTGCTGGACGCCATACGTAACTTGCCGCCTGTGAGGGAGAAAAAACATTTTGTTATGATTCAAGGCAAAAAGTGTGAAGTTAGTTTACAGAAAAAATTAGAAATAATCAAGCAAGGTGAAGAAAACTATGCATGGACTAAATTTGGACCTGCTTTAAGAACAAAACAAAAACGCAAAACACAATATTCAGTATTACAAAGTTCTACACGAGGGTATAGTTTTGAACAGGGTGATATTCACTGGCCCAACGCAGTGGTTGATGGAGGAGACACATGGCTGATAGAATCAGAGTAAGTGATTTAGATTTTGTTTTTATAAGTTTTCGTGAACCCAACAAAGAACAAAATTGGGCAGACCTCAAAAACAAAGTGCCATGGGCAAAACGTGTGGACGGTGTTGTGGGATTTGATTCTGCACACAAGGCCGCCGCGGAACTGGCACAGACTGATTTTTTTATCAGCATAGACGGTGATAATATATTGGACGAAAAATTCTTACTTGAAACACTGGACTGGAGCAAAACCAATCGAAAAGCAGTGCATAGATGGAGAGGCCGTAACAGTGTGAATGGATTGGTGTACGGCAATGGTGGCATCGTGGGTTGGGACAAGCAGACTTGCCTTGGTATGAGAACACACGAAAACGCAGACTCGGAAGAAAATCAAATTGACTTTTGTTGGGGAGTTCCACATGAAAATTTACACAATTGTTATTCAACCACTGTGATCAATTCCTCCGCAGAGCAGGCATTTGTGGCCGGATGGAGAGAAGGTGTAAAAATGAGCACAGACAAAGGCAAGCCTATTCCTGCAGGTGATTTCAAAAAAATGTGGCCCAATAACTTGCGGATACTGAGCACATGGTGTACAATTGGTGCGGACCAATCTTATGGCAAGTGGGCAATGTTGGGTGCAAGAATGGGTTGCTTTTACACAGTGTTGGAAAAAAAACATGACATATTCAGTGTGAGAGATCTGTCAGAGTTGGCGAAATATTTTCAGGAAGTCAAAGACAATGACATAGACGAAGAACTTCAATTGTTTGGCAACAGTCTTAGACAGCAACTGGCCATGCCCATAGCAGAATACAATGATAGTGAAAGTGTGTTTTATAGGTTTGTGATGCCACCACACATCAACAGAGGAGTGCAAGATCGTGAGTACCAGTGATTATAAAGCAGATGCACATCGGGCACAGATAAAATTACAGGAAGTGTCGCCTACCATGTGTTTGGCCAAGTGGAATCAAGTCAGTTTCCATCTGCCCACTGGTTTGACCAACAGTTGTTATCACCCTCCCTTGCACGAAATAGATGCAGAAGCAGTGAAAACCAATCCTGCGGCACTGCACAACACCGCAGAAAAACTAGATCAAAGATTCAAGATGCTACAAGGCGAACGTCCAGACGGATGTTCCTACTGCTGGAAAATGGAAGACACCGGTGAAATGTCAGACAGACATTATAGATCAGGTGAACCATGGGCCATGCAGGACTTTGAGGCCATCAAACAAAATCCAATGACCACAAGTTGGACTCCCAGGTACGTGGAAGTCAATTTTAACCATGCTTGTAATTTCAAGTGTAGTTACTGTTCGCCACAGTTTTCCACTGCCTGGGGCAAAGAAACAGACCTTTACGGTGAGTTTCCCACATCGCCACCACACAACGCTCCAGAACACTTTCAAGGCAGGAAGAGACCCATACCACAACGTGAATCAAATCCTTACGTGGAAGCATTCTGGAAGTGGTGGCCTGACCTATACAAAAATCTAAAACACTTTCGTATGACCGGAGGTGAACCCATGATGGACAAAAACACATACAAGGTGTTTCAATACATAATAGATCATCCCAAACAGGATCTGCATTTGAACATCACCAGCAACATGTGTCCACCGGATGTGAAGTTGAAAACTAGATATTTCAACATGTTGCAGGAGATATGCCTGCAAAAAAAAGTTGAACACGTGATGCAGTTTGTGAGTGTGGATGCTTATGGCAAACGTGCTGAGTACATACGTAACGGACTGGACTTCAATCGCATGATGGACAATGTGGAGGAATTTCTGTACCGAATACCCTACAGAAACAGCATAACGTTTATTTGCACATACAACAACCTCAGTATAACCAGCATGGACAAACTACTGGAAAAGATATTGGATCTTAGACAGAAATACAGCAAGGAGTATCAACGTGTGTGGTTTGATGTGCCCCTGTTGAGACAACCGGTGTGGCAACAGATCACTCTGTTACCTGAGTCATATATGAGCATTCACGAGGACAACATAGAATACATGAGGCAAAATTCTGGAGAGGGCAAAGGGTTTGACAAGTTCAAGGACTTTGAGATTCAAAAAATGCTTCGCAATCTTGCTTACTGGAAAAAAAACGCAAACGCAAGTGCTATGCTAAAAAAGAACTTTTACGCATTTTTTAACGAACACGATCGCAGACGCAACACTAATTTTCAAAACACATTTCCAGAAATGATAGAATTTTGGCAGGAGTGTAAAAACGCATGAAAATAGTTTGTCACGGATGGGGTGGGTACAAAAATACTGGTTGGTCATGGCCAAGGTATTTGGCAGAATTACAAGGAAAAGACTATGAAACCTTTTCTTTTAAAAATGCAAGTAATGAGACAATCAGCAGGAAAGTAATTGATAGCGTTTTAGAATTAAGATCTTTAATAAGTCATCTTTATGTGATGTGGACTGGACCAGAGAAATATGAAGTTGTACAAAAAGATTATGTTTTAGGAAGTGAATCATTAGTTGTTAAAGATCAAAACACTAATTTTAAGGTTGCTTATGGACAACACCCACAGAAAGAGAAACATGAGTTTTATAATAAACATTTTTTCAATTTAGACAGACAATATTATAGAACACTAGAACACATTTTACGCACACAACAATTTCTCACTAGTCAAAGCATTAGTTTTACAATGATGATTGAGCATAAAGATGTGTTAAGAAATACATTCTCAAGTATAAGTGAAAAAAGATTATACAACGAAATTGATTGGAGTAAGTTTATTTTTTATAATGGCAAGAAAGGAATAAAAGAATTCACTACAGATTATGCAAATAAAAACAGTCAAAGTGAACATGATGCATCTAGGTTGGCACAGTATTATTGGGCGAAAAACATTATTTTGAAGACAGAAAATTTTTTGCCAAATGATAAATTTGAAAACTTATTTCCAAAAGTCAACAATGTGGAAAATGTCTTAAATGATGTAGATTACAAAAAACAAATTTTGGATACG
>TARA_R100000329_G_scaffold36521_3_pt1 | contig 10481 bp, 9 predicted proteins | sample TARA_R100000329 | Tara Oceans TARA_R100000329 (sample SAMEA2620783) | marine metagenome | biome: marine biome (ENVO:00000447); feature: surface water layer (ENVO:00002042); material: "saline water (ENVO:00002010), including plankton (ENVO:xxxxxxxx)" | depth 5 m | reverse complement strand
AGCATAGTATTTTAAACCTACCGAATAAGGTTTAACAAAGAATACCTCAAGCTCATCATTTGAGCATCCGAAAGCACTCAATCTTTTAGGAGGGTATTTCTTTACATCCTCCCAATTGTCTGAATAGTAATAGGCTTCTATTTTTCCTTCTGCATTGCACTTTTCTGCCCTTAACAGTTGAACTGGAATATGATGAACTCCGGCAATTTTTTTGCGATCCTTAGTATATATAACCTGCATAGCACATTGACCAAGCATTTTTAAATCCATGCACAAATGTCTAACACAATCTTTATTAAACATCGCCATCATTGATGCATAATCATTTGGCTTTTTATTCGAATTAGTTGCGCTTAATCCTCTGCCATAAATCAAACGAGCTACATTGTTTATAATAGCGTTATTAGTTGTTGAATTAGTATAACAGTTGATAAGAAAGTTATAATAATCATTATCCTCACCAAATTCAACCCAATTTTCTCGCTTTGCTTCCTGGATTACCGGAGCTTCATATTTAGCTAATTGTAATATGTGTACGTTATCACTCATATATTATATATTCATTGTTTGATGCTCTGCTAGTAAATTCGCCATTATTAACAGAATAAGTAGCCACCGCTTGATTAGTGCAAAAGATTCGATCCTTGTGAACTATTGTTGTACCGTTTTTAATTACCAAGTTATAAAAATGGTTTTCCGTTAGATCAAAAATAGCAGTAATGGTGTCATAGTAATCTCCTTGTGTGCTAGAATCAATAGTAACCTCAACTTCAGTATTTGTTTGGTCATCAGTAATAAAAAGACTGTCATACGCTTGGCTTCTTGGTATAAAACTAAATGTTTGACTTGTTGCTATGTCTTGTAATATTATCATCTTATCCTAATAACTAAATTATGCTTTTTTTGTTTCTCTTTCATTTTTGTGTAATAATTTTTTTCCATATTTGCAAATCACCTATACGCTCAATAACTTCATTCTAAGCGCATTTTATATCAATCAATGAATGCATATATTAAAAACTCGAGTTCTGCCATTAGGATTAAATTCCATTATACTAATCATAATTGTTGATTAGTTACTAAATAAAAAAAGCACCCCGAAAGGTGCTTAATCTATGTATAAAGGAACAAAGGAAAAGCCTTTTTTTAGTTTGATACTATGTTAGCATCATCCGTACCATTATTAAAAACTGCCTCAAGAGTAGCTTCGCTTGAGCAATCAATAAATAGTGGAGGTAGTTCTTCTTCCGCCGTAAACGTTAACTGGTAGCCGTTAAAATCACCGAGTGCAGCACCACTTCCAATAGTACCTGCGGATACATCGCAACCTTGAGCAAACCCAAGTAAAAAGAATTGATCTGTCATAGATCTTGCAACGATTCTTGGTCTTCCATAGGCAAGTAGTTTAACTTGCTTGTGGGTTACAACGTCTTGTCTTTTTAGATTTACAACAAGCTCTTGAGAAAAAAATGTTGTCCCATTATCCCTGGAAGCATTGATGGTTGTATTTAATGCGTTAGCAGTTGACTTTAATTCATACTTATACAAATTTAATGCAGATGCGGTATCTACAGGTGTCCAAGTATCAAGTTGATCCTCTTGGTCTGTTGTAGTATCAAAAACTGCAGAATCCTCATTTAAGTCATCATAGTTAATTATGTAAATGGCTTTCAGACCAGATACACTGTCTTTGCACTCCTCAACTCGTCCGTGACTAATTTCACATGCCATGTTTAAAAAGTTTAATATTGTTTATACTAGAGAGGGCTTTTAAACCCTCTCGTTAATTAATCATCTATTAGTTAGCAGAGTTAGTGATTCCGTAGGTAACGATATCATCAACAATTGCATACTGAGCTCCACATGCCATTCTCATAATAATACGAGCGTTGTTTGAGCCATCTAGGTCACTCATGTCTAAAAGTTTTACTTCTTGTAAATCACTATTCAGTGAACAACCAAAGAACAAGTTAGATTTAGTAGTCGCCAATGCAGTATTATCCGCCAATCCATTTGCCATGAATATTTTAACTCCGTCAAAAGTTAATGACCCATTGTCATACCATTGAGTACCTAAAGCATTTGTACCATTAGCACCCAATCCAGAAGCTCCAAAACCACCTAAAGCTCTAACGTAAGCACGAGCAATATTTTGTGAAACGTAAATGTGAAGGTCTTCTGCTCCATAAACCGCACTTGGTATAGCGTCTACAATTTTACCTAACTCGTCAATTACGTTTGCTGCAGTAACCGTAGTTCCTGCAATTTCTTGAGCCGCAGGTAATCCGGCATCAACAGCAACTTGAGTTGTGATTCCGTCATACTCTCCAGATGTGCCCGTAGCACCTCTCCAAAAGCTAACTTCATTTCTTGCCGCTACTTTAGAAGCAACATAACCAAGAATATAATCCTCAAATGATTTAGGTAAAGTGTCAAAAGACGAGTAACCTTGCTCAATTCCTTGCCATGTGTTATGGAAGTCTAATTTGCAAATTTCAAGGTTTACTTGTAAGTCTTTAACTTCTAAAACTCTTTCTGACAAAGTAATAGCGTCATCAGTTCTTGTGAAATCACACGAAGCATCTGCTAATACGTCTGTTAATGCAACCTTTTGCATTACTTGTTTAAACTTGACGTTTGGAAGTATCTCAACTCCTCCACGTTCAATAGTTGGAGCACTTAAAAGCGCTGCTGCAACGTATTTACCTGCGAACTCACCCGCATACGTTGTTGTAATTGATGTAATTGATTTTTCTGCCATTTTTATTTATTTAATTTTTCAAATATGTTATCTAATAAGGTTTTAGGTCTCTTGGCATTGAACTTAAATACCTCTTTTTCTTCTTTATTTTCTGGATTGTGAGTGATTGGATCAGTAGCCGGAGTTAAATCTTCCTGGACTTCCTTAACCTCCTCAGAAAGCTCAACTGCTTCTTCAGTTTTAGGTTTACTGAGCAATTCTATTTCTGCTTTCAATTCCTCATTTTCTTTTTTCAAAGCTTCGATCTCATTAAAGAAAGTTTCTTTGACAATTGATTCAACTGTTTTTTTAACAGGTTTATCCTCTGTCATTTCTTCCTCTTTTTTATCATATCCTGCTTCTTCTTTTTCTTTTTCCTCCATTTCTTTTTCTTCTTCTTCTGCTTCCTCTTTCTCTTTCATTTCCGCTATCTTGCCTTCCTCTTTTACTATAAGCATCATGTCTTCTTCCATTTTGTATTCACCTACAGGCAAAGCAATCTTTTGCTCATCCTCTGTAACAATAAATACATCTGCACCTGCTTCAAATGCGTCTGCTTCAATAACGGTTGTTCCGTCTTCTAATTTTTTTTGTTCGAGTTCAATTTCAATTCCAAGTAATTCACGAACTTTGTTTAGTATGGTGTTTTCTTTCATCATTTTAATTTATCTATATTACTAACTAATTAAGGTTTTTTTTGTTTCATTTTTGTTCTGAATCCTTTGTTAATTCTGTGATTCACAATCTGTGCAATCTGTATATAATTCAAAAGATTTTATCTGATTTCCTCCGGATGAATTAGTCGAGCTAACTGTATAGCAACCATCAATATTGTTATTCTGAAATCTAAAGAAATAAACAGAATTAATACTTAGAGTATTATTGCTAATATGAGCCTGCACTTGTGTCGAATCTGAACATTTAGTCAAAACATATTTATTTGATCCAGAGGGGACTTCTGCATTTACATTTCCAATACCTTGTGCCCATAGATCACCATCGCAACATTTTTTAGAATATGTTCCGTCTTTACATAAACAAGCTCTGTTACCGCCTAAGCGTCCTGTTCTGCTTTTTTTCATTTATTGCTTTTTGGATGTTTAGCAGGAAGCAAATCATAATCGCCTGTATATTTAGGATTCTGTGGTCTTCCATTTTTTAAAAGATATAAAAATGCGTTAACTCTTGCCATAGCCCATTGCTTTGCGCTTTTAACCTTTGGACTATGACTTGTGTTAAATGCTCCTAAACCTCTTTGAAATACAGTTTTTAAACTACCGACATTTGCTCCATATCCTAATTTGTCCTTGTATCTTTCATTAAACTCTGTGCTCTTTTTTTTGAGGCTTTCCTCATCCGCTTTGGATACTACCGCACCTCTACTTGTGCTAGCATCTCCTTTAGCAGAACCTTTACCCTTTGGGTTTTTATTAGGCGTATCACTCTTTGGTGCTTTTTTACTTCTTTTTACACCACCTCTCGGTCCAACTTCTGCAAGTTTTTCAATCTGTTTTAATTTAGATTCTGCCCATCGTTTACCTGCTTTACCACCCCATAATAAATAGCTTATGTATCCGCAATCATTGGTATCGCCTTTTTCATAATAGGTTTCTGCTCTACTTAAATAAGAAAACATTCGCTTAATTGTGGCTTCTGAAATAGGCTCTTTATTTGCCAATTGACGAGCTCTCACTTTTCCCACTTGCGTAGCGCACTTGTTATTGTTTTTTTTGTTTAACTCTATGCCTCTTTTGGCATTGTTACTGACTGCATCCGGGTAATCTGAATATGATGCTGCTTTGACTTCCAATAAGTCTCTTAAAGCTTCTACAATTTCCTCTTTTGCATCATTACTTTTACTCATTTCGTAGCGGTCTGCAAAGTAACCTTCAATTGAAAACCCTTTTACCTCACCTGCTTTGGCTTTCTTGTAAAGTTCTTCATCATCTATTTTTGCAGATACCATCCAAGTGCCAACAGGAACATCCATTCCGTATAGAGCAGTCTTATCTTTGTCCTTATTTTCTACAATCCAAGATTCAACAAATGTTACTCCGTTAATTCTGTCCTTGTGTTCAAAGGTTGCATTTCTGTGATTTGACTTTTTAAAGAATAATTCAGACGCCTTTCTAACAGTATTTTGTGAAAAGTATATATAGTATTCATCTCCTTGATCATTCCGTCTATATATGCTTTTATCCGGAATTAGTGCTGGTCCCATCAAGATGCGTTTGTCGGTATCTATTTCTTTAAGTAATATTTCATGCTTATTTAAGGCAACAAAGTTACTTTCAATTGCAGGTTGCTCCACTAAACTTATAGCTTCAATACCCGATTGTTCGTCAGTCTCGTCAATGATTAATTCAATTATTTTCATGCTCATATCCTATTAACTAAAAATGGTTTATAATGTTGCATTTTCCACTCTGTTCCTATCTAGAGCTTGTGATGTGGTTACTTCTCCGGATACAACGTATGCCTGTAATGGTTGCTGTTGCAATTGAGCAAGTTGATTGATCCCAGAATCACCGACTACATTAAATTGAGGTGCAACCGCTTCTTCTCCACTTGGCGCATCTGATCCTAAGCTTCCTGCTCCTTCTCCACCTTGAAATTGTTGCTTTGCAATATTTGCTATTTGCAATGCTGCAAAACTTCCTGCAATACCTGCTGCAATTCCTTTAATGACTGGACCTCCAGGAGTTTGTGCATAAGTGCTTAAAACTGCTCTGTATCCATCGACTGTTGCCGAGGCTATATCTGCAACCTTTTTAATTTTGAATGCTCTCTTTTGTCTTTTTACATCGTCACCTGCAAATGTCTCGGCTATATTTGCAATCAATTGCAATCCCTGAACAGATAGATCCACTTTTGCATTGTTTAAGGCAATTGCATCCTCCTTGGCTTTTTTATCAAGTTCTTTTTGTTTTTCATAGGCTACTTTGTTGGCTTCCAATATTGCTAGGTTTTTAGCTTTATTGTCCTCAATCTCTTTTAATCTTAATTGCTCATTAAAATCAATTAGCTCCTGGGCTTGCGCTTTTTCCTGGTCATAAAATTTTTGCCGTATCTCTAATTCAGATTGCTTTTCTTGTTGAGTAAATAAATCAATTAATGTTTTGCGTTCCTGTGCGGTTAACTTAATGTTGCGTTCTGCATCCTCTCTGAGCCTTCTGAATTTATCTGCATTTATTTCAATTTCTTTTTCAATACCGTCTTCAAGAAGTTGGTTTTCAAGGTCTTCTATTTGCCTAGCTATTTGCAGTCTAAAATCTCTATATTCACGATAACGGTCTTGCTTATCTTTTAAAATTTGTGCTTCTTCTTCGTCTAACTCAATTAATTGTATGCGTATTTTATCTTGTGTTTCACTATCAAAATTAAAAATTGCTTCGTTTAATTCTTTATTTAGCCTTTCTCTTTTTCTTAATCTTGCTTCCTCACCTTTACCTTGTTTTTCTAAAAGTTGCTCTAAACTGATATTTGCGTTTCTTGCTGCATCTGCATTTTGTCTTGCTTGTTTGGCTCTTGCTAATTGCAATTCAAGTAGTTTTTGTTCTCTTGCTATCTGCGCTTCTTGTCTGGCTTTACGTGCCTTTTCTTCTTCACTTTCTAAAACACCAATAGCTTGTAAACCTTTTTGAACTAATTTAAAGCCTTCAATAATTGCAGTAATCGGCAATAGAATAATTTTCATGACACCACCTAACTTGTCAAAACTTTCTACTGCATCACCTACAAATTTGCTAACCTTTTCAAAGTTTGCAATCAACAAACCTATACCTACTACTATTGCACCAATTCCTGTGCTTATCAATGCTAATCTAAATACTTTTAGTGCTCCAGATGTTGTACCTACTGCTAATGAGTATGCTTTTTGTGAAACAGAAGCGATTCTAGTCCCAATTGAAAGTTCTTTGTAAGCTTCAGTTAGTCCTTGGACTCCTTGTTGAATAGCTAAAGCACTTTGAACTTTTAAAAGTGATTCTTCAAGTGCTTCGTTCTCTTTTCCAAACAAAGCCATAGCACCTTGCGTGACCGCAAATCCACTAGTTACGCCATTCAATGCTGGAGCTAATTTTTGTGCAAATGTTTTAGATGCTCCATCTACGGCAAGATCAGTTTCAATTTGTACTTTCCTAAGCCTTCCAACTTCTGCAATTAATTCTTGATATTCTTTTGATGTTGTATCACCTGCTAGAGCTAATTCGTATAGTCGATCCTCTGCCTCTCCCATACGAGTTGTCAATGGTTGAAGCTCCTCACCATATCTTTCCGCAAATGTAGCCCCTTTATCAAAGCTTTTATTTACATTCTCATTGGCTTTTGCAGTATCATCCAATGTATCGTTAAGCCCTTGAAAATCTTTTTCCGTTTCAGAAGCATTGTTTTTAAATAGGAGTTTAATTGTTTTAATAATCATAGCTCTTTGACTTTTTGGATTGCCTCTTTGTTTTTATTTCGAAGCAATTGCATTCTTTTTTTCTGTTTATAAATCTCCTTAGCTCCTTTTTCTAAACTATATAATCCTTTAGCCACTTGCACATTGTACCCTGCCTCAAAATAGTCCTGCAACTTTAATAATTCAACTATGTTTTTAATCATGGGTTTTGAGTAATAAATATTTGTGTACTTGTAGTTGTACCATTCTGGAATGTATATAAAACATCTAATGTGTAAACAACATACGAGTTTTGTTCTGTTTTGATCCTATCTGCAAGGTCTTCCGTATTTACATAGTCCGCATCATCCTCAGTCTTTAAAACTTGCGTTTCAGTATTAGCAGGTACGCATACCTCAACAAATCCATCGCTAGTTAATGTGCTTGGTGTAATGGTTATTCCTGCATCTGAGGAGGTTACATCTGCTTGAACACAATTTAATGGCAATAGTATTTTGACATTAACACAGTTTGCAGTATCGGGAACGGGTATTGGTTTTTCCTGTGGTGTTCCAGGATCCGCCAAGACAGGTCTAAAGTCACTAATCAAAACAAACTTAACCTCTCCTGTTGTAAGGTTGGAGTTCATGGTTTCAATGATGTATCTTTTGTCCCTTATTATTAGCCTGTCATTTAATCTGAGATTGGTTAATAAACTTACAGGCAACTGAGTTTTAACACTAAGCTTTCTGTTCTTTAAATTAAACAGGTTTAACAAATAAGATGAGTAGTAAACCTTAAATAAAGTATTTTGTTCTGTTTGATTTGTTAACGTACTAATTTCTGCGTTAAAATTAAGTGTAAAATTCTCTCCATTAACGTTTAAGTCTTGTCCGAAAGGTACATATTCAGTTAAGGTATTAATTGTGGTGCCGTCATCAAATCTATAGTCAACCGATAATTCATCGTATTGATACAAGATCATTGGTTTAGGTACATATTTATTGCCGTCTGTTTTTATGGTTTCTCCTATCTGGAGGTTAGTACCTTGAAATCTTTGCATCTGCATATTTTCAAAAGGTACATCAATAACGAATTCGCCTCCGTCATAATCAAATTGCTCTTTGGTACTTCCATATTCTCTGCCTGTTAAATCTCTAAATATGGTGTTGGTAGCTGATTCACTTTGTTGATAGTTGAATGCTATTGTTTTAAACAATTTAACCCTATCTACGTTAATAGACTGAATGTCAGTATATTCTGTAATATCTACAATTCCCCCCTTTGCGTACCAGTCATCAATAGGCTCTAATTGAAATACATTTTCTGAAATACCATAGCAAGTCAGATTAAATAGGTTTAAAATACCTTTAAAGAAATCTGCTACTTTCAAATCTGGCATATAGCTTAACACATTAAAATCGTTGCTAAGTGTCATGTTAGCATAAGCATAGTACTTATTCTCAACAAAATTAGTGCTGATTCCAGACGTGTAAACTGCATTCTGCCAATACTCACAAGTAATGTTTATAGCAATACCCTCATCTGCTCTAACTTGAAATTGTATTAATTTGTTTAAACTGGATTCATTGGCATTTTCAAAAATAAAAGGAAAGTTTTGTACTCCTAATCCGTCAATAGTTTGTGTTATTTGTCCGTTAACTATGACATCAATATAATATGGCACTGCAGTATTACTAACTGATGTTACATTTAACGAAACACTATGGTTGAAAAAACTAATATAATCGACATTACTTGCTCCGGGAAATGCTGTGCTAAATTCTACATAAGTATACGATAATGTTTCTGTACTTAAATCAAAATAATCTGTATAGTCCGCTGTCTGATTATCATTAGCAGGTGCATTACCCCCTGTGGTAAAATCTACAATTTCCGTGCTTGTGTAAAATTGGAAGTCTTCCGTGTTTTTACAATACAAATATGCTTCCGAGAATTTAGGATCAAGAAAAAAAGTAGTGTTAAAGGTTATTCCATATTTAATTTGAATAGCGGAAAATATAGAAATCAATTTAATAGCTGGAAATAGTTCATTATAAGCAACTGCACCTGTTCCTGTTGGACTTATGTCTGTGCTACCACCTGTTCCGTAAGTAATATCTCTATTAAATATTAAAGGAAATCTAATAGCATAAGTAAATGATCCGTCTGTAATTCTATTCTCAATAGCACTAGCCGTGTAATTAAAATTGTTTACATTCAATTCAGATATATCTGCAAGTTTGTCCTCTTTGAATTTATCCTTTAAAGCCAAAATATCTCCGTAAAACGTAATTTGATAGCTATATGCTTTATTGTTTTTTACCTCTGCTTTTTCTAATTGTATTGTACCTCTCCTAAACGTAGTGTAATCTATTTCAATAAAAGCATTTCTGCGGAGGTTTGGATCAAACCATGTTGATGGTTCTGTGATATCGCCAATATCACTATTGTAGAAATAACTAAATATTGAATCGTTGTTTGGAGTACTAGGTACAGAAAAACTTTGCGAAAAGTCTGTAAATACTTTATTGATGTTATTTACATCTTGTTGTTTACTCGTTACGTTAATCTGTTCGTCCTGGAATAGATCAAGCTTGTTGCCCTCTATGTAAACCTGTACCTGCCTCATTACATTACGTTATTAATCATATCATAAGCAAATTCAAATTCTAGCGTATAATTCATCATACCATTATTTAAACCTGTCTGTTTCTCTAATCTTTTGGTTTTAAGTTTTACAGGTGCATAATCTGTATTATTCTCATAATCACAAATTAGGATTTTTTCACTAAACATTAATTGTTGTAAATATTCCGCATAGTCATCATTTACCCAACCTGTATTTAATCTTATGCTTTCCTTTCCATTAATATTAAATTCCTGCGTCTGTCTAATATCTTGAGAAATATATGGTAGCTCCTTAGGATTAAATTTATATTCATTTGCTTTTACTTCAATAGAACGCCTTTTAGCTTTTTGAAAAAAGATTCTTGCCCATGATCCATATCGATTAATAAAATCAATAGTAACGGGTTGATATTTAGGCTCACATTGAGGTTTAAAATATCCTGTCCAACGAGTTGTGCCTCCTACTATAAACTCAACTTTGTTGCCATTTGGCGCATAGGTTAAATATACTCGTGCAAAGCTCTTTACTCCATCAGATGCGGCAACATAAGTAATAGTGCTTCCATCGCTTAAATCTGTATATTTAATACTGTTACCTGTATCCATTTGCACATCAAAGCTACCCCAAACGCCATTGTTTTGTCCTGTTGATATATCTGCGTCATAGTTATAGAAATAAGTCCCCTCATCTAATAATACACTTGGTGCGCTAGGGTTATATCCTTCCTC
>TARA_R100000329_G_scaffold14816_1_pt1 | contig 10483 bp, 17 predicted proteins | sample TARA_R100000329 | Tara Oceans TARA_R100000329 (sample SAMEA2620783) | marine metagenome | biome: marine biome (ENVO:00000447); feature: surface water layer (ENVO:00002042); material: "saline water (ENVO:00002010), including plankton (ENVO:xxxxxxxx)" | depth 5 m | reverse complement strand
GCATACCACATCTGCTTTTATCAGGTGCTCCTGGAGTGGGTAAGACTACTTTGGCCAAAATGCTTTTCCATGAACTGGATGTCAGTGGCTATGATATCTTAGAAATAAATGCTTCACGAGAAAATTCAGTTGATACTGTTAGAGAAAAGATCAATAACTTTGTACAGATTATGCCTTTTGGTGCATACAAATATGTGTTGTTGGACGAGGCAGACTACATGAGTCCAAACGGACAAGCGGCACTGCGTGGTGTGATGGAGGCGTTTCACACTTCTGCAAGATTCATATTGACATGCAACTATCCCAATAGAGTGATACCTGCACTGCATTCAAGGTGCCAAGGCTTTCATATGGAAACAATTGACAAAACAGAATTCACAGCAAGAGTGGCAGAGATATTGATTGCAGAGCAAATGGAACAGGACATAGACACGCTGGACACTTATGTAAAAGCGACATATCCTGATCTGAGAAAATGCATCAACATGGTGCAACAGAATTGCAGAGATGGCAAACTTATGCCGCCTGCTAGTGGCGACAGCGGACAACAAGATTATAGATTAGAAATGGTAGAATTGTTCAAACAAGGCAAAATTAATGAAGCAAGAAAACTTGTTTGTAGCCAAGCACGTCCAGAAGAATGTGAAGAAATTTATCGTTGGCTGTATGATAATCTTGAGATCATATCAAAAGACGAGGATGCTCAGGACAAAGCAGTGCTGATAATCAAACAAGGGTTAGTAGATCATTCGTTTGTTGCTGATCCAGAAATTAATCTTGCATCTGTCATGATCAAACTGGCCAGGTTACAGAATGGGTAAAAAACACGCTAAAAAAAGATTCTTCTGTGTGAAGTACACAATGAAGCCAGATAAAAAATTTGATGAATTAGTTACATTGTCCAAAAAAAAGATTGGTCCAACCAGAGTCTTAGACTATAATATTGTGCTTGACCTCATAAACGAAGAAGTTGTAAGAGCACATATGCCAGGACTCACCGAAGTGTCCTATGACAGATTATATCAACACTATCGTCAGCACTATGCTGATGCAATAGATAATTTTATCAAAAACTAATTAAACCACATCCGCATAGCGTCTTTGAAGCATGGCATTTTGTCTTGCTTTCCATAGTTTCATAATTACACGCCTGCGTCTTCTATCCTTCTGTTTGCGTATTTTCAACCAATTTTCATTTAGCATATACAATCGTACACGTTTGTCGTACACTTTCTTTTTCCTCATTTGTTTCCATAATTTGCGCTGAAATAAAGGCCGCATTTGTAGGGGGTTGAATAATAGCATAAGATACCTCGTTGATTGTGTTTGATTGTTTTTTGATTCGTTTTTGTTTACGACTCATGTACAAATATTTACATTAGTATTTCCAAATTAAGTATGCATATTTTACAAACCAGATTTTACTGATAAATAAGATTTACTATGCATGATGTTCTAGATATAATCCGCAATACACAATCATTATACGCGGTTGGACCAACCCTGGGTATTTTAAAAGACTTTGAAAGAGTTTTAGATGAATTAGATGTGTATGTATTTGACAATTGGCAAGACGGAGAATTACTCGAAGGGCCTAAGGACTCGAGACATTTTGTGACTTGTAGTTTTATGTGGCCACTTGATCAAATGCCAGATCCTGTTGGAGGTAAAAGATTACTAGACAGAGGTTGTAAAGTCACTTTCAAAAAAGACGAATTATTGAAGCCAAGACAAATAAAATCACCAGGCGATTATAGACCTGGCACAACCAAAGGCAAAATTGATGCCCATCCAATATGGATAGTAGAAATACGTATGCCAAAAGAATTAATTGGCAATTTCAAATACGGCAAAGACAAAATTGACAGTCAAGACGAAACAGACACTTCAACACAGGAAGCAGGACTAGATGCAATTTAATGAAGGACTTAAAGCAGGTGATTTAGAAGGAGTCATTTCAAATCGCTTTTCAATTGATCAATACAAATCCAAAATGGGAGATGACAAAAATATTTTGGTTTTGGCATTTGAAGCCGACAGTCTTGCACCAGCCAAAGATCTAGAACGATTTGCTGAAACAGGATACAAATTTATTTTAGATGCAGACGCCACACCAGGCACAATGAAAGATGGAAAACACAGAGTGTTTGTTGAATTTGCCCGGCAAGAAGGTGTCATCAACAACATTATCAGTTTTTTGGAAGATCTTAAAAAATTAACAAACATTGAAGAATTTGAATACACATATCACAAAGGGCAGAACCCTACAATGGTTTCGAGTGGATCACTGCAAGAAGTTGTTCCAAGTACACCAGATGCATATGAGCAAAGAGTCAACGAAATTAAAATAGGTGAAGCAAAGAACTTCTTTGACAAATTCAATATGATGGAAGTTAAAATGCATAGCAACATCATAGAAGTAAAGAAACAAGGTGCTGGTGCGTTGAAATTTGAATTACATGCGTTTGGAGATACTAAAAGTGTAATCAAAGAAACAAAAGCATTTAAAATTGATGAATCAGCAATGAGCGAATGTATGTGGCTTACAAAATATTTTGGCACATATGACATTACAAAAACTTATGAGAATAAATTTATTTTCAGCAAGGACGGGCAATCCGCACTTGTCAGTAAGCATCAATGGTAGAATGACAAGATTATCCAAGAACTTTACACTACAAGAATTTACCAAAAGTCAAACTGCCCTAAGACACGGTATAGATAATACGCCAGGCGATGAGCACCTATCAAATGCCAAGGCTCTATTTGAAAAAGTAGTACAACCTGTCCGAGACAAGTTTGGTGTAACTGTAATCAATTCTGGTTACAGAGGACCAAAATTGAACGAAGCAGTTGGCGGCAGTTCACGTTCACAACACTGCAAAGGCGAAGCAGTAGACATTGAATGTCCAGGCACTCCAAACTATGATGTGGCCAAGTATATTCAAGACAACCTAGATTTTGATCAACTGATATTAGAATTTTACACTCCAGGCATACCTGATTCTGGTTGGGTACATGTTTCATACAAAGCAGAAGGCAATAGAAAATCTATTCTCACTGCTATGAAAGAAAACGGAAAAACTGTTTACAAGCCTGGATTGATCCAGTAAATACTCCTACATGATAGTATCCACAAAAAATGAGTACGGAGAATTACGATCTGTTTTGATGGGCAGTGTGGATAATTTTGCTTGGCCAGTTGATGACAAAGAATTCAATGCAAGTGTGGCCAAATCAACTTATGAAAAAAAAATGGACCAAGGTCCTGTGGCAGACATAGTATTAAAAGAGGCCAATGAAGATTTACAACAACTAACGGACATGTTAGAAAGTAATGGGGTAAAAGTAGTAAGACCTAAAATCTCAAAACCCTCTTGGGCCTATTCTGCCAGAGACATAATTTTAATTGTTGGTAACAAAGTTATTGAGTGCCCTACTCCTTTCAACAGTAGAGCAAAAGAATTAGATCTCTATCCAGAATTGAAAACCGCAAGTTGTGACATAATACGAGCACCGAGGCCAAACAGCAACGAAGATCCAATGTTTGACGCGGCCAATGTTTTAAAGGTAAATGATAAACTTCTGTATTCATTATCACATTCTGCCAACAGTGCAGGAGCAGTATGGTTACAGGAACAGGTTGGATCTGAATTTGAAGTAATTACATGGCAAGCGGTCAAACATCAAATTACACACATTGATTCCACATTATTGACTTGCGATCATAATACTATAGTTGCAAATGCCAATCGTTTGACCAATGACACTTTGCCAACTTTTATGAAGGACTATAAAAAGATATGGGTTAATGATTGTGTGCCAAGAGATTTTCATAAATTTCCATACGCTTCAAAGTGGATTGGAATGAACATGCTGTCAATAGATCCAGAAACAATTGTTGTAGATGAAATACAGGTTGATTTGATTGAGCAACTGAAACAATCTAAATATAAAGTAATAGCGTTACCCATGCGCCAATCAAGAACATTAGGTGGTGGTTTTCATTGTGTAACTTGTGATGTAGAGAGATCATAGCAATAAATACGTATATTATGTTTTCTAGTATTAAAATGATATTTGCAGTGCTATTGATCAGCGGTATCGCTGGTGGTGGTATGTACGTGATGAAACTAAGAGCGGATAATGCCACATTGAAAGCAAATCAAATTGAATTAGAAAAAGGAATTGAAGCACAAAATAAAGTGCTAGAACAACAGAAAAAAGACTTCTCAGCCATAATGGAAAGCAATAAAAAATTAAACAAATTGATAGTCACTTTCAAAAAAGACTTAGATGAATTAGATAAAAGGTTCAACAAGAAAAAAAGAGATGTTGGCAAACTTGCAATTGAACGTTCCAAGTCGGTGGAACGTGTGATTAACAAAGGCGCAGATAATGCCTTAAGATGTGTTGAGTTGGCATCAGGTGCTGAACATACTGAAGAAGAACTTAAAGCAACAAAAAGATCACAAATAAATCCAGAATGTCCTGCGTTGGCAAATCCAAGTTATGTACCATATGAATAAAATTATTGAATGGCATAAAAACTACTGTGAAAAATTTAGACAGAGAATGAAACTATCGTATCACGGAATGTATTGGATATCATTTATTAAAGGTGTTTTGATAGTGATAGTAATCTGTATGCTTACAGGATGTAGTGTTGGCGAGAAACGTCTTAAAATATTTTCAATTGAAGAACCAAGACAAAAACTTAATCTTCCTAAACCTGAATCACTTGATTTAGAGAAGGTTAGATGGATAATAATTACATCAAAAAATGCTGACGAAGTTTTTGCCAAACTAGAGGCAGAAGGAATTGATCCTGTATTGTTTGGATTGACTGATAAGGATTTTGAAATGATAGCAAAAAACTTTGCTCAGATAAGACAAAAATTACAAGAAACAAATAATTTACTAGAAGAATACAAAAAGTATTATGAGGGAGAAGACAATGCAGACAGTAATTAAAGTGATAGCAGAACACCTAGATGTTGCGGAAAGCAAAGTAACTCCAGAAGCACATCTAGTTGATGATCTAGGTGCGGATTCATTTGACAAAATAGAACTAGTAATTCAGACGGAAATAGCAACAGGTGTTAACATATCAGAGGACGACGGTGACAAAGTCCAAACAGTACAAGATTTAATCAACTTAGTGGAGAAAAAATAATGTGGACATATAGAGCAAAAGTTATCAAAGTTGTAGATGGTGATACTGTGGACGTTGATATTGATTTGGGATTTGGAATATGGCAAAAAAACGAACGTGTTAGAATAATGGGTATCGATACTCCAGAATCTAGAACAAGAGACAAAATTGAGAAGAAGTTTGGATTGGCTAGTAAGGCAATGCTAAAAAGAATACTGGGCAAAGATACTGTTTTGAAAACTACTATTAATAAAAAAGGTGTAGACATGAAAGGCAAGTTTGGCAGAGTACTGGGAGATTTTTTGTATAAGGGCAAGCCAGTATCAAAAATTATGTGTAGAGAAGGTTTTGCAGTTCCTTACTTTGGTGGAAACAAAGCAAAACTTAAGGCCAAACACATGGCTAACAGAAGAAAATTAATTAAAGCAGGAACTGTGCAAGGAGATATTGAATAAATACGTATATTCACGAGGAGAATTATGGAACTTATTTTAACACTAGCAATGAAATTTTGGCAGTGGACTATATTAATAGCAGTCATTATCATTGCCGCAATCATAAATGCACTTGACAAAAGAAAAAAACCAAACTTAAAATTTTACTTTAAAGGTATGCCAGAACTACAACCTGTGCCAATTAAGACAAAAGGCAAGGGTTTTTGGAAAGGTATTGTGATGTGGTTACTGTCAACTAGAAATTGGATAGTGACCAAAGACTGGAAATATCACATTGATGGCAAAGACTATGTGATACCTGCAGGATTTCAATTTGATGGTGCAAGTATTCCAAAATTCTTAAGAACATTTTTCTCTCCAGTTGGTGTTTTGTTGATGGGCGGCCTTGTTCACGACTACGCTTACAAGTACAAAACTCTACTAGAAGGTAACAAAAAGAAAACTATGGGTGAATTAACTCAAAAAAAAGCAGACGAAATATTCAGAGACATAAACATCATAGTGAATGGTTTTTACTCTATGAACTACTTGGCTTATTGGTCGCTGAGAATAGGTGGCTTTGTCGCCTGGAACGGACACAGAAAAAGAAACAATAAAATACCTGAATTAAAATAATGGCTGAATTAAAAGAAGACAAACTGATTCCAAAAAAGAAAGTCAATATTGAATTAGAAGTAGACACTAATATCACAGACAGTGGCAAAAATAGATATCAAGGCCTAATCGATCTTGCCAAAGCCATTGACAGTTGGAGAATATTTCCTAGAATCTTCATTACCACTTACATATTTTTACTGTACAAAGTGGTAATTTGGTATATGAATTTAGCATCTCCAACAATGGAACAGTCTGGTCTTGTATCAATTGTAGTTGGTGCTGGTGCGGCCTGGTTTGGTTTGTATACTGGTAGTAGAGCCAAATCTTCAAAATAATTCCCCCATTGACAAAATAAAAATCTGTAATAAAATATAGTAAATGAAGAACTATTACGACATTCTAGGTGTGACTGAAGATGCTAGTAAAGACACAATCAGAAAAGCATTTAAAGAAATAGCCAAAAAAGAGCATCCAGATCGTGGCGGAGATGAGTCAAAATTCAAAGAGGCCAACGAAGCCTATGACACTCTCAAGGACAGCAAAAAAAGACAAGAATATGATACCATAAGAAAATTTGGCCAACCAGGCACTGGCGGTAATTTTAGTTTTCGGTCTGGAGATTTTTTTGGTGAAAACATATTTGAAGAATTTTTCAGTGGGTTTGGCGGTGGTGGTTTCAGCAGAGGCAGGAGTTTCCGTCCCCGTCCACAAGCAAACAAAAGTGTAAATGTGAGAATGGCTGTCAGCATTAAAGAAGCAATGACACAAATGGAGAAGACCATCTCATATAAATTGCCAAGTGGCAAAGAAGAATTTGCCACAGTAAAAATTCCTGCTGGAATACAGCACGGAGTCACGTTCAAATACAAAGGCATGGGTGATGACACCATCAAGAATATGCCTCGAGGAGATCTACTGGTTCAAATGAGTGTGCTTGACTCAGATGGATTCACACGGAAGGGCAATGATTTACACACTTCAAAAACCATCAGTTGTTTTGATGCCATACGCGGTTGTGACATACAATTAAAAACTTTATTAGAAACCACAATCAAAGTCAAAGTACCTGCAGGCACTCAACCCGGCACACTGATTAGTTGTAAAGGACAAGGTATGCCTGTGCATAAAACATTAAATATTAGAGGTAACCTGTATGTTAAAATCATGGTGCTAATACCACAACTGTCGCAAGGAGATTTGAAAAAAATTAAAGATTTATGATACCTAGTCCGTGCATGAAAATTTGTATAATTGATCAAGATAGTGGATACTGTCTTGGTTGCAGTCGTACCGAGGAAGAAATTATGAAGTGGAGTGCCGCTGATACCACAGATGAATGGAAAGAAAAAAACTTAGAAGAACTAAAAACAAGAGAACAATGATACAACTTTTTCAATACCCACATCAGACCTTACTGGAGAAAAGCACAGCATGGACTTCTAAAGACATGATTGAAGGATACAACGACATAGAAAAATTTGAAGCAGATATGTTAGATCTAATGAAACGTGAACACGGCATGGGCCTTGCGGCAAATCAAATAGGAATTACCAAACGTTTTTTTGCAATAGGCCACGAGTCATTTGACACATTTGAAAAACCTGTTATAATATGGAATCCACATGTGATAATGTCTTCTAAAGAAAAAGTTGTCGATGTGGAAGGATGTTTAAGTTTTAACAACATTTGGCTAAAAGTAGAAAGGCCAGAAACTATTGAAGTGGAGTATGAAACAACAAAAGGAAAAAAAAGATATGCAAGGCTCGATGGAATGGAGTCAAAATGTTTCCAGCATGAACTTGACCACCTTGAAGGTATTACATTTAATCAAAGAGTATCAAAAATACAATGGCAAATGGCAAGAAAATAAAGAACCCAAAGAAGACTAAAATATGGAAAATTTTAACAAACAAAATACGAAAGCCTACCAAAAGTCAAAAGGCAGTGGAACGACTTATACAGGCAATACAACAGGAATTGGAATGGGACAACAAGGATATAGCAACCTATACCAAAATTCAAAAAGGCAAATTAGATTGGAGTGGAGATGTTAGAAGCAAACGAAAGTCTCGAAAACATATTCGAGAACGCAGTTAAAGAAGCAGAAAAACGTAGACATGAATACGTGACAATAGAGCACGTACTTTTAGCACTGGTCAAAGATAATACAATTGGAACTACGCTGACCGAATTTAAAGTAAACGTGGGTGCATTAATAAAAGACATTGAAGATTATCTAGATACAAAATGTAAAGACATTGTGGCTAAAGGTGCTGAACCAATGACTCCACGTAAAACAGCAAGTTTAGAAAGATTGATGAATAGAGCGTTCACACAGGCTCTATTCCAAGGTAGACAGGATGTAAGTTCAATTGATATATTGATTTCAATATTTTCCGAGAAGAAAAGTTATGCGGCTTTCTTTTTGAAAAAACATCAAGTGAACAAACAAGATCTAATGGACATGGTATCCACTGAAACTATTTTGGACGAAGGTATGGCAGGACTTGGCGGATCTGAATCACCAAAAGGTGAACAAAAACTAAGACCAAACCAAGCGGATAGAATATTAAAAAGTTATTGTGAAAACTTAAATCAAAAGTATTTTGAAAAGAAAATAGATCCTGTTATTGGCAGAGAAGAAGAAACTGAACAATTGAAGCAAATACTTGCTAGAAGAAACAAAAATAATGTTTTGATAGTAGGAGATCCTGGCGTAGGTAAAACTGCGGTGGTAGAAGGACTTGCTAGACGTATTGCTAAAAATAAAGGAGACGTACCCGAGTACTTGAAAAATCATATAGTGTGGAGTTTGGACATTAACAGCCTGTTGGCAGGATCCAAATTCAGAGGTGACTTTGAAGAAAGATTAAAGTTAATCGTAAACGCCCTAGATCAAAAAGGCAAATCTATTTTGTTTATTGACGAAGCACATATGATGGTAGGAGCGGGTGCTACAGGCCAAGGCAACAGCATGGACATGGCCAATGTGATAAAGCCAGCACTACTAAAAGGATCTATCAAAGTTGTAGCATCAACCACATGGGAAGAATATAGAAAATATTTTGAAAAAGACAGAGCACTAATGCGTAGATTTCAAAGGTTACAAGTTGGTGAGCCTACAAACGAAACTGCTGTGAAAATATTGAAAGGTGTGAAAAAATACTATGAAGATTTCCATAAGTGTGTGATCACAGATGAAGCCTGTGAAGATGCTGTTGAATATTCATCTAAGTTTATTGCAGATAAAAAATTACCTGACAAAGCAATAGATGTAATGGATGTGGCGTGTGCTAGATTAAGACTCAAAGGTGTCAAAGACGGCAAAATTGATCATGAGGAAATTATACACGAAATATCTAATATGACTGGGATATCAATAGAACAATTATCACAGAAACAGGCAACAAATTTAAAAAACTTAGAAGATAAAATGAAATTACAAGTTTTTGGACAAGACAAAGCCATTACCACTATTGTGGACAAAATACTTGTTGCTAGAGCAGGACTGAAAAGTTTGAACAAGCCTGTTGGTAGTTTCTTGTTTTTAGGTCCAACTGGTTGTGGTAAGACTGAGACAGCAAGGCAACTAGCCAAAACACTAGGTGTAGAATTAATACGTTTTGATATGAGTGAGTATCAAGAAAAGCATAGTCTAGCAAAACTTATAGGATCACCTCCTGGATATGTTGGATACGAAGATTCGCAAATGGGCGGTGGTATGTTTGTGAACGAAGTTGAAAAAAATCCACACGCAGTAGTCTTATTTGACGAAGTTGAAAAAGCACATCGAGATGTGTCGAACATGCTGTTACAGGTAATGGATTATGGAACTATCACAGGAAGTAATGGTAAGAAAGCAGATTGTAGAAACATCACACTGATAATGACATCTAATTTGGGTGCAGAAGAAAGTGAGAGAAACAACATTGGTTTTGGATCGTTTGAAAGAACAGGAGAGGATGATGCCGCATTGAAAAAATTCTTTCCACCAGAATTTAGAAATAGACTTGACGCTGTGATTAAGTTCAACAAATTAAGCAAAGACACTATGAAGTCTATTGTTAACAAATTCTTGCAAGAACTAAACGCAATGACTATTGAGAAAGCAGTGGAAGTTAATGCTACTGATCCTGCTGTGGACTTTTTAATCACTAAAGGTTTTGACAGCAAACTGGGTGCAAGACCATTACAACGTGTGATCGACGAAGAGATCAAAAAGCCATTGTCTAGAATGATTTTATTTGGTGAATTACAAGAAGGCGGCATGGTAGAG
>TARA_R100000329_G_scaffold35111_1_pt1 | contig 10505 bp, 13 predicted proteins | sample TARA_R100000329 | Tara Oceans TARA_R100000329 (sample SAMEA2620783) | marine metagenome | biome: marine biome (ENVO:00000447); feature: surface water layer (ENVO:00002042); material: "saline water (ENVO:00002010), including plankton (ENVO:xxxxxxxx)" | depth 5 m | reverse complement strand
AATTATAATCGTTACTTGTATTCCATTTTGCGTTGATATGTAAAATAGTAACGTCTTGACTGAAAGTATAACTGCTAACTAAAAGTGTTAGTATTAAAATTAAATTTTTCATCTTTTATAAACTTTGTCCTCTAATTCTTTTATTGATTCTTTATTGTCTAATATATCCTCTTTTAGACCATCCGTAGATTTTTCTATTGTGATAATTGTTGATCTCACAAGCTCATCTTTAAGCTGAAATTCCATTTTTTTTACAAATTCCTCGCCGCTTAATCCGTCAATTTTATTTTGTAAATCATTTATATCACCTTGCAAAGTAAACCACATACTCGCTAATGATAAAACACCTGCCACTATAATTCCTATTGTTTTAAGGTCAAGTGTTAATTTAGTATCCTCTGATAATTCTGTACTCATAATCTATAATTTATTCCGATTGAACTGTTGTATATTTCTGTATCCCAAAATTTAGTGTATTCTCCCTCTAAGAATATACCAAATCTTTTTATTTTCCATCCTATTACTGCACCAAACTGATAATCCTCCCATTGTTCGAGTTTAGCATCTTTTCTTAATCCACCTTTACCATAGTTATTCCTGTTAAGGTAGCTGTAATCAACATCTCCTACTATGTATCTATGATAAGCAGGTAAATAGCTTCCGTATATATGCGCCCAAAAATTATTCCTATTGTGGTAAAAATCAAAACCAATTATCGGAGATACTAAACCAAAGTCATCTATAAGCTCAAATTGTTCTGCATTATATCTATTCATAAGATCGCCAAATATTGTATTTCTAAAATCAATGTCAGAATAAGCAACAATTTTTCCGTTGCTATCTTTCCATATCCAGTCGTATCTTTCCTCTCCACTTTGTATGTCAGTATATCTTGTAAAATGGTCTGTGTATTTATAATAATACCCTAAACTGTACCAAACATTTTTAGGTATCTCTACTTGGCCACCCTGACCGTTATCTACAAATATTGTTTCATTAAGCCAAATCTCAATAGGATTATAACCTGTACCTGTTTCTGCTGAGTGTGTTCTATATATTGCACCAGCACTTATACTTAATTTTCTACCTAAAGGTATTCTGGCTCTAAGCTCTGCTGATTGATATTTAAAACCAATGTTACCTTGTTCTCTTTGCTCTAATTTTACAATGTGATATTTGCCTGTATGTCTAATAAAATATCTTGAGTTTTTAAACTCCTCTCCTCTTTCTCTTTCTAATTCAAAATTGAATAAGTATTCAAAACCTTTTACTGCTGCTGTAGGTGCAGATAATCCAACTGTGGACTCTGAGCCATCGTAGTAGTGTTTAGATTTTACCTCGTAATCAAAAAGGCCTAATCTTCTAATTCCAAAAGCTATACGATAGTCAAATGGATAATATTCTGTTACATCAATAACTTCAGGTATATCATATAAATTATCATCTGCTGGTCTCTCTACAAAATAATCTTTTACAGTATTTTCATAGGAGTTAGATATATCTCCTGATACATATAATGTAGAATACTTAAAAATCTCATCATATACTTTTTTTAAGACTTGTGCTTGTGTATTACAAAAAAACATAAGCATCATAAATATTAATAACTTTTTCATCTAAATTTATTTTCTATCAATTTGTTTATTTCTTTTTCAAGTTTTGTTTTATAATCTTCAGGCATTTTTAGTGTAATACCTGCCTCTACTCTATATACTTCATTACCATTGTTATAAAGCACTATAGTAGGTAAAAACTCTATTGTCTCATCAATAAAGTAATCTTCGTGTTTTGCGTTTTCAAAATCAAACACATAAGTATTATGTTCTCTATAATCTTTTAAAGAGATTTGTTCTACAAATTCTGCTTTAAATAGTACAACACTAATTTTTTCTTTATAGTATTGACTATTAGCAGTTGATACAAACAGGACAATTAACAGGGCACATATTTTATTATTTAAGTTCATAAATTCGTTCTTCTATTTTCTCAACAGTTTCCTTTATCTCTTTTACATCCTCTTGTATATTCTCTACCTGCTGTTGAGTTAAATCTATTTGAGATCGTATGAGTTTGTCTTTGAATTCTATCTCTTTATCAGATACAGGAAAAGCTGGTAGTTCTTTTGCTTCTGCTATGTCTGCTTGCATAATAAAATACATACTTGCAAGTGATATTGCACCACCTACAATAATACCTATTGTTTTTAAGTCTAATTTAACCTGTGTATCCTCATTCAGTACTTTGCTCATTGTTCTGTATTTCTTGAATAGAGCCATCACTAAGATTTATATTTGAAAAATTGCCGTATGTTTGTTTTAACTTAGCTATGTATTTATTGAAGTCAGCCTCCGCTTGTGTCAAACTCTTATGCCACTCGTGTATTCTTGCCTCTAAAATACTTTTACTATGATATGCTTTACCTAATTCAAGCTGGTCTTTTGCTTGATTATTTAACAAATCTTGTAATATCTCTAATTCTGATTCTTTTATTTTTTTACTCATAATTTTATATTTTATTCAAATATAGTAAATTACCAACTTGGTCTTAATAAAACGTCTGTTGGATTTTCTTGTCTATCTATTTGACCTGACAGATTGCTTTTCATAGAATCTACATCTAATCCTGCTTCAAGCCATTTAGTAACATCAGATTTTTTTAATTTATCATATTCAATAAAATTATCTTTGTCATATACAACACTATAAGTGCCTACCATATTTGCATTATAATCGCCTTTATTTGCATTGTAACTCCAATGCACATTGTATATTACTTGGTCGTGTTCTCCCTCTTTGATTTTTGCATCAAGAGCATTTATCACCCAGTTATAACTCATTTTTGTTTTTGCCATAATTACTTACTTTTTAAAATTTCTAATTTTGGTTTACCTCTTTCATCAGTCCAATCAGCCTCCATTATATGTTTATCTTTTCTATCGCCTATTACAAGCCACGAAACATAGCCATCAAAATCTTTGTTTTGACATTCTATATTTAATTGATTACCCTGTACTTTTCCTCTGACTGCATCCCAACTATCCTCGTTTGTTGTGAATACTTGTTTGTCATCTACAAGAGCTTCAAATGTTCCCTCTGTCATTCCAAAATGTTTATCAATGTTAATTAGTGCTTTACCATCAACAAGTTTTGCTTTTCCTCTGTATATTAAATCTGTTAATGGCGACTCTACAAAAGAATGATATAAATAATGTGTATCAGGTTTTACAGGGTGTTCTATTTTAAATGATCCTGACCCTTTACTTAATGCGCCTGTTACACTCAAATTACCACCTGTTGTAACTGCACCATTCAAATAAGTTGTTCCATTATTATACAAATCAAAACTTGCGTTAAAAGATTGAACTCCTAATTTTGAAATAAGCGCATCACCATTGCAGTGAAAAGGGTGAGATGGACTTGTAGTAGATAAACCTAATCGACCAGCATTTGTAATACGCATTCTTTCTGCACCATTAACTCTAAAATTCAAATAGTTATCTGTATGATTGTAAGTAATTCCACCAACATTATCATCATCAGGGTCAGCAAAATAGATGTTTGAGCCTTGGTCGTTGTCAGCCGCTAAAGTAATTCCGCTAAAATCACCTGACTCATTAATAACTAAATTGTCAGCATTTGAATTATAAGATGTAGGGCTAGTTGTTCCAAGTCCTAAATTGCCTGAACCATCAATACGCATTCTTTCTGTGCCACCATTATTTGAAAATCTAATAGTGTCAGCAGCACCTGCCTCGTTACCGTGATTTGTACTTATAAGTAAATCACCATCCGAATATGACACCAAAGAATAATTAGAGTCATCACTATCGTTTAGTTTTAATTCAGGATGTGCTCCTGATACTTGTAATAAATCGCCGTTAGCTGTAAGTTCTCCTGCAAAAGTTGTATTTCCTGAAGTGTCTATTGAGATTAAATCTGTACTTCCGAAAACTCCATAAGCTAATTTAAATTTATCCGAATCACTATTATCAATACCCATTGAATAAGTGTCTCCGTCTATATTGAACTGTAATAAAGAATCTCCAGTTGTAGCGTGTATATCTACACTTCCTGCAAAAGTTGCGTTTTGTGATGTGTCTATGGTTATTGCTGCTGTGTCATTTGATAAAATTTCAAGATTATGATTACTCGATGTACCAACTCTACCCACACTTGCACCCATTATTTTTGTTGTAGCACCACCGCTTTCAGCAGCTGAAATTGTAGCGTTTGATGCAGTAGCTGTTATATTGCCAGATGTTGCTATTGTACCTGCAAAAGTTGCGTTTTGGCTACTATCAATTGTTAATGCTCTTGTATCACCTGTTTTTAATGCAAACGAATGTGCAGTAGCTGTTCCAAGTTCCATATCAGTAGTTGCATCTGCATAAGATAAATCACCTTTAACTGCACCACCTGCTCTTTGAAATTCCAATATATGAACAGTGCCGCTTCCTGAATATTGACCTGTTACTTGCAATGCTGTTTCACCAGCCGAGCCACCTGTTATAAATTGTTGTCCTGTTACAGTAACATCTCCTGAAAAAGTTGCACTTCCACCATTTGTTGTGTCAAGTGTTATGTTGTCTGTAGAATTACTAACACTACCAATTATCAGTGTATTGTTTCCACTATTACCTGCTTCTATTTTCCAATTACCATTTGTTTGACCGAACTCTAATTTTGTTGCCCCTGATGCTGCAAATACATTAAAATTACTCCCTGTTACTTTTGCACCTGTGCTTGTAGTTTCTAACTTTTTAGAGTTATCGTAGTATAGTTCAACAGCACCATTTTCAGTAAACTGAGCCATCATTTCAGTATGGTCGTTATTTTGTATTCCTAATAAATTTGAGCCAATATATAAACCACCTGTGCCACTTTCTGTTATTTTACTATTATTTCCATCGTGGAATATAAGTAAATCTTGAGAATTTCCTAATCTTATTTGTTCGGAATCACCCATATCCAAACCATCGGATACTGCAACTCCTGTAATTGTAACACCTGACGAGGTAGTTTCAAACTTTTTAGAATCGTTATGGTATAATGAAACATCTGCACCACTATCAGCAGTTATATATTTTGCACTTCCGTAATTCATCAATCTAAGATCGTTAGACCTAATTCTTAATTCATTACTTGTGCTGTCTATATAATTATTGCTACTATCATTATATATTTGTAAATCTTGAGAAGAGCCAAATATAGCTTTACTTGAATTAGTAAAAGTAATATCATCATTTGCACTTACTGCTATATCTGTTCCACCTGTTGTGTTTCCTATTGCTAATATTTCTGCAAGAGTATCAACACCATCTATCGCAGCATCTACATAAGCTGTTGTTGCTATTTTAGTGGAATTATCATTTTGACTTTGTGTGGTAGCTATTGCGCCATTTGCTAATGTTACAACACCACTTGTAGCTGATATTGTGTTACCATCTATATTTATGTTATCAACTTGTAGATCACCTGTTACAAGAACATTACCTGTTACATCTAACTCCTTGCCTGATGCTGCTGCACCACCAATACCAACACCTGCTGTAGATAAATATAGAATACTATTATTACCTGAGCCATCAGTTATTTGTTGAGCAGTTGAACTTAAAACAGTATTAGCACTTGTTTTTAAGAGACCTACATACGTTACCGATATTTGTGTATTTGTTAATGCTGCCATTACTCTTTAAATATGTAATTAATTTGTCAATATTTTTCTTTTTAACTTTATATGCTTTCATAAAACCCATCCATTAAATAAAGCATCTTTATCAGGGTGTATGTCGTCATTTGTGTTACTCGTATATTCAGGGAATAGATTTTGATTAAAGCTCATATAATCTATAAATCTCCTTGTATAATATTCAGCTATATCTCTATGCTTTTCAATTAAATAATCTACCTCCTCTTTACTAACAGATTCACTATTCTCGCTTGTGTGTTTAAACAATCCACCATTTTTAAGTGAATATGCAGCAAAAGGTAAATAATCAACCATTGCAAAGTGTATAAGCATAGGTTGTATGTATGTGTTTACTAATGTCAAGTAGTTGCCTGTTAAACTTGCACCACCTGTTCCAAGTATATCTGTACTTATTTTATTATATAGGTCTGTACCTAAATAATTTCTTATGTGTATCTCCTGAGCAATTTTAACAAAACCGATGAACTTGTCCACATCTACCGATCCGTCAATGATTGAATTTCTTTTTAAATCTATTGGTTTTATGAATAATGCTGTTGCCATCTTTTTTTTTAGTTATGGGTTTTGTCGCTCATGCGACATAAACCTTTAAGTTTTTCTCCAGTAATTATTTCTTGCAGAGGCTATTTGTGCAACCTCTGGTGGATTCATTTCAAATCTTGCATCTTTTTTTTCGTTTTTTGGTAATGCGCTTATAATGCTTCTTGCTCTGCCTACTGATATTTTTTTGTTACCCTTTTTCAAATATATTTGTCTCATCCAATAATGTGAGCAATTTACACCACCTTTGTATAAAAAGATGTTATAAGTGCTTTCGCCTTTTGGTGCCAGCTCACTATTTGCTGTACTTTGTTTATTTAAATCTTCCATTCTATAAACTCTATTTGCAGCTAACATTTTTTTACAAAATTCTCTTGATTCTCCTTTTGTTGACCTACCTGCTGTATATTTATATCTTATTCTAAATAAACTTGTATCTTGTTTGTCTTTTTTTCTTGAATCGCCACTTACAACACTTGCAAATTCAAAATAATTTTTTATTTCACTCTCATTATTAGAAGCAGGTGTTTCATTTAGTAACTGCCATTCGTCATCCATTATTTCACCTTTTGATATGATTTCATCTGCTATTTTATCCATTTCATCAGAACTTAAATTTAAATGGTTATGATTACAAGAATCCTCACTTAATTTTACACCTGTTTCTTCTTCCTTAGTTTCAGCATCCTCTACATTTTCTAAGTCTGTAAATTCTAATGGCTGTAAAGTTTTAAAGTATAGTTTTAAAGATATTTTATTATAAGCTAATATCTGGTCAAAAGCATCTATTAATAAATGTTGGAAAGGTCTAATTACAGTATTGTCTAAAAGTGTTGATGCAGTCTTTAATTCATCTGCATTGTTACCTAAGCCTGTTTGATCTTTGATACCAATAAGCATAGGACTTACAATTCTGTGCGATACCATAATTTTTTTTGTGCTTTCCTCACTCAAGAATTGGTATTGTTGGTGTGCATCAGATAATTGTACAGGCTCTATATTTGCTGCTGTTTCTGCGTTGTCATTAAAGGCTAAAATAAATTTACCACTATTTGACGTGCCTGAGAACTTTTGGTATATTCTTTGCTCTATAAGCTCCCTTTCTTCTTCACCAGGTACTCCATTGTTGAAATTAATTAACATACTTGGAGACATACCATTCATAATGTTGTTTAAATGGAAGTTTCCTATCTCCTCCTCTAACTCTGAATATTGTAAACCACCCTGATAATCTACAGGACTATAATAATGAAATCCTGCTCTATAAGGCCTTACATATAATATTTCTATTGCCTGTTTACTCATACCAAAAGCAGGTATTCTTTTTGCCTTACTTGTTGGTTTGTATTTTGACCAGTCAGAGAAATAATAATAAGCCTCTATATCTCCATCATCATTACACTTCTCAGCTCTTAGTGTTTCAACAGGGAAGTGTTCTATTTGTGCTATTGTATTTCTATCCTTAGAATAAATTACTTGCATTGCACATTGACCCATAAGTTTTAAGTCATAACAAAGTTTTCTTGTGCAGTCTGCATTGAATAAAGAAATCATCTTTGCATACTCATCAGGTTTTTGATTTGAATTTGTAGCATCTAAACCTCTACCATATATCATAGCAGATATTGCGTTTATAATTGCATTGTTTGTAGGACTACCATTGTACCTGTCTATTAGGTATTTAAAATAATTATTATCCTCTCCATAAGCTACCCACTCTTTGTTTTTGTATTCTACAACTTTTGGTGTTGTATAACTACTTAAATTTATAAATCTTAAATCGTTCATACTATAATATAATCGTTATCGTGCGATCCTGCTGTTTCATCAAAAGTATATTGACCACTATTAATATCATAGTAATTGTTGTTTGCTTGATTTATAGTTTGGTCTGTGCAAAATATTTTGTCTTTGTAAACAACACTTGACCCACTTAGTAAAGTTAAGTCATAATATCTACCCTCTTTTAAAACAGGGCTTATAGTTGCTGATACTCTTTTATAATTTTTAACATCACTCGCACTAACACTTGCACTAAATACTTCTTTGTTCTTACTTGTATCTCTTAATTTCATTGTATATGTAGATGCAAATGTTCTTGGTATTACATCAAACGTCTGAGCAGAGCTACTTGTAGTCAATACTTTCATACTTATATATCGAAATAATAATGCTATTTTGTATAGATATAAAAAAAAGAGGGGTATTTCTACCCCCCTTGCATAAACCGAGCCTAAGCTCACTAAATAAAAATAATGAAAAATTTACCTACAACATATAAATTGGTTTTCTTGAATTTAAGCTGTCAGGCTTTATAAGTCCAAAGTGCAATTTAATTCTTGTAGGTATTACAACTGCGCTATCGCAGTCGCCACAACACCTCGCATCTTGATACTTTTCAATATCAATTACAGGGTGTGGATTTGCGCCCCATCCAACGTAATTTTCTCCGCAGATTGAGCATTTTTTAGTGTTTGTTTTTTTATTCATATTGTAAATATAACTATTTTTATTTAATTAAAAAATGTTAATAATTCTCTTGAGGGAAATTTACTCTAATAGACTTTCTCTGATTTTTAATGTTAGTATATGATAGAGCCCCTTTAGTTCATTAAAAGGCTTTAAAATAAGCTTATATTAGATGTTGATATTTGACAAAAAAACAAAAAAAAAGGGGCAAAATGCCCCTCTTTATTTATAAACCATAACTCTTTATGCGTTAGGATCAATAGGTGAACTCGCATCATCTGATGGTGCTGCTGCACAGAAGAATGGTGGGTTAGTTTCTTGTGCAGATAATACTAATGTAAATCCTGACAAGTCCGCCATCGCTGCTCCTGAAACCATAGTTCCCCCACTGACCTCACAACCGTGTTCTTTACCTAATAAGAAAGCATTACCGTTATAATCAACAACTACAACTTGTGGCCTACCGTGAGCAAGTAATTTAATTTGCTCTTGTGTAGCCTTGTCTAAAAATTGTAATGTCAAATTGAGTGTACTTTCGTAAAAAGTTGTTCCATTTTCTCTTGAAGAGTTTATGGCTGTTTCTAAAGATGAATTACCTTTTAAATCATATCTGTAAAAATCTACAGAGCCATCAAGAGTAACAGAGCCATCTCCAGCTATTGCTAAATCTCTTGTTGTGTTGCTGTAGTTAGAAAAGAAAACATATCTTAATCCACCTACACCTGATTTACAAGCTAAACTTCTTCCATTTGTTATATTACAAGCCATATTTTTATTTTTTTAAAAAAAAGGTAAGTAGGCTCATACCCACCTACCCTTTTTATGTTAAACATTATTACGAGTATAATACAATGTCAGAGCCAATTCCGTGTTGTACTCCTGCACTTCCTCTTAATACTACTCTTACATTTTGACTTCCGTCAATGTCAGCCATATCAATTAACTTAACCTCTTGCCAGTCGTTTAATAGACCTGTTCCAAAGAATAAGTTTGATGATTCAGCAGCTACCATAGTATCAGCCGCTAAGCCTGGAGCTGTGAATAATGGAACACCTTGAAAGTTCATTTCAGTTTGTCCAACGTGATACAATTCTCTATATCCTAAAGCTGCTTGAGCTTGAATGTAGAATTTTGCTGCACTTGTTGGTAGGTAAATCTTAACATCCTCTTTTGAATATACTGCACTTGGAATAGCATCAACTACTTTTCCTAATTCTGCAATAATGTTTGAAGCTGATAATGTAGTACCTGAAACATCTACAACGTCTCCGTCAGCAAGTAATAACGTTTTAAATCCGTCAAACTCTCCTGCGTTAGCAGTTGCTCCGTTCCAAATGTTTTGCTCAACTTTCTGTGCTACTTTAGCTGCAACTTGTGCAATTAAAAAGTCAGAAAATCTTTTTGGTAGATTGTCATACTGACTAAAGCCCATTGATTGAGCATCCCAGTCTTGTCTGAAATCTTTTTTACATAGTTGTAAATTTACTTGAAATTCCTCTGGTTGTAGGATTCTTTCAGTTAATGTTACAGTTGAAGTAGGGTCAAAGTCGCAAGACGCATCTTTTAAGATACTATCCAACGCCATTTTCTTGATTACTTCTTTAAATTTAATATTGGGTTTTATTGTAACCCCACCTTGTGATAATGTTACACCGCTTAATAAAGCTGCAGCGATATACTCGCCGGCAAATTCTCCATTATAGGTGGTCGTTATCGAAGTTGTAGTCGCCATATCTTTCTATTTATTTATTTAATTAATTATTAACTTGGGTCAGTAGCTGTAATT
>TARA_R100000329_G_scaffold34277_4_pt1 | contig 10534 bp, 27 predicted proteins | sample TARA_R100000329 | Tara Oceans TARA_R100000329 (sample SAMEA2620783) | marine metagenome | biome: marine biome (ENVO:00000447); feature: surface water layer (ENVO:00002042); material: "saline water (ENVO:00002010), including plankton (ENVO:xxxxxxxx)" | depth 5 m | reverse complement strand
CCCGCCAGTGTCTATGGCAATAGGAGGCCATTTATTATGACTAAATTTGACACTCAAACTCAATACAACGCAGCAATCATGGAACTTAACAAACACTTCGATGATGAGTTAGACGGCAACGTTTACATTACTTCTGCTTCTATCCTTGAAGCAAAGAATGCTAAGTTACTTGCTAACTGGCTTGGCGGTCAAGATACAATGCCAAGAGATCATGTCTTCAAGATCATCGAGAAGCACATTCCAATCTTTGCTAAAGAAGTCGGTGAGATTTACGAAAACTTAACCGGCACTGAAATTAACTTCAACGAGAAGTTAATGAGCAGCGTCATTCCTTACGACGTAAATTAAATACCAGGGGCCGCAAGGCCCCAGTGTCTGTAGCATGGGAGGCTACTTATTATGAGAAAGAAAAAATTAAAATTACAAATATCACTACCAAGAAATGAGAAAAACATAGAGTTAGTTCAAGACATTGAAAAAGCAGCTAAGTTTTTCTTAGATAAGCTAATCAGTAAAAGATTACAAAATACTCTTAGCATCAAGATACACGTTAGAAAAACAACTTTAGGCGCTAATGTAAACGGCGTACACTTTTCTGATGCTAACGGTTGCGATCGACAAAGAGAACATAAGATTGTCTTAAGAGACAATGACTGGAATATGTTCGAGACTTTGGCTCACGAACTTGTTCATGTTCAACAATCTGCAAGTAAGAGATTACAATACAGATATTGGAAATCTGATCATCAACTTCATGTTCGATGGGAAGGTAAAGAGTTAGGTAAGAAAGACTTAATTCCTTATCGTCAAAGACCTTGGGAAGTCGAAGCATTTGATCTTGCTGCAAAACTTCATTCAGAGTTTCACAAGAAGTGGAAGAAAGAGGCTATCGATCAAATGTTCCAAAACGAACTTAGAAAACAACAGAGCGCTTAATGCGCTCTGTGAGTGTCTATGGCATAGGAGGCCATTTATTATGAATAACGATCACATAACAGTAACATACAAAAGCGAAACAGATAACAATGACAACTATTACTTTCAAGTTTACAGACTTGAGGATGATGGTTTCAAAATCAAAAACTTCTTAGACGGTGTTAAATTTAAAACTCCGGAAGAAGCAAACAATTGGATATACAAAAATTATCCAGATGAAGACGATTATCTTTTCATGGGTGTTATGCAAGTTCCAAACAAACTTCCGGAACATTGGCATCATCCTTTTACTGCTTCTCTAAGCACTGAAGCTTTTTATCAGCACAATAGAGATAACGGTATCAACGCTGCGATCAACTGGACCAAAGCTAAAAAGAGAGATCAATATATAAAAGAGCAGGGCGCATAAGCGCCTTGTTCTTGAGTGTCTGTAGCAATAGGAGGCTACCAAAAATGAAAAATATTACATTTACTTTTAAAGAAGAACTTGTTTTAAAAGTTCTTTTAGAAAGAGCATGGAATCCTAACATGATTTCATTTGATGATCTTAAGGGAGCACACTCTCTTAAAGGAATTAGCGTAGACAGTCTTAAAGGTGTCTTCGGTTCTTTATGTAAGAAGGGAATCATCATGTTTGATGATGAGGTGGAAGGTAACGAAATATTTACTTTTCAATTTCCTGTCGCTACCGATCAAAAACCAAAAGAAGTTTTTGACGGTTATGTCGATACCATCGACAAAGTTAAACAATGGTTTGCTGAAGGGAAAGACAGTCTTCGCTTCAGCCCAGAAAAATGGGTTTAATTTTTCGGAGGGCCTTTTTGGCCCTCCAGTGTCTATGGCATAGGAGGCCATTAAAATGAAAACACCAAAAACAATTGTTCACGTTAATCAGCACATGATTAAGTATAACCAAAAAAATAAAACTGAGTTTCCAGTTTTAACTGTGAAGCATAGAGGTAAGACTTACTATGCTCACGAAATAACTTATCACGGTCATTCAAAGACTGTTTATTCACCAAACAAACCATTAAGTTGTGGTGCTGTTTGTTGGGTTGAAACGGATAATGATGCCACTCTTTACGACTGGACTGCAATTCACCAGGATAAAGACAAACATCCTTCTATTAAACAAGAGCGCAAAACAGTGCGCCACGTTGGTAGTAAAAAATGGATGGATATGGATATTCATACTAGATAATTATAGGGAGGGAAATTTAATTTTCCCTCCCAGTGTCTGTAGCAATAGGAGGCTACTTATTATGAATAACATTAAAAATGTAATACGAAAAATAGCACAAAGTGATGGTGGTGAAACTTTATCTAAAAGATATTCATTAAGACTTTTTGCAGTCGAGGATATCTTAAAAGATTATTTTCCAAACATCATTAAAAGAGAGACTCACAGCGATCACAAAAAAATTGTCTACAAAGAAATCGCAAAAGCATTTGAAGTAAAATTATCAGATGTAAAAAAAGCTGCAAAATATGCAGCGCAAGAAAAGTTAGACGATTTAGTTAAAGCTATATAAATACTTCCCGCGAGGCGCGGTCCTCCCACCGCGTCTCACTAAGTGTCTGTAGCAATAGGAGGCTACCAAAAATGTATGAACTATTAAGACTATCAATAACCGACAACTGCGATGACGGTACAATTATTATCGCTAATACAATCTTAAACAAAGATATGTTCTTTGCTGAGTTTTCTACTATGGACGATGCTCTTCGCTTTTTAGATTTTGGTTTCACTAAAATCGGTGATGGTGTAGACTTCAGTTATTATATTAGAAAGTAAGGAGGCAGAATGAAACATTTGAAGCAGTATCAAAAAGATAGGCTAGCTAATGAAATCTACGATTTTATTTTAAAAGATGTAGATGGTAATTATCACATGGCCATCTGGTTTCAGCATAACATTGCTTATTTAAAACCAGAGAAACTTATCGAGATGCATAAAGATATGCTCTCTAAAAAAGAGGATCGTAAACAAGAAAAAATACGAGCAATTAATCAAGGCACTTAACGTGCCTTGGTTGTGTCTATGGCAAAAGGAGGCCATACGTTATGAATACAATAAATATAGTAGAAGAATATGGTAAAGACATCCAGAAGAGAGAAGCAACTCCAAAAGAAGCTGCTCTTGTTTATGTCATGGAAGAAATAAGAAGAGCCGGATCACATCTTTCTGATCAAGTGACAAACAAACATCAGAAAAAATTCGTGATTGCTCTTGCTAAATTTCATAACCAGATCGCTAAAGATTTTAAAGGTGATTGGGAACCAATGGATATCGACTTGATTGGTAAATACATTGATCAACAAATGAATGAACAATCATGACCATAACAAATCAAGACGAACTTGAGATCGTACTGCGAGCAGTATCAAGACACGTTGATAGTTTAAGAAATGATTTGGACGCGGGTTTTACACCTATTACTACAAACATTCTTAAAGACGATCTAAAAATCTCAGAGCAACTTTTAAAAAAACTGAGAAAAGAAATACAGTCCAGGGCTTCATAGCCCTGGGTTAGTGTCTGTAGCAATAGGAGGCTACTTATTATGGAAAGAATAATTACAGTAAAAATAAAAAACGTATATGGAAATGACTTAATTTATCCTATATGTGAAAAAGCCAAAAAATTTTCAGCACTTGTTGGAAAGAAAACTTTTAGTCGAACTGAGGTCTCTTGGATCAAAGACTTAGGTTTTGAAGTAAAAGTGGAGGCACAACAATTATGAAATATAAACTTATACAAACAAATATCGATGAGTTTAGTATTTTCGATAACTATGGTTACTCTGGAAGTGACGATCTTTACGGTTCTTTAATCAGAAAATTTTATAGTAAAGAGAACGCCCTGGAGTGGTTGGTTAACAATCAAAAAGGTGAAGACTGCGAGTGTTATGGTAAAGGATATACAAAAGTAAAATATCAAAATACTTTTTTTGTCTCGCACTGTTCGACCTGTGGTTTTCATGAAAATGATGAGCAGGCTTATCAAGAGGCCTGTCGATATGACTGGGACATTTATATGCAAGAGCAAAATAGATGTGCAAAAGGATTTACGATTGTTCCTTATGCTCTTCAACGTGGTGTCAAAAAAATAAATATAACAAAATAAAGTGAGGGGGCCCGACTACCATTCGGGCCCCTGTTGTCAATGAAAGGAGGGAATGTTCACTTGTTGAACACCTAATATTATAGTGTATTTAAAAATATTTTCTCTAAAAAAATGATAGTGTCTATAGCATATTATATGTTATAAATAATATAAATTATAAGAAAGGAAAGAATAATGGAAAAGTATAATTACGATCACTTAATTAAAAAACTAGTAAATGAGCATGGATGGTTAAGAGTTCCCTGGTGGATACCTGGAACTAATACTCATCGATTAGAAGGAGTTGTACTATGAGCACGGAACAAATGTGGATAGACAAACATGCAAAAAGAAAAAGAGAAATAGTTTCTCAACTAGAAAAATATATGAAAGTGAGAAACAAATCTAAGATAGCACTCGTTAATGAAAAAATTAATTATCAAATTAAAAAACTTCAAAACGAACTTCATAATATTAATATGTTGTTGGATGTTATCTAATGGGAGGAACTTTTGCGGTAAGAGTAAGCACCGATCCCGCTAAAAAAACAGGTGTTGCTAAAATGAAAAGAGCAGCAAAAAAGAAACGGAGAAAAAAGAAGAAATGAGTAGAGACAAAACTAAATGGGTGTCTCAAATGATATCAACTAAGACTAGAAAAATGTTAGAAGAGATATGTCAAAGCACCCGGAGATCAGTTCCAACGGAACTAGAGATCATCGTCGAAAAAGAATATCAAAAAACAAAGAAGTAGGGTTTCGACCCTACTTCGTTCCACCACAAGTACAGACTTTACTATCCATCTTTAACAATCTTTGTTGTAGATATTTTATGTATTGTTCCTGTAATTGTTTTTCTGACATTTTGTTTATCTCTAATTCTGTCAATTTCTTGACGGTAGTTTCCTTAAATTGTTTTTGCATTTTTCGCTCCTTTTGTTTCAATTGTTATGCATGTGAACATGCGAGAACTCTCAGTATATCAAAATTCATAATTAAATTTCTACAAATTTATTTTCAAAAACATAAAATAAATCTATTGACTTTTCAATTTTTTGCTCAGTGGACACCGAGCCGGAGAGAAAGTAAAGCTATCTCCGTCTATAATCATCAATATTACTCCTAATTTTTTCTGCGGGCCACTGGGCGCTCTTCGAATTTCTTTTCTCGAAGGCATCTTATACTTCTTTCTAAAAGAAACAGTCTTTACATCAATCAGATATAAATCCCCCTCTTCATCCATTGCAATAATATCTACTAAACCATTAGGAGATACATTTTTATAAACTAATAAACCATGTTTTAAGAGAATTTCTGTGGCCTTTAACTCAGAGACAACACCTTTAACATGTTTCTCGTTGAGTAACTCGTTGTTAATCGAGTTCTTTTTTAATGTCATCCGAGAACAATCGCAGCGGAATAGGTACTCGGTATATAATAGAACTTTTGTATAGCACGACTGTTCGACCACCCTCTTTATCTTTTCGGATCATCGAAGCCATTAACTTTAACTCATCCTTATTTTCTTGAAGAACCCATCCAACCTCATCGCATATAGCGGTTTTTAATTTTTTCATATCACCATAAGTATGCCATCCGGCCTGCTCTTCAACAGTATCTCTCCAAACAACATACTCAAGCTGATAATCCATGCTATAAGTATAGAAAATTTTTTACTTTTTTAAAGTATTCTGCCCTGGAACTAATTTTTCAAAAAATTTAAGCTTTTCAATGTTTTTCCCAGTGTACCAAGTTTGTTCTTGACTACCGTTAACCCCTAATTTTGCTGAATTTAACTTTGGTAAAGTTATTTTTACTGCTTCGGAAACTGAAGTTAAATTATAATCATCACCAAACATAACTCCATCATTTTTTAATTTGGGCCACCAATTTTTTATATCATCTATGACTGGTTCATACTCGTGCGCTCCATCTATCATTATGAAATCAATTGTCGCTTCTTCAAATTTTTCTAAAACTTTTGGATCATCCGACCTTCCTTGACAGGGAATAACCATTCTTTTTTGAATAAAAAATTCTAAGTTTTCTCTAAAAATGGAGGAAAAATCTTTTGGTAAATTTAAGTTTGCGTGTTCTGAAGAACCTTCAAAAGTGTCTATAGAATAAATTCTTACATTTTCTTTACCCGCATTAAATAAAGATGTAGCAAGGTAGTGTGTAGACCTACCTAAAAAAGAACCTATTTCTACAATTTTTCCATTATCTTGAATTTGATCAACAATGATGTCATAAGTTTCTGAATAATTGAACCACCCCGGTATTTTAAAATAACTATGTTTCATTTTTTTTCCTCTCTTGCATTTCTATAGCAGCTTGCAATATAACTTCTTGCATGTTTGTAAAATAATTTCTACCCATCATTTTTTCAGCTAACTTTCTAGCTCTTCTTCTTTTGTCTTCCTCATATTTATGTCTTTCAGAAGCTCTTTTATCTGTTTGTTCGTAAACAGGTTTTTTTTGTAACTCATACTTCCTATTTTTCATTTTTTATATTTTTACCCTCTAAATATTCTTCCACTATTTTTACAGATTTTTGTAAATCTACACAAGTATCGTATTTACAGTAATTTAAAATGTCTCTCAATGCATGTTTAAGCTCATCTTCTCTAACAAATTTGTATTGATCATTTAAATCAGCCATTTCTTAAACTCCTCCCCCATAATTTGAGTTGCTATGTTTATTTTCTGTCGAAGACTTTTTAAGATGTTTTCATCTACGGTTCCTTCGCAAACCAAGTCAACGTATGTTACCTTACTTTCAGTTCCAATACGATGATTTCTTGCTTCTGCCTGTTCTCTTATTTCTAAGTCATAATCATTAGAATAAAAAACCATGGTTTTAGCTATCGTCAAAGTTAAGCCATAACCTCCTGTCCTGGGGTGGCCTACTAAGAATCTCATATGATGATTAGGACTCATAAATCTTTCTAAAATTTTTGGTCTTTCCGTACTCGGCGTTTCACCATAAAAACCTTCCGCGGACCCCGATCCAAACTTCTTATCCAAAGTCTCAATTACCTTTTTAATATTATGTCGATACGAGCACCAAATAATTACTTTTCCATCGACCTCTTCAATTGTCTCTAATAATTCTTTGAGTCTATTTTCCGAAAAATCAATTATCTCTCCATTATCCGTCGTCATGTATCCGCACGCAATTTGATGAAGTCTTTTTAACTGAGCAATCAACGTTGCTGTTGTGAGTTCACCTTCTTCTAATTGAACCAATGCCAGGCTCTTCATTTGAACATAAGCTTTTAATTGCTTCTCGTTCATGGGAACTCTTCTTTTCATATAAATTTTATCCGGTAAATCCAAAGCTTCATCTTTGGTGACTCGATAAGAGAATTGCCGCAGCTTCTCCGTAAGTTCATCTAATCTTTTGTAGCCGGTAACTTTGTTAAAACTACGGCCACCAAATGATAGCTTAACTTGATCGCAATATCTAGCTTTAAAAGAGTAGATAGAACTGAAACCTAATAAGTCTTCATTTAAAAAAGCACACTGAGCATACAAGTCTTCCGGTGATTTTGTAATTGGTGAACCTGTTAAGATCACTCGATACTTTGCAGACTCTCCAATTTTAATGCAACGTTTTGTTCTTTTTGTTGACATGTTTTTAATAATCGTAGACTCATCAATACACATTAAAGTCTTCCCGGAATAAGTAAAACTATCAGCAACTTTGGAACCGTAAGCTGTAATAATGCTGTCAACATTCATTACTAAAATTTTTAATTTACTATTAGCTACAAAAAGTTTTTCTTTAATTTCATTTTGTTCTTTTTTTGTTTTTGCACCTTCCCAAACATGAACATCAAATTCAATATGTTCAGCTAAATGTTTTTTTATTTCATCTCGCCAATTGTATTTTATTCCGTTGGGACAAATAACAAGTAGTTGATCAATCTTTCCGTTGTCATATAAAATAGATATACCATCAATTAAGACTTTAGTTTTACCGCAACCCATCTCCATAAATAAAGCATACTCGGGACTACGATTTTCAAACTGGGCCATCATTCCCCCCAGGCCAATTAACTGGTGTTGCATAGGCTTGGTTTTAAACTTGTATTTTTCAACTAACATGATTATAAAATTATTCTAAGGAAGAAATTATTATGAATGATACAAAAAGTAAAGTTTATATCGTCCAGAATGTTATGAGAAAACATCAAGATGGAACAATAAGAGCGTTAGACTACTCTCAGGCAGAGAGATTTGGTGAGATTATCTTTTTATTTGATGGCCAAAAACAGGTGGTAATGTCTCCACAGCCCACAATAAGAAAATTAAAAACAATGCTAAAAGATATAAAAGACACGGATTATATATTACTAGTTGGAGACCCTGCACTTATCGGCTTGACCACAAGTGTAGTTTCGTATATTCTCAACGGTAGATATAATATGTTGAAATATGATAGATTAGAAAAAGATTACTTTCCTATCAGAGTAGACATAAACGAATAAGAAAGGCAAAAAACAAATGACCGAGAAACACGATAAAATAAATGGCGTTATAACGTATCATAAAAGAACGAAAAGCGGCATGGCAGTTTTTTATCCTAAGCATGATGTAACTATCAAGAAGGATGAAAAAATAATTCTTCACACTGTTCCAAGCAGACAAGACATTTTAAAACAATATGAGAAATGTCCCATTGTTAGTTATACAGTATGTGATGCAACAGTAAGAACTGAAGACGCAGTAGCTGACGCACTAGCTGCTAGAATTTCAGACAAAGAATTTTCAAGTTCAGATAAAAAAATAATTAAAATGACAATCGATGCATTGCAAAAGATTGATGACATGAACTTAGAAAAGAAAGATGTAAAAAAAGTAAAACAAAATGTTTTAGACTCTTTTACAAAAATAATGGCAATTGGTATCGCACAAAAAATTTATGATAAACAATTGACAGAATTAAAAAATAAAAAAGCAGAAGAATTGAGGAGGCAATATGAGTCTAGATCTTAGAAGAGATAAAAAAGATTTTGAGGTCAATGAAGTCGATCCAATTTCTAAAGCTTGCCAAGATTATCTAAAATTCGAAACTGAAATAAATGATCTTGAACTTTTATTAAAAGCAAAAAAAGAAAGCTTACGTCAACAAAATGAATTAATTGTTCAGCTTATGGAAGAGCGTGGAGTTCGTTCAATAAGAATGACTGATGGTCAGTCAGTTGACATTAAACCGTTTTATACTGGAAGCATAACTAAAGAGAAGCAAGAGGAAGCGTTCCAATGGCTTCGTGATAATGGTTATGATGACATTATAAAAAATCAAGTTGTAGTAAAATTTGGTAGAGCCGAAGACGAAAAGGCAAATAATGTTTTTACTGAACTTGCTAAACAAGGCTTAGATACTGATAGAAATGTTAAGGTTGAGCCTATGACTCTTAAGGGTTTCATTCGTGAAATGATTGAGAGCGGTAAAGAACTTCCTATGGAAACATTTGGCGTTTTCGTAGGACATAAAATAAACATTAAGAAAGGAAAATAATATGTCAGAGAAAAAAGAACAAGCGGTAGCTAAAAAACAAACAGGAAACGCGTTAGCGATGGGTGACTTGCTAAAGAAGACAGGACCCTCTTTATCAGAAAGAGGCACTGAAGATTTTGCAATACCTTATTTAAATATCATCGGAGACACTTCTCCTCAAATAGATAAGGAAGACTCAGATTATATCCCAGGAGCAGAAGCCGGAATGATCTTCAATAACGTAACCGACAAAGCTTACAAAGATATTGTTGTTTTACCTGTATACTACAGAAGACGTTATGTGGAGTGGGCTGAAAGAGGTGAAGGACCTGGTGCTCCCGTAAACATCTACACACCTGCACAATTTGAACAAATGAAAAGAGAGGGTAAAGTTGTGCGAGGTGAAGACAACAAAGAGAGAATAGTAGGTGGTGATACTTATATTGAAAACACCGCTGAACATTATGTGATTGTTTTGGAGCCCGATGGTATGTGGTCAAAAGCAATTATAAAAATGAAATCTACTCAGTTGAAGAAATCAAGAACCTGGAACTCTATTATGTCTAATCAAAGAAGAGTCGATGGTGATGAGGTCTACCAACCAAAAGATTTTGCACGTTCTTATCTTTTAAAAACTATAAGAGAAAAGAATGACAAAGGTAAATGGTTCGGTTGGGTTATTTCTGAAAGTAAATGGATTGATGAGTTAAACAATCCTAACGTTCAGAAAATCTATGAAGACGCTATGTTATTTGAAAAACAAATACATAGTGGTGAAGTAGACTCAACACCACAACAAGAAGACGAGAAAGTTTCGGTTCAGGGAAATTCTGCAAAAGCAGATTCTGATTTACCGTTTTAAACATAAGGGTGGGCTAGCCGATAATCTCGGCTAGCTTTTAAATTCGGAGGCAAAATGAATTTAGAATTAGTACAAAAATTTAAAGATATTTTTACTGGTTTAGAGAGGGCTCACGGAGTATTTGAG
>TARA_R100000329_G_scaffold121686_2_pt1 | contig 10597 bp, 28 predicted proteins | sample TARA_R100000329 | Tara Oceans TARA_R100000329 (sample SAMEA2620783) | marine metagenome | biome: marine biome (ENVO:00000447); feature: surface water layer (ENVO:00002042); material: "saline water (ENVO:00002010), including plankton (ENVO:xxxxxxxx)" | depth 5 m | reverse complement strand
CAAAAAAATAAACCAGATCTGGAGTTTACCGGTGGCGATAGAATAAAAAAAAGGCTCCAGGATCACCTAGAGCCTTTTTCCGACATGGAGGAAGTTCAAAACGCTTGAACTATCCAACCTTTAGGCACTACTGCCTTAGCCTCCAAATCGTAACCTTCAAAAGGTATTACAGAAGTCTGTTCTTGTAATTCTTCGATAGATTCCACGCTGTAATCATTTTTTAGATCCTCAAAATCGTTATATTCTGAGAAATCGCACCTGATCGCTATAGGATCCATCAATATATCTTGGCCTGATCCTTGGGAGATATCCTCCAGGTACCAATAAAGAGCGCTAGCGCCATCTCTACTAAAGCCATGATTTTCTTGTGCCATCGTATGCACAAAGCTTGATTCTTCTACAACATCAATAATTGCCATTTTTTCCTCCAATTTTATATTGTCTGTTATAACCATCATAACACTTTACCGGAGATATGCAAACAAAATAAAATAATATCTTGGATCTAAACTCGGATTGAAAATGCATCATAATTGGGATTGAAAATGCGCCATAATGCACAAAAAAATAAATAAAAATACAAAAATAAAAGGGAGCATAAGCTCCCTTCTACTCGTTCCTTCCAGATCTGGAAGGTTAACCCTTCTTTTTCTTTTTAGCCTTCTCCTTCTTGTTATGCTCGTAGGCTCTCATGTTCATCTCTAACAAGATCTCATTAATCACCCTAAACATTAGACTTCACCTGGTCATATTCTTTTTCCGCTGCCAAAAAGGCCTCCACGATCTCCTGATTTAGATCATCAGGATCCCAAAAGATATCATCATATAGACCAACCTGGACATACTTCTCATAGTATTCTTCTCCAACCGGTCTGATCTCATACCAATTATTACTATATACTTCTAGATCCTCATGCTCATCGGCATGAACATAATCTGCATCAGTTTTGATCTCTGTGATCTCACTTAGACAGTAATATATAGCCCCTTGGTAACCGATCTTTACTTCTCCATAGGGAGAGATCTCCCATTGTCTACCCTGGTACTCTACGACCTTGAGTGGAGTCCACTCTGTTGATCTATAGAATAAAGAGTCACGCCTGTTAGCCTCTGTTCTATCGCTAACTACTTTGTAATCGCTCATGAATCACTCCTTAATTTATTACTTCTTTTTCTTTTTACACCTCTCCAGGATCCTACCTTTTTAAATAGATTCCAACAAGAAGTGCATTTACCCTCGCCTATAAAATATGTGGAGAGATCGTTCTCATCTCCACATATCATACAACTGTAATCGATCATAATAACTTCTCCAGGTTAGGAGAGTTAGTATTGATTGCGAGAATAAAATCTGCATACTGCGCTTCATTAAGCTTTTCCTTAATGAGTCGATCAAGTATTTGAATTTCTTTACCCACTCCCATCACAGCATCTGCAATAGTAGTATCACAGTCTAACTGTCGTGCTTTGATCCTAAGAACTCTTAGGACTTCATCTCTTTCCATTTATATCCTCCTATAAATTGTCTGTCTAATTAGTTTACCGGAGATTTGCAGTAAATCAAATTTATAGTACAATATTTATATCAGACAAAGAGGAGGAAAAAATGTCAGATAAAGAAAAGATTGTCCACGAGGAGGATAATCTAAAAATTACTGCAACTCGTGATCCGGAGTTGACTGCACACTATAACACAGGATACTGTTCTATAGCGTGGCAACAACTTAAAGGGAGAACTATAAAAGACATTTATTATGAAAATGTTTATTTTAAGCGAGATGATAAGTGGGACTTAGATAACACTAGTGTTGTGATCTCACTTGAGTCAGTAGATTACTCTCCGATTGAAACACTAATTGTTCAATCTGATCCGGAGGGAAATCCTGGAGGATACCTTGCACAGATGACTTCTGAGGGATCTTACAGAAATAAAACTGAGGGAGATCGACACCTTAAAAATTTAGGTATGGATCCAAAAGAATACGCTATGTAGTTCTCGATCAGAATTAAAAAGAGGAGGCTTTGGCCTCCTTTTTTTTGTCCAGATCTGGATTGAAAATTTGCAGTAATGAATTAAAGAAAAAAAGAGATTGAAAATTTCACTTAATCAAATAAAAAAAAAGATGGGATCCGGAGATCCCACCCTTTTCACATAGACACAGAGGATTACATCTCTTGCATCTCGTTACCTTTATTTACTATGATTTTTTCTCCCATTGGTCGATCATGGTGGGACACCAAGATCTCGAATTGATCCGGTAGTCCGGACATTGTTAATTGAGAAGTTATATCTGTATTATATGGAAAAATAAGATTCCTTAAATTTTCAGCATTAACTTCTTGTAGTGGATCCTTTAGTCCTCGAACTGAATTATCCCAACCACCTAACCATGCCGGTATAAACATTGTCTCCCAACCATTCTCCTGGAGACTCCTGGAGATCCATTCAATTGTCTCTAAAATGATTTCCCATTCAAAAACAGAACAGTTCTCGCAGTAGTCCTCGATCTCAAGACATGCACTACATTCGATCTCATCTTTATATTCATGAAAATTAAAATCATGATTTGATAAATTGATCGGAACATCTTTTAAATGTATCATTGCCCCTCCCAATAAAAGTAGTCTGCGATTTCCGGTGATTCTATCTTTTCACCTATTGTCGAATGTTCTGGATACCTACGCAAGTCCTTCATTATGTCGTATGATTCATCAACGAATCTCTCTACTGCATATTCTCTTAACTCATCTTTAGTCATTCCTCTAGCAGGAATACTAAAAACAAAATCAACAAAATGGAACTTCTCTCCTTTTCTAGGTTTCATATCATCTAAAATATCACTCATAATTCCTCCTTTAACCAAGCACCCTCATCACTATTCATATATTCCTCCTTATCAATAGTCATTTTGCAATATAAACATTCCAATGCAGTCCATTGGAAATGTCCTACTTCTAACATTTTTAAACAATATGGACAATTAAATATCATTTTTCCTCCTCAGAAATAATTTCTACCCATATATTGTTTCTAGCGCAGATTTCTAATAAGTCATCTATGACATTGTATTCATAGTTCAAGTTGGAGGTTTTTGTATTAATAACCTCCAACACTTCTCCATTTTCTCTAATCGCCATAAGTATCTCCATGAACTTCAATAGATATATCGCCACTAAAGTTTAAGAACAGTCCTAAAGGATATTTCCCCTTAGAATAATCTGTTGGATCAAAGACTCCATAAACTCCATAGTATCCATCTCCATCATAAGTTCTACTAGCGAACAATAGTCCATCAGAGAGACTCCCATAAGGAGTTTCATCTAAAGTTCTCTCACAACATTTTGTGTAAAGGTTTTTTTCCTCTACTTCAAGTGTTGGATCATTTTTAGAGATGAATTCTCCCTTAGTAGTCTCATCATAATTCCATTTTCCATTACCAACAGAAAAGAAGTCCTCTCCTATATAGCATGGATCAACAATAGTAATTTGCCCACTATCAACTGCAAAATTACCTATATGTTTAACTTCATACATTTTTACCTCCAATTTGTCTTATGTATATAACCATATTAGTGCTTTACCGGAGATTTGCAAGTCCAGATCTGGAACATTGAGGATCTAAAAAAAACGAGATTGAAAATTTCCATTAATGTGCAAAAATAAAAACGATCTAACGACTCTCCAGGAAAATCAACATGAAAAGCTTTTACCAAACAAAAAAAAGAGAGGAGTCGAAACTCCTCTCTCTCTCGGTTGGTTAGTAAATTATATATGACAATCTACCACTACGCCTATGTGAGTATCCTCATACTTTTTGAGTATGTTAGATACTAGGGACTCTTGGTCTTGTTCTTGTTGTTCTCTCTCCTCATCACTCAACATGTCTAAAGATGAGATTCCAAACATACCCATTTCTCCTGCTTGTATCCAACCCTCCTCCTCAAATAAAAATGAGAATATAGGATTCTTATCTACCTGCACAGGTTTCAAGAGTTCCTCTTTTGTGTAGTATTCATCTACTATGCCTTTACCATTTTCATCAGTAATAGTTTCGCCATTGTCATCCTCAACAAATGATTTCACGATAGAATTTTCTACTACATTTTTTTCTATGAACTCCTCATAGTTATCTGTAAATGGAGAATTGAGTTTGAAATATGGAAGTGTTTGAACAAAAGGAATCTCCTCTTTATCAAACAATTCTGATAATTCTATGAGTCCAGAATTCCCCATTTCTCTCCAACGCCCTCCGACTACATACCAATCATACATGGCATTTGGATTAGTCCAATAACGCTCCCAACAGTTTCCATTTACATCCCAACTCCAATCCATTTCATCATCATTGTCGCCAAACACCTGCCATGTCCAACGCATGTGATAGGAATTGTTTAGTGAGAATTTGAACTCTTGAACTTTGTCCATGATTTTAGTTAGCTCTCTACTTTTAACTTTTAGAGAATCTCCCTTATACCAACGCTCAAGTTTTTCATATTGACTGTTTAAGTGGGACATCAAATCTCCCATTTCAGTTCTATATGGTTTCCCACTATCTTTTAATTTCTTTACTTGCAAATACATCTTTAAAAAATCACTTGCAGATGAATTTAGGTATTCTTGCTTTTCTACTTCTAGTCCCTCGTAGTAAGGCTCCATTAATTCATCCAAGTTCTTTACGATATATCGTTCTTGATATTGAAGTTTCAAATCTCCCATATCATCATCTCCAACACCAAAGAGAGGATTTTGGACTACATCCTCTCTAGGCATTACTGCTAAACAAACAAAATGACTCATTTGCCCTCCTTTATTATTCTCTCTTGGTCTATGGTTTTAAAACCACTATCAGCTTGTTCTACTGTTGTGTCTATTACTTCTGTATCGTAGAATTCATGTCCCTCGTTATTATCATCAAAGATTTCCAACGCATGTTCTTTTGAATCTGCCTCTACTAAATAGAAGTCATAAACTTTTTGAGTTATCCAGAAATTCGGCATTACGAATTCCTATCCAACTCATATTGCTCAAAGATATCCCAACCTTGTCGTTCATATCCCTCTAGCAATAACAAGATACTATTCTTGTGTTTTCTGTGGACTGTTGAGTCCTCTAATATATTTCTGAATATATAAATGATATCCTCATCCATTATTCCTCCTCCATTGTCTTAGTCGATTCGCAACACTCGGTGCAGTAAACTTCTCCTGCACCCTCAATTACAGAATCATCATTTAGATTTACCCATTGGTCTGTATAGACTTCAGAGGATTTACAATAGACACATACTTCCATTATTCCTCCTCCGATTCATAACCCATGTCTTTGTCCCACTCTTGCAATTGCTCATCACTCAATAAGTCTAAAGCAACAGTAAGTCCATTTCGTAGATACTTGTATTCAGTTGAATCAACTTGCACATCAAATCTCAAATCTCCTAACCAACTGAGTATTTCGTTTTGTATGCTTTTTGTTAATTCATCATCAGTAGGTGTTATATAATAACCCTCCTCTGATTCTGAGTTAGACAACCAATCATCCTCATGGGCATGAGTAAACCCATTTCCTAACTGATTTTTATCTACGCTTATGCGAACTACAAATGTCTTTTCATAGTTTGCCATATTTCCTCCTCGTTTGTCTGTTAAGTATATTCTAACTACTTTACAGGATATTACAATTATGAAATATGAAAATCCTGGAGTCGGCCAAAATCGAGATTGAAAATCAGCATTAATGCACAAAAAAATAAAAAAACTTACGAATTTCACAAAAACTCTTACAGTCTAATTTATATAAGCAACAAGGAGAAAAAATGCCACCGAGAGAAACTGAACATACATGCAACAATTTTCATAACTGCTACATGTGTTCTGAACTAATACTCCCAATGGAAAAACATTTTATGGTTTGGAGAATTTGGTTTGCGAGACATATGGAGTTTATTTGTGTCAGTTGTATTGGAGATGTAAAGGAGAGATCATGAGCGATAGATAAAAAAAGAGGGAGATTTAGATCTCCCTCTCTCATTTCATAGTCTCAAGATCCTGAATTAATCATCATCTCGATCAAGCAACGAGGACAACACATAATATAAATGTGTCATCATTATGCCAAACATAAATACTATGACTAAGCCCTGCCAACTTAACACTTCTCCTCCTCTTGTTCTATTATGTCAACCTTGATATCAAATCCACAGTCGCCACACCAATACTCATCTAAAAAGTCAGATCCATCTGACACGCAATCATCATTAAGATCAAACCACATAATTACTTTTTGTTGTACAAGTGTGGATCCACACTCACGACATTTATAAATTAATTGACTCATCTTTGATTCTCCCACATTGAAACAAGTTCATGTAAGTATTCAAACCGGTGATGAAAATACAAATAGACTTTACCTCTCCATGTATTACAAATCCAACAGGAGGGATCTCTCTCCTCATATTCTGTATAGATTTTGTCATCATCAACAGTAGTGATCCATGTCCCATAGATACCATGCCAACAAAAGTATGATTCAATTTTACAATGGATCGTTTCAACGATTCTGTAAATTAATTTTGGTTTGGTAATCAATTCACCCTCCTTATCATCATATTTTCTTTTACTGCATACAAGTGCATGTATGGATCAGAGTCCTGAAATTTTCTAATTACAGTAATTAGATTTGGTAGGTATTCAATGAAACCATACTCTTTTAATTCGTTATCGTATCCATATAAACCCCAACTACCATTTTCCTCTAACCAATTAGCATCAAATTCTTCTAATTGATTAACGAGATCAAATTGATTTTTTAGTTCTGTATAGTTGTAAAGAGAAAATGTATCCTCCCACTTACAGAGGAATAGCTCCTCTGTTGGTTTAAATGATCTTGTGAATTCACTCATTAATACATCTCCAAAGGATATTTCAAAGGTAGCATAATTAAGAATTCTACACCCTCCTCAAAGGTGGCATAGAATCCATACTGTGTATGTCCATTCCAATATCCAAAATAGCACTCTGTGTCTAATGTGTATTGGTCTAGTTTGTATTCAATTTCTGTATCAACTGCGTTAATCAAAACGCCTTCAATATTAAAGTGAACACAACCTCCACCGGAATAATAAATCCCCACACCTTTTTGGTCTGCGAATTTAAGGAACTTAGGATCAGCTTTTGACATATCAAAAACATCTCCTGTTAGTCTTATATTTTTTTCTTGCACAATTCCTCCTCGTGTCTTGTGTATATATTAATTGTATCACTTTACTTCAGATTTGCAAAACTTATATATGGATCAATAAGAACGAGATTGAAAATGTGCATTAATGAATTAAAAAAAAGAGAGAGATCATGATCTCCAAGTTTCGAGATCTTGGCGAAAAAAAAAATTTTACCAAACAAAAAAAAGAGGGGCATTTCTGCCCCTCCTCTTTATTAGCACACGCAGGGAGTTAAGAATTTAATTGACTCTCTCGCCAAACACCAACGCCACCGGTTAAATATTTTCTCGCAACTTCTACGCCAACGAGATTTATAAACGCAGTTTGGAACGCTCTCGGCTCAAATGTATCCTCTTTTGAAATCTGTGCCATGTCTCTTAATGTGCTTAAATGTTTTGCAGTCGTTTGACTCCAAACACTTTGGCAAATTAAAAATGTTTCGCTCAAATTGTGATACATTCCAATTACAGTATCATAACTGTAAAAAATAATTGCTCCCCCCAAAATGTCTAAATCAACAATTTGTGAGAATGTGCCTGTGCTATTTAATTTAGTTTTCAATTTATCCTCCTAGATAATTGTCTTATGTATTAATTAATTATCTCATACATTTCAAAAGTTTGCAAATGTCCGGTAATGTTTAAAATCGAGATTGAAAATTTGCGTTAATGCAACAAAAAAAAAGAAAAAATCTAAAAATCAAACTCCAGATCCTCGCTCCCACAATCCCAACAACGAGGGGAAATCTCATCAATGAGTTCCCCCCCATTAAGTTGTTCCGAGTTTGCAAAAACCCAAACTGCTTGGACAACATCTCTTGACTTGCACTTATTACAAGTCATTGTCCTCACCACATACAATTTTATAATATTTGTTATCTTGAATATGAACAAAAGGTATTGCATGGCCTTTTGAGTCATAAAGGAAGTCTAATTCGCTACCCTCAGTCCACTCCGTATATGAACAAATATCCAATTGCCATTCATACTCATAAGAATTGTCATCTAACTTGTCCCAACTAGCTTGAAACTGTTTCCAGGTTAAACCAGATCCATTGTTATTCCAATCCTCTAAAGTAGTAAAGACTTTTTTTCTGCCCCAATACTTAGAGATACAATCATCACCACAAAAGTAATATTCTCCTCCATGCATGATATAACCTCTTGACATGCCACCTTCACATGAATCACATTGTCTGTAATATACTAAAGTTGCCATTAGTCCTCCAGATCCCAACCAATTAAAAAGATTTGACTAGCAACAGAAGTTGCCCCCAAATCTGCCTCAGCTAGTATTTCATAATATTTGCGTTCATTGTCTGAACACTTACTTAAAGCTTTTTTGATGTTCTCATCATCAATATCGCTTTCCTCAAAGAGTCCCAACTCAAACCAAACAGTTGCTAAATGTTCAGCTAAGTTTAGAATCTCCCTCACGCTTAAAGACATCATTCCTCCTTGTCCGTGTGTCTTACTTTTATTATGATCTGGAATAAAATTTTTGCAACTTAAATAAAAGATTTCTGTTTGGTAAAACGATTTTAGATCCTAGAAACTTTTTATCCAGATCTGGCGTTCCAGATCTACCAAACCAAAAAAACGAGATTGAAAATTTGCACCAAAGCAAGCGATTTGGAGCGAGCTTGAGAACATGCAAGGCGAGAACTGATGAGAACTTTTGGACATAAAAAAAAGAGGGAGGATAAATCCTCCCTCTCTTGTCTTTTGTTATCTTTTCTTTTTCTTTTTAGACTGTTTATTTTTTTCGTAAGCAATCATATTTAAATCAAGAATAACTTTATTTAAAGCCGAGAACATTTTTGACTCCTTTAATTATCTTTTCTCCGAGTATCCAGGCACCCCACACATGAAGTGAAGTCCAAAGAATAAAAAGGAGAAGTGCGATTTCAAATCGCACTCCTGCCAAAAATAATTGTTCTATCTGAACTCCAAAATATGAATCTATGAAATCCATTATTTAACCTCCAAAATTTCATTAGAGTTTAATCTCTCATAATCATATTCAGAATTGACTAGAACTTTTCCTACAACTTTTCCTGCTGAGTTTCCTCTTAGGAGTTGAGAACGAATCCATATATAGTCTTTAATATCTACATTTTTGTAGACATAGACTCCACCTTGTCTAATGCTTAAATCTTTTCTCATGCTTGAGTTAAAGATAACAACGACATCACAAAGTAATCTATCAAGATTATTTCTCATGACTCCTACATTTTGAATAGTTGTAGAATCTATTCTCTCTAATACCTCAATAAAGGCAACATCATCTGTTGCTTTATAGACTTCGTTAAAAGTCTTTTTGATATTAGCTTTTACTTTTACTTTAGTTTTACCTCTTGACATTTTTTCCTCCTCTAAATGTCTTGCGTATACTAACCCCATTATATATAGACTTTACCGGATATGTGCAAGAAAAATAAAATTCCTGGAATCATAAAAAATGATTCACAATCTACATAGCTTGTGATAAATAATTCACAATGTCATGGCCTTGTGAAAAGCACAGGGGGGAGGGCAGGTAAAAAAATCGCTAGTCCAGATAACTTGATGCTAAAAATGCGCCCCTCGTGTTAATAATGGAAATCGAATGTAATGGCACATGTGCAACGATATTGCAACCTCCTTATTGACAATCTTGGATCTACTCCCTACTATTAGATCAATACTGTAAAGGTAGACCTGATTTACCTTTCAGTCACAGTTGCGAAAAAGGGATCTATGGTGGACACTTGGATCCCTTTTTTTTATGCCTCCCCTAGTACAATGGTGTTATCTTGCGACCACAGGCTAGGCTTGGGGGTTTGGCCTCCTTTACCCCAGGTCTAGCCACCTTTTCGAACACATGTTCTACCCTTTACCAGCCAATAGGACTCCCATAAGTCCTTTTTCAAAAAAAAATTTTTTTTAGCCCCAAATAGCTATGCGAACAGCGTTCTTTTAATGAAATTTGAGAGTAATGGCAGATTACACAGAAAATCCAAGTTATTTGTTATGATGTACAGTATGGATATGACAAATTATTGGAAAAGTCTCAATGAGAATCAGAACGATAGTGAGGATTCTCAGGAACAGCCGGTGGGGGAGCCGGAGGAGATCGAGGAAGAAGATCTAGTAATAGATGAAATAGATACAGAGTTTGAAGAAGTAGATCCAGGAAAAGATGATCCAGATCTGGATAGTGAAGAAGAAGTTATCGCCAACGATACAGTTCAGGAGAGTTCTGACTCGTAATAATGCCTATCCATCACATTCATAAGGTAATTTGAGTCATGATCACTAAGATAATCAGTAAAAGACTTCCTTTTACCCCTCTCATTAATATCCTGAGCATATAAATGACAGATCAAAGGCTCATCTATA
>TARA_R100000329_G_scaffold21865_1_pt1 | contig 10598 bp, 4 predicted proteins | sample TARA_R100000329 | Tara Oceans TARA_R100000329 (sample SAMEA2620783) | marine metagenome | biome: marine biome (ENVO:00000447); feature: surface water layer (ENVO:00002042); material: "saline water (ENVO:00002010), including plankton (ENVO:xxxxxxxx)" | depth 5 m | reverse complement strand
GTCAAATAAAAAACTATCATAATGATATAATACTAACTTACTCTTAAAGTCTTTTATTTCTTTTAATAAACTCTTTAATATTACGATATTTCGTTCAGTTTCCAAACTTTGTATCATATAATTAAAAAGTTTTGAAGGATAAAACTCTTTTACGTCTAACGTAATCCTTCTCTTATAAATATCAGTTAAGAAAACTTTATCTCTGTTAAAACGTGACCATAATTTAGTGTAAAAATCTTTAACTTTACCAAAAAATTCGTGATTTTTTGCTATATCATCAGGAACACCACCATATAAATATTTAAAAGTCATTGATTTTGATTCTTCATAAGACACATTATATAATTTACTAAAATGTTCGTGTACGCTTTCAGTACCAAAGTCATAACCAATAATCTTACCAATTAATCTTACGTGATAAGCATCAAAGTCAAATTCAATCAATTCATCGTATCTACTTTCTATCATTTTACGTGAACCATCATTTTTATTTAATGCTGCAAAGTTAAGTCCATCATAAGTATTACTTGGTCTACCTGTAGATGTCAATACATTATAATTAGTAAACATCAAATAATCTTTTGAGATATTATCGCTCTGACCTCTTGGAACCTTTAAAGGATTTACGTATAAGCCTGCTCTTTCGACCTCTGCAAATACTTTATTGGCATCACGATAAAAGTCATTATATTCAACTCCAATATTTTCTTTATAATTAGTGAATAAATCTTGACAACATTCTAAATGTTTCATTAAGGGAACCACGTAATTATTCATACCTTTAGAATAAAAGAATCTATGCGATGTAGTTAAAAAGACTTGATTATCAATTAAATTTCCGTGTTCTTGAAATTCTGCCTGTTGTAAATCGATAACATTACGAAAGTTAGTAAAGTGACATACTGCTTTAATATCTGCTACATATTTTGGTTTATCATTATCTAAATATGTCAATGCATCTAAAGTTAATTCAGCTGCCTCATCGTGTGCAAAAGATAGAATGTACTCATTATCGTTTGATGTCCGTACGTATAACATTAACGGATAATCGTTTAATGGATGTTTGTTCTTACTTCCTATAAAATGTAAAAATACCCAATCTGAAGAGTGATATTCCTCACTAAAGGTTTCAAATTGGGTGTACTTCTCTATTATAACCACGTGTTAATATATAACCTTTTATTGATAATGTCAAGTGTTTTTTAGTAGCCTCCGGCACCTCCTCCGCCACCACTACCTCCTGTTCCAAATCCTGGTGGAGGACCTGAACCAGCATTAAAACCTGAAGGAAGATTTTGTGTTTGTGATATTGATGTACCACTTGTCGTAGTTTCTTCTGTATTCATAGGAGCATTACCTGCTTCAGGTTTCATTATGTTACCATCTTTATCTCGTTTTACATTTCCTAATCCTAATTTTTCTAAAGTCTCTTGAAACTCACTTTTAAATGGTTCAATGTAATACTCAAGTGGATTAGTTAAAATCTTTTTAAATCTTGGACTTCGTAATCTAAACTCTTTAGAACTTCTATTATTTGTATATTTAACTTCAGTTTTAGACCCAGCTATAACCCAATTTATTTTATGTACATCATATAGAGGAGATTCAAAATCTGCATTTACTTCTATTGGCGCATCTTCACTATCTAATTTTAATGCAAAATAACGTACAAAAAAACCTTCGATATAATCATTTGAATTTGGTGTACCCTTTACTTGTAATGGTTCCAAAATTGTATATTTTTTTCCACGATTTTCAGTATAGAGTTGAAAATTAGTCTTTTCTCTTACCTTTTTAATTATTCTTGAAGTAATACTATGTTTTGCACCCGTCATAAAATGTTCTTGTAAATCTGATGTATAATGTATGTGATAAGGAGTACCTGCTTTAACATAAAATCCATTTGAAGCATAAATAAATGTACTATTATTTGGTACTCTTCCTGCATCAGTAACTACACGTACCGTATCACTATGTATTTTTCTTATGTTGTCATAGTCTATCATAGTTTAAGAAGCCTTGTTAAAGTATTGACCTCCCCATATTATTTTTTCTCGTTTTTCACCTTGATACAAGGCATTAGGATATATTTTTGGTAAACCATCTATTGTTGCTCTTGTTGCTCGATAGTCCATTTCTCTTACAGCTTTAAATTTATCTTCCGACATAAGTCTTCTATAATTTTGTGCTATAACATTAAAATCACGTGGTTCACCTTCTTTTACTTGTGGATGTAAAAAAGAATCAAAGAAATAGCACCTAATCCATCTGTTTATAGCTTTATTTTCGTCTTTAGCTTTGTACTTTTCACCTTTTTTAGCTGAATCTTTCGTTCTCCAACCATTCACGATATCGTATATCAAGTCATTATCATATTCACCATTATTATAAAATAAGAATGGGTCACCAGGTCTATTTAATAATAATTTAGCTGCATCTTGCTTAGGTGTTGGCTGTTTACCTCCATCATCTAATTCAGGAGCTCTAAACCCTGAAACATAAGCAGAACCCATTTTTATTGGTACAGGTGGTTCTTTCTTTTCAGGTTTAGGTTCCGGTTCAGGGTCTTTTGCTGCCGTCTCTAATGTTATGGGTTCTTCGGGCGGCGGTGGTGGTAATTTTGGTTCAGGTGGCTTTTCAGGTTCAACTTTTTTACCTGGTAAAACGGTTATTTTAGTTCTTTCAGGTTCTGTTAATATCTTATAGATAATGTCGTCATAATATTCATTATTTGCTCCAACACTATCCTTCATCGTATTTTTAGGGTCATTACCAATAGACTTTTGAGCCTTATTCATTCTATCTAATAATTCCATTATAGTTTCACCCTCAGGTGTTGTACGTTTTGCAACATAAAAATTAAAATTTCTTGCTTGGTCCCATTGTCCCATTGCTGCCTCAGAATCACCAAGTCTTTCTTCAGTTGTAAATTTTTTATTTGCAAAATCAAAGTTACCACCTCTTATTGTTAATGGTCCCTCATATATTTCTCTTAACATTGATTTGATTGCATCTTTGTCATAACCAACTGGTCCATATTGTACTTCAAATGCGTTGACCATAGACCAAAATTCTTTATCTGTTAATATGTCAGTTACACCAAGACTAAATTGTACAGGAACTGCATTTGGTTCTCCATTAGGATATATTGAAAATTCTTTTGTTGGTGAATTTTCTAATCCTTGTATTGATACTTGACCATCTGTCATTTCCATAATAATTTCTGCCGTATCACTTTCTTCAAAGGAGTATGGTAAAAATGGTCTTGGCGGTGGTGGGTCGAACTTAAAGGTTTCAAATTCTAACTTGTCTAATGGTAATTCATAATCAAACTCTGCATCATAATCATATGAAGATGTTGGTGCTGCTGGATATGGAGGAGGAGGAAAGATAATATCAGTTGTTTGGTCTTCATCTGTTCCTATTATTGGTTCAGCATTATCAAGTTCAGGAGGTATTCTATCATCAGCTGGTGGAAATCCTGGGTCAATTTTATCTTTTTTAGGTTCAATCTTCTTTTGTTCGACCTTTTTCAACTTAATCATTTGTTTTTCCATTGTATTCAATGATACCGTAGTATTAAAACGTCTTCTTTGTAGTGCAGTTATAGTGGTTTCCCAACCTGTTTCTGTAAGAGTCTGTTCTACGTTCTTAACGATAAAATAAAAATAATCACCAATTAAATCAGGTAGATAACTTATAGTAAATGCTTCTCCTGGTAATATACCTGCTATACCATCAATAGTCATACTTAATTCAAAATAACTAATAGTTCCTGCTAATGCACTCAAAGCACTTTGTTCATCTTGATAAATTATATAATCAATATATCCTTGATAATCAGAATGAGTTCCAAAAGCTAATAATTGAGCAGTGCCGTCACCTCCAACATATTCTGCAGTTGTTGTTGTGAATTGCATTGTAGAATTATGAAGTTTATTATGAGAAACTTGAGGATTTTTAATTGTTCCAAACTCAGCATTAACAGAAGTCATTTCCCCACCTTTTACAAGTTTTTCCTCGACATATGTTGCACCACTAAGTGAAAATATTCTATTAACCATATCAGACATTTGTGCTAAACCTTCGTTTATGTTTGGATATAATTCTCTAACAGCCTTTTCCGTATCATCTTCTTGTTCAACTTTTGGAGTATCTTTTCTGTGGATGTAATTTCTTGGGATACCATACATTGATGGTGGCGGAGTATCAGAATTTGATAATTTCAATGTTTTTAAATTGCTAAATGCTTTGGCTGCTACATTAACTCCTTCTACTACGCTAGCTTCATCTCTTATAGCTTCAGCCATAGTAGTTCCACTTTCATCTCCTGTCAGCATTACATTTACACTTCCCATTGGGTTAGCATCATATTGTAATGATGATATTTGTCCTTGTTCAGCTGCCGCTTCTTGTACAGCTTTTACATAACCTTCACCAATTGACTCTCGTGTACTCTTTACATACTCACTTGAATTAAAAGACATACCTCGCATTTTAGTTTGGTCTTTTACTTCTATCTTATTTATACTTCTATCTAATCCATGTAATAAATCATCCCATACACCTGCATTTCTTCCACCTAAAATAGAGTCTAAACCGTCACTAACATTACTTACACTTGCTCCAAAGGTTGCAGCCAATTCTACATTTCTTGGTACCTTACTATTAAACTCTAAATTTTTAACAATCGAATCTTTACTAAACACTTCAAATTCATAATAGCCATCAGGTTTACTATAACGTAAATCATAGACTTGTAAAAATCCTGGTAAATGTGGATTACCACCTACTTCGAAATTTGGAAAATTATGAAAGTTAGATGAAATTGTACTATAGAGATTATCTAATCCTTCTTTTACAGAATCAACACACGCATCAGGATGAAAGACTTTTTCTCGTTCAAGAAAAAAGAAATTTATTTCATCTTTACCTAACCATTCAACATTATATGAAGCATATGCTGGTAACATTTCAGAATCTACATCAGCACCAATACCTTCAACTTTTTTTCTACTAACAAAAGCATTACTTGGAAAAACTTGTCTACTACAAAAATCTTTATTAACTGAACCTAAAAATGCTTCTTGTATTACGTCAACATTTATAAACATATGTCTTAATCTTGCCACAACGTGATTTGGGTCTTGTGGATAATCATCTCTTACGTCTGCATTGCCTAAGTCTGATTGTGTTTCCATATCAATAAAATTTGGATGTGCATTTAATACATCAGCTAAGGCCTTTGAAAAATTTTTAAACTGCTTTTTAGCTGTGAAGTCTTCATTAAACTTATGCAGACCTGTTGCGGTTCTTGTCAATACTGCTCGCATAGCTTCTGTGTTTACAAGAATGTCATTAAAGTTTTTAGGAATTAAAATTTTATGTGTTAACATTCTATTACTTTTTAAAATAGTAGTTCCATTATCAGCATAAAGAGACCTAACTCCTGAAATCAAATTTCCACTATTGTTTACCGTACCAAACAATCTTGATAAAACATTATCTTCTAAATATCTACCTGAAATATAATAGTTTATTTTCATCCCTAACATTTTTTTATTTTCGGCTGTCTCTTTACCCTTATCAAGATTAGTATAAGTGAATGTTAATTCATCTTTTGCTCTTGTTAACGTGATGATTAAATCAGGTATATTTGGAAAATAGACAATTATATAATCGTGTTGTTTATGGTCTCTTCCTGAACTTAACACATTACCCGAATAATAACCTACGGTTGGTGATGTGTTTGTGAATTGTTTTACCTCAACAACTTCAGCTTCAGGATGTTTTTTTAATGCATTTACTAAATCTACACTATCCTTCTCTTTGTTCATATAAAATATAGATGATTGTGGTATCTTATCCGTAGACTTTTCATTATAACCACCTGATTTAAAATCATTTGCAAATATGTCTGTTAAACCAAAATCATCTTGTATTAAAACTTTTAATTTAGCCAATAAAATCAAACCATTTCTAACATCTTGTACGTGATGAAATGGTACTGCCTTTTCCTTCTCTTCAGTATCTTCTTCTCCGCCTGCAGGTTTTCCTGATGGTGGTTTATAAAGTTTTATATTACTATGTGCATCTCTATCGGTATCAGAAGCATATAATGCGTGACCTTCAGTTATTATATTTATTGTAATATCAAATCCACCATCTTCCGTTAATTTTGCATCATATTTACGAACTACACCAAATAATAAATCACTATTTCCATTTACTGCTTGTGAAAATTCAGTAGGGTGTACGCCAAGTTCTTCGTAATTTATACCAATAGCATTTAGTCCATGTAGTTCAGGATTATATATTAGAAATTCTCTTGGATTTCGTTCTACTCTTAATGCTTCAAGTTTTGGATTTGTCCAACCAAATTCAAGATAGAGTGGTACTCCCATTCTAACAAATCTTGGTACTATGTAATTATATTGAGCCCTACTAAATACTTTTAAACTTATTTCAGCCTCTTTCATTGTATTTAATGTAGCTCCCTCTCCAATATAATTTGTCCTTATTGCAGTGATACCTGGTGGTGGTACATACCCTCTACCATCTTCAAAGTCGAAATGATATTCAGAATTGTAATGATTGTATGATTCAGGACTTCCTAATGGAAAAGCTGATGTCATATTACCACCCATTGTTGGGTCTAACATTCTACCTTCTATTGTGGGTAATGGCTCGCCTTCCTTTGCAAAAAAAGGTGACATCAACTTAACATAAGTTGTTCGTACTGCCATCTCATCAAAACCATACAAAGTATCTGATTCTTCTATTGCATCTGATAATTTATAATTTGAACGGCTTAACGAATTTTTACGTTTTTCAAGTTCATCTACTATACTTTGATGTAAACGATTTCCTATCATAGAACTACTTTGATTTATTTAATTGATTAAATTCTGCTAATATAGGATTTATTTCTATAGGTATTCTATATTCTATTTTAGGGTCAGGTTGTATTTCTGCTCCACTAAGACCATTGGCACGTGAAATAATCCACCATAAAGATGAATCTCCATAATACTTATATGCCAAAGAATCGATACGTTGACCTCTTGAAATATAAATAAATTTATCTGTATCTCTTATTGGTATCTTAGGATAAAAAGTTGTTTTATATACACTTCGTCCCTCAGGAGATTTAGTTATTGGTGTATTAGTATATCGCATAGTTTAACTCGCCTCTTGTGATAATTGTTGTGTATCCATTTTTGAAGTTAATTTTCCAATTGGTCCATCACCTTTACGTAAAATACCTGGTTTCATCTCTTCTTTCACTTTACGTAACGTATAACCATCTTCATTTTTCTGTAGCCAAGGTATATCATAGTGTTTTCCAAAAGTATGTGGAAGATGTCTACCAATAACACGATAAGTAAGATTTGCAGTGATATGTTTTGGAAATTGAAATACGTCTATTTCCCAAGTAGTATTATCCTGTACGGTAATATTCAACGAACTTATGTAACCAGGTTGTTTTTTAAACATATCACCTAAAGTAATTTCAGTAAAGGGTGCTATCATAAAATTTGCCTCTGTATATTGTGGATATGTTAATCCAACAAGATAATTTAATTTTTCTGATAAGAATGGTAGTTCTTTAGCAGTTTTTGGATATAGTGTAAACTCAAGACTAACATCTCTATCGACACCATTATACGTATAATATTTATCAGGTCTACCAAGATAACGTTGTTCTTGATATTCAGGAGTAACACTTTCATTTATACCATTTAGTATTGCTCTGAATTGTAAAGTTCTTGCTTGTGCCACATTGTCTATATATGCTAATGTATTGAATTTAAACAAGACAAAATCTAATTTTTCAGTAGGACCACCATCTACTTCTGATAATGGTCTACTATTTACAGAGTCTATATTGTTTAGAGTTCCATTTGCAGATTGTACTTGTCTAATTACTTCTTCTTTTGAAATACCTCCAAGTTTTTCAAGTGTGAGTTCACCATCAATATCAGGTTCAAAAACACTTTTATTTCTTATTTGTGGAGCAGTTTCAACATCAGTTTTTTTGATTTGCTCAGAAGGAGATTCAATTTCTTTTTCATAAAAACCAGGGTCATCACTATCCGTTGGTATTTGACCATATGTTTTAAAGTTATACTGAGCACCAACACTTCCACCATCTTGAACGTTTGCTATTTTTGATGGTTCTGAAGCAAATGTTTTTGTATATTGTTTTCCTTCCCCACCACCTTCTAAAGTCTTTCTAAAACTTTCAGCACCTTTACCTGTTCCCACATCATCTTGACCTGGAGGTGATTTATATGGGTCAAATGGACCTAAAGTTGTTGTAAGTCTAAAGGCGTGATTTGGATTATAAAGTCTAATTTTTATATTTTTAGCCGTATCACCTGCAGGACTACCTTTGGTCCAAAGAACTTGATTTATTATTCTTCCCTTTCCTATTTTTTTATCAGCTTTTCCAATACCAAGAGTACTTACTAAAGTTCCTAAAGCTTTAGGTAATGCTGATGTAACAGCACCTCCTATACCATCAATAGATTCTTCATAAGTTGAACCGGCGTGCCTATTTAAGTGATAGAAATCATTACTTGCCAAAGATAATGGATTCCATAGTCTTGTTTCTATCGTTCTATTGCTAGCATTTAATAAAAGTTGTTGTATACCAAATGTAAGTCCATCTGATGTGAGTAAATATTTACCCTTACGAACAACATCTGCAATCTCTCTCCCAATTCTTCCTGTAATAGAATCAAAAGGAGAACCTGTAGTTCGCATAAAACCACCTGCTAATTCTCCTATAAAATTTCCTACACCGTCAAAAAAGTCAACGCCTGTAGTGTCGAGTCCCCATTGGTCACCTATCTTACGAACAATAAATGGTTGACTTCTACCAGGACTCATTGCTTGTATATAATCTGTATACGTGTTAGAGAATCCTTCTATACCACTACTCTTATCTGATAGGATTTGTCCTGAGTTTCTACCTGTAATAGGTTTACCATCTTCATCAACGTCTAATATCATTACACGTTTCTCATCAACCATATACTTTTCAGCAAAGTCTTCTAATTCGTTTGGAGTTAAAAATACATCTTTATCATCATAGAATCCCATACCGGTTCCAATATAATATTTTCCCCATTTGAAAGATGAACCATCACGTTGAACTTGTCTACCTGTATATGATGAGGCATATCTAATACCACCTCTACCTGGTCCTATATTTACCGTATCTCCTTGTGTGCTTACACTCAGTTGTTCGATACTACCTTGCATTATATCTGTTTGTAGTACAGGGTCAACTGCAGGGTCAGCATCTACTAAGAAGTTACTTGCAAATCTTGCTGTTATTGGACTAAAAGATGAAGGACTTTGAAAATTTTTAAGTCTTGCAGTTTGTCTTCTAAATTGTTGCTCGCCTTGTCCTTCAAAATTATTTTCAGGTAATGTATCTTTAGATTGATAAGTAGAACCATTAAAATTTACAAGATGATTTGGCCCTACAGGTATTTTTATTTGATAATCATCACTAAGATGAAATGGTTTTGGGTTTGGATTCCACCCGTCACCATCATCATTTATACCTTGAAGTTGTGTTGCATTTATTAAACTTGGTCGTGTGAATGGATACGTATCTGTAGTGTTCATCTCTTTTGAAAATCCAACAAAGAAGTCATCAGAAAAATAATTGACTTCTAATGGACTATTAAATGATGGCCATTTGTAAACCGTATCTTTTATCTCAGGTTTAACCGTATATGTATCTCCTGATATAAATTTAAAATCTGTAGAACCAGGTCCAATGTTTTGAGGTGATTTATTTAACTTAAAACCTTCTACTCTAAAATCACTAAAAAAGTTTACAGGTCCGGGCCAAGTACCATAAAGAGGTAGTGATGGATTATAGCCTTCTATAAAATCAGAACCATTAAATTGATTAGAATCTATCTTTTTTGTAAACCCTGTAGCATAGGTGTCGGGAAAAAAGTTTTGTTCAGATGTTCTAAGTCCAAAACCAAGTGCTTCACTTATGGGTAATGGTTCTTCTAATGGTCTATCAAATGATTGATTACCTGTAACAACACCACCATTAGCCTCAAATGATTGTGGTTCTCCAACTTTACTATAATCAAACGATTCAATTTTATCTAATAAATCAATTAGTGCCATTAGTCTTGTAAACCTCTCACGTTTCTACCAACTTGGTCAGTACTATTAGCAACTCTTTCCATTATTGAAACTATAGATTTTTCTAAACCCTTTATAGCTTCAGTAGTTTGTCTCTGATTGTTTTCAAGACTTGCTGTTTTTAAATCTAAGGCTTGTTGTGTTTCTTTAGACACGTTAATAAATGATGCATCGCCTAAGGCAAAACTTGCATTAGGTTCCATTGAACCAACAGGTTTTCTCGTTACTTGTGCATCTTCAACTGCCATTTTACCCAATTCTGCTACACTATATCCTGCTCCAACACCAATTGCAGTTCCTGCTGCTATTTTACCTGCATCAAGAAGTAAAGAGGCTCCACCTGAAAAAACTGCTTTTATAGAAACGATTAATCCTAATAAACCACCTAATATCATAGCAACAGATGTAAAGTTATT
>TARA_R100000329_G_scaffold15719_4_pt1 | contig 10650 bp, 15 predicted proteins | sample TARA_R100000329 | Tara Oceans TARA_R100000329 (sample SAMEA2620783) | marine metagenome | biome: marine biome (ENVO:00000447); feature: surface water layer (ENVO:00002042); material: "saline water (ENVO:00002010), including plankton (ENVO:xxxxxxxx)" | depth 5 m | reverse complement strand
TTATGTTGGAACGCAGACCGATACTCCAATAGACTGCTTCTACTTCATACAGGCAGAGAGAAAGGACATTGAGAAGATGGAGGTAGAATATGACGATGTGGTTTGATGTTCTAAAGGCTAAGAAGAAAAAGGCCCGAAGGCGTAAGAAAAAGAAAAACGTAGATGATTGTTGTACTAGAAAGGTAAAGGCGAGATATGATGTTTGGCCGTCTGCTTATGCTTCTGGAGCAGTTACTAGATGTAGAAAGGTTGGTTGTGCAAACTGGGGTAAATCAAAATGAGTTGGTTTGAGATAATCAAAGCGAATGATAGTTTACATCTTTGGTTTAAGCGTAGAGGGGGTAAAAAAAAGAAAGGCGGAAGAACTCAAAGAGGTTGGATTGATTGTGGTTCTTGTGGAAATAAAGACGGCCCCAGACCTTGCGGAAGAGAAGACGCTTCAAAAGGTAGAAAAAGAAGATGCAGACCAACTTGTTCAGCCTGTAAAGATTACCCAAGAAGAGTTGGGCAAGGGAGAGGAAAAAGATGAGTTGGAAAAAAATACTAAAAGGTAAAGGAGAGAGACATTTCTATATGGAAAATGGTAAGCCAAAACAGTATGTTGGGCCTACACACAAACATCCAGATGGAACACTAATGTCTGGTGAGAAACATGTGGAAGGTAAAAGTAAGAAACTATTTCATTTTTATGAATTGAGTGAAGATGCTTTGAGACATCTAAGTAAGGAAACAACGGAGATTGAATAAGATGGATGCTTGGTTTGAATTAATTCAAAAGAAACGAAAGAAACCCAACAAGGGTAAAAGATTTCGTTCACCCGGTGGAACATCCTACGGACAAGCAGGTAAAGCCAAAGATGGAAAGGATAGAATAAGACCGGGCACTAAAAAAGGAGATGCTTATTGTGCAAGGTCAAACAAAATAAAGGGTAATTGGAGAAAAGACCCTGAAAGCCCTAATAATTTGAGCCGTAGAAAATGGAGATGTCATGGTAATAAATCTAGGCGATAGGATTGGTGAAAATGAATGCACTATGGCCCTGTAGTAAAGAATGCTAATATGCAAATCTGTCTTGATGCACTAAATCCTAAATCATACTCCGGGTCTGGAACCACTTGGACAGACTTGGGACTGTCGGGCAACAACGGGACTTTGACAAACAGCCCTACGTTCAACTCAAACGGATACTTCTCCTTTGATGGTACAGATGACTACGTTGCTTTGACTCAGTTTTCGTTTGATACCGATAACGGTACGATTGAGATATGGCTCAAGTCTGCGGCAGTAGACTACACAAGCAATTATGCAAGTCGTGGTATCTTCATCGGACACAATGGAAACAAGTACCACAGACTTTGGGCATTAGTAGGAGATGCTGACTACTCAGTATCAATAGAGACTGATACTAATGAGGATTACATACCATCTGGAATAGTAGACGAAGTAGATAACAATTGGAATCAGATAGTCACATCTTGTGTCGGGGGAACATGCAAGACCTATCTAAACGGAATCGAGCAATATGAAGCAACTGGGGAGACTAATGACATATTGATAAATCAGATTGTAGGCTCAAATACCGATTCAAACTTTCAAGGAGATATTGCTCTATTCAGACATTACGATGTAGGATTGACAGGAGCAGAAGTAATACAGACCTACGAAGCAACCAGAGGTAGGTTTGCATGAGCAAGAATGATGGTACTGCAAGCACATTTCGCAGATTGGAATTCAGGGATGTAATCAAGAGAATAGAAGAAGAGTATGCAGAACAGCATTTGACGATGGAGGAAGAGTGATGGGTTTCGGTAATGGTCTTACTCTTGCTTCTCCCCACAGGATTCTCTTCAATGTAGATGCTAAGAACCCAAAGTGCTATTCTGGTAGTGGTACGACTGTAACTGATTCTATCTCCGGAACCACTCTCTCATTGAACAATGGAGCGGCATTCTCCAATGGAGCGTTTGCCTTTGATGGTTCAAACGATGGACTGAAAGCAAGTGCAGTTATTTCCGGTATGGATTTCCAATACACTCAGGAGTTTACACTAGAAGTAGTTGCTAAGGTTAAGGAGACTGGAACAGGATACATATTGAACAATAGAGGGGCAAACGATGGCACACAGAACTATCGGGGTTGGGGAATACTATCCTCTGGAAGTTCTCCCAATACGATAGTCAAAGGAACTGTTGGTATGTATAAGTCGGCACATCATTGGGTTGGTACTGGTTGTACTGCCGCAGACTTCACTAACATCGTATACGACAAATGGTGTCACATAGTTTACTCATACGCAGGTAATGGTATAGAAGCCAGTCTGTTCTTGAATGGAGTTGATAAGAGCGACTATGACAATCCACCCAATGATAACACAGATGTCATTTATGATGCTAATAACGTAGCAGATACGATAAACTACGATAGTGACAATGTAATTTCCATTGGTATAGATAGCGTAAACGATTCTGATTGGGGTAGTTACAGTGAAGTTGCAATCGCTAGGGTATATGATATAGCACTCACTCCAAAGGAAGTCTTGAAGAACTTCAATTCACTTAGAGGGAGGTTCGGTTTGTAATGGGAGTAGCAGGTGGTTCTAATATCGCTACGCCTAGTAGTCTAGGTTTCTCCTTTGACCAATACAACAGTAAGTCACAGAAAGGCAAGGCATCTAGCAATGTAATCCTAAATCAAAACTTGAATTCTGGATGGTCAAAGAGTTATACAGAAGGAATAGAATGGAATCTAATTGACCCACCAGTAGGCATTACTGCTCCCGTTGTGTCTTTTCACGATGATGGAACAGGAAACGGTTTCTGGTACTCCTATGGTAATCACGCACCTATGGAAAACAGCACTCAATACTCATATTCTGTGTATGTGAAGACGACAGATAAGACAGGTGCATATCTTAGAATGTATACAGGAGACAATTCAGAGAGTGATAGGGTAAATCTAGCATACAGATATTTCATACCCGAAGGCGAGACAAATTCCTCATATGTTCTACTTACTGGTGCAGATGAGAACTTAGCAGATGAGAGAGGATGGATTAGATTGGAATGGGACAATGCCTTCACTACTGATTCAGATTGTGATGTTGATAGCGTCAGTCATAGATACAATAGCCTTCAATCAGACCCACACATAGAGAGACTGTATCTGTGCGCTCCACAATTAGAAGCGAATGACGTTTGCACTCCTTATGTTCCAGAACCAGAATTCGCAGATGAGTTTCAATTAACAAGAAAACAAACTCCGACAAATGGATATAACTCCACATCAGTAAGAAGCAATGCATTGCACAATCTAGTTACTGGTGATGCTACGGCTACTGAGAACGTTACTTTCTTGGGAGACAATACGATTACCTTTGCAAGTGGAGATAATTTTCAAACAGGAGATATAAACTATCCTACCGCATTCGACCAAAACTTCTCACTTGAGATATGGATATACTACGACAGCAATGATACATGGGCAAACAGTTACTTTGGTAGGCTAGTGGGAAGAGGTAGTTACGCAGGTAGTCATGGTTTGGTAAGAAACACAACTGCGGGTAGAGTCACCTTTTGGGTGCGAAGTGGAGGTACTGCTAAACAACGTCATGTAGATTTAACAGACGGTGCTTGGAACCATGTGGTAGGAACTTGGGAAAACGATACGCTTCATGCGATGTATAAGAATGGTCAGTTGGTAGATAGTGGTGACCCCGGAGATATGACTGTGCATGGTACTCCTGATACTGGAACTTGGATAGTCGGAGGAACTGGTGGTTTTAGCGGAAGCAATGGGTCAGGATACATCGGAAAGATGGCAAAGGTAAGAATCTATAAAACCGCACTTACTGCTAACCAAGTGAAGCAGAACTACGCCGCGTCTAGGGGCCACTTCGGATTGTGATATTATGGCAGACAGTGACAAGATAATTACGATAACACCGAATACTAGCGTAGCGACTACGCATCCAGAAATCAAGTTCGTGGGTAAGGACAACTCCCCTATGTACCTGAGAGTATTGGATGACAATTCTCTATCCTTTGAAGGGGCCGAGGGACAAGTTTTCTCAATGAGTCCTACCATGTCATCTGGTGACATATTCAGCGTCAGTGATATATCTGGTATACAGAACATAGCGGTGAATGCTGATGGAACAATAACAATGAATGCACAGACTCAATCAACTACGATAAAGAACAATGCATCGAATACCGCTACTTTGATTCTAGAGAATACGAATGCTGATGCGATTGATGGGCCTATACTTGATTTGTATAGAAACGATAGTGCTAACTCAGGTGATGGGGATGACATTGGTGCAATAGTTTGGAGTGCGAATAACGATGCAGGTGAGAAGACCAACTTCGGTAGAATAATGATGGAACCGAATGATGTCAGCAATGGGTCAGAAGATGGTGAGATGATATTCAAACTAATGGAAGGAGGTTCAGATGAACAAGAATACTTCCGACTTCGTGGTGGTGTGAGACAGTTTGAGATTAATGCGGGTACTGATGACATAGACTTCTGTTACAATTCAGACGCAACGAGTAATTTTTTCTTCATCAATGCGAACACTGAACGAATAGGAATCGGAGATGCTGGTTCTGCTCCTAGCCATCTAGTTCACATTGAAGCAACTGGTGCGAATGGAGAAGTATTCGTTGAGAGAACTAGCGGTGCAGGTATTCTATTACAGGCGCAATCTGCCACTGGTAAGATAGGAACAAGCACAAACCATGATTTGGCATTTATGACCAATGGTTCTACTAGATTGCACATTGAAACTGATGGTAAAGTAGGGATAGGCACTACTAGCCCCGGAGAAAAACTGCACGTAGGAGCAGGTAACATCAACCTAGATGCAGGATACTACTACAACTTCAGGGATAGGGGCGACCTCGGCATGAAGGAATTGAATTACTCGATTTCTATAATGGCCCCCGAAGAAGTTTATGTTCAAATAGACTCCAACAGTAATAACAATAATGACACTTTCTTTGCTATTCAAAGGGATGGAAATGCAGTAGGTGGTGGAACTGAAATATTCAAAGTGATGGAAACCGGAGCAGTAACTTTCAATCAAGCCTATACTTTCCCTACATCAGACGGTAGTGCAAACCAAGTTCTACAAACAGATGGTAGTGGAACATTATCGTTTGCTGATGTTAGTGGTGGTGGCGGTTTAAGTGGTGGAGAAAGCGTAACATACACTCACAATACTACTCCCGTTCTTACACTTGAACAGAACAGTGCAAATGGTAGTGCAGTTATTCTATCACTCAAGGGAGTCAGCAATGAGATATTGAATGTTAAAAACAATGGTTCTCTTTTCTTTAACCTATCTACCGCAGGGGGTAGTTCTGCTGAGGCTATGCTTACCTATCGAGATACTGCCGGGGCCGAAAGAAATTTTTTGGTGGCGGCCGCCGGAACAATATCTCTACAGAATCGTGGGCCTAATGGTGATGTGGACATAAGAGCGAATAACGCAACCGCAGGTGGTAGTGGTGAATCCATAAAGGCACAATTCAAACATGACCAAGTTATAATCAAGAGCAAGGTCTATGGGGATATCGTGACCGTAAGCAGTAATACTACACTAACACAAGCACAATCAGGAGCGAGAGTAATATGGAGTGGTGGAACTCTCACTCTTCCTGCTGACCCCACAGTAGGCACTCATTATCAGGTTTGGAATGTATTGGGTCTTGCGGCACAGATAGCATTAGGCGCGGGTGATTCCTTTCTTTCATCCTTAGATTCCGGAACTAATCCTACACTTCAGAATGATTCAACACTTGAGTACATATACATTGGAAGTAACAATTGGGTTTGGTCTAGATAAGTTCACAATCCCACCAACGAAATCGGTTCAATTTGACCTTCTTCAACGGTAAATTCAAAATGCAACCCCATTGTAAATTAGTTTTCTAGATGACCGTTTTACCCCACCCTAGAGAGAATGCTTTCTAGCCCACTCCATAGCAAGGTGGTCTAACCTACCTAACCAAGAAATTAGACCGCTTGCGAGGACTACTAGGTAGGGAGTGTAGAAACTAAAAGGCACTTCAAAGGTCAAGTTGTTCAAAAAAGTCATATCCAAAATTTCAATCATTAATCTTCACCCCTGAAATACTTGGTAATTTCTTTGAACTCATTCACTAGAAGAAACGAGGCACAGAAGAGAAAGAATCCCATCAGGATGTAGACAGGAAGAAAGGGACTATACTCCAAAGTGTTTCACTCCACCTGTGCCGTCCAGTAGTCCCAGTCCCAATCAGGATGCCTTTTCATTAGGTCGGCTAAACACATGGTGTAGTTTTAGCACTAACTTCTATTTTATTATTTCGTCAATCTTTGTAAAAAACAAAAAAATACGAACAAAAAAATTTGCGATAAAAAAAACCAAGTGGCCGTTTTCACGACCACAAGGCTTTACATTTTCTACATTGCCAAAACAATAGTTTCTCGGAGGAGCCGACTACCTTTCCCTCTATTCTACGAGGAATATTATAGTCGTTACAAGAAGGACAAAAACTACGAAGACCCACTTCTACGCCTCTCTTCTTCAATCAATTTCTCCATATATTCTTCTATGCTATCTTCGGAATACTTAGAATTACCGAAGGCGGCAAAGAACAATAGAGAAATGATGAAGACGAAGACTATCCAGCCAATCCACTCAAGTGTCGTTGCCATTACCATTTCACCTCCAGTTCCTTCATTTCCTCATTGTCAATTGAATAACCCTTGACAATTGAATTGTTTTGTCCATGTTTCCACAAGTCAAATACTAGTTGACAATCCTTTAGACAGTATTCTGCTACTTCCATATAACCACCAGACTTCCAAACGACAGGAGCATCAGCACTATCCATTATCTTATCAAGACCTAGTGTATGTTGGCATAAGTTTGAGAGACTGTATCTTTCTCCATATGCTTTACTTACTATGGCACTAGTATCAATATACGCTTTTTCATCTAGATACTCCTTAATGCAATAGATATCCATTGCATTCTTCAATACAGGTAAATCAAAAGCCGCTATGTTATGTCCAAGAAGATAACCATCATCTTTTCTAAAATCATCCAAGTCAAACTTCAATTGAGAAAGAGGCTTGATATTGACATTGCTTTTTTCTAGACTATCTACATTCTTATCAATGTAAATATTACCTACATCCCCATCCCAAGTACATACTGTGCTAACTTGAAACATGTGAGTGTTTCCCCACCCGCCAATTTCATGAGCAAAATTCTTTGTCTCTAAGTCAATTGCCATCACATTCATTCTGAATCACCTTCAGTCCAAAGAGTTGTTATCTTGTTTTTCTTGGACTTCTGTGGGTCGGGACTTTCCACAATGGTTTCTTTGGCAAGCCATGCTACTAGATGTTCACCACCATTAATGGTAATCATATCCGTCATCAACCAACCTTCTTGCCCATAGGTTCTCAACTGCTCAGTTATTATCTTAGGTCCATCTTCTATCTTGAAGACTATGTACTTGTAATCATATATTTTGGTCATCTTGTTTTTCCTCCTTTAGTTTAACGTATACTTTCACACCTATTTTCTTCTTCTCAAATTTGTCCTCATGCCTTTGAAAGTGACGATAAATTGTTGACTCTCCTTTATTTGTGTTTTTCCTAACTTGAGCCAATAGTACAGTCTTAGCAACCCACTCATCGTCTTTTGGTTTGGTATCTTGGTATGCCTGTTTAAAGTCAAGCATACCTGTTTTTGCCTCTAGTGTTTCCCTCCTAACCTTTAGTGCCGTATCTAGCCACGACACCAATGATTTATAGCATTGTCGAACAAGCGAGGAAGCCTGTCTGACATTTCTTGAAGTCACAATATATCTTTGCTTTTCATCAGTGATACCCGGTGCTTCTGCTATAGCGCACAATACGGACAGTTTAGTTAGAGTACCTAGAAGTCTAGTGATGAAGTTACCTGCAATCTCAAAGACTTCGGGTCTACTATTGGTAACGTAGTTCCTCATGCTTCTCCATTCGTTCTTCAAAGCCGCATTGAAGTCCTCTCCGTAAACTATTGTCTTCTCAGGGTCTTGTCCCACTTCTTCGTATCTCTTTCTAAGAGCATCATATATTATCAAAAAGGCGTTGGCGTACTTCTTGATTGGTCTTTCAGTATCAACGATAACTCCTACTTCCTCAATCATATCCTCATTTATCTGGTCTTGAATGTACTGTGGTACTTCCCAGATGAAGATGAGCATTCTTTGCATAACTCCCTTTTCCGCAATAACCTTAGTCAAGTCCTTTGGGATGTATGTTGTAGCATACACTCCCCTTCTACTATCACAAATTATTGGTTCTTCAAAATCCTTCAACTTCTTACTAATCTGGTAGTTCTTTCCCCATAGGGTGTTCATCAATGTGTTTAGGTACATGATGACATTCTCTTTGTGTTGAGACTGCTTGAATACACCAGAATACTCAAACTCATCATAGACACAAAGACCACTACCATCCAATGCTCCTTTCTTGAAAACAACCACCTTCTCTCTTCTAGGTGGGCCGTTCTCCTGTTCGACCAATTGTTCTTCTTTCTCACCAGAGCCAACCAGTGCGGCATCAGTGATGTCCTTTACATCAAATATATCATAATGTACTGGTACATCGTTTACAATTATCTGGTCCTCATATGTTGCATTAATCATTTCAAATGTCATCCTAGCAACAGGACCAAAGAAGTTGTACATCTCGGACTTTCCCGTTCCAGAAGTCTGCATCCAAAGGAAGTTTATCCTTGTATCATCCCTGCTCCTACCCCTTGCTATCTTAACCATAGGGTATGTTAGTTGACCTAATAGTGTAAAGAACGTGAGTGCGGCAGGTACGTTGTTGTATTTTGATACCTGTACTGCACTATTCACATAGTCTTCAACTACCGATGGCAATGACATCTCATCTCCATCTCTCTTCTCTTGTTCTACGGCTAGACCTTCATAGTATAGCCTGTCTTCATCTTCAATATCTATTATATTATCCATTCAAATCACTTGTTTATCCTCGGAGTTTAACACCTCATTAATTCTTGAGGCTAGAGTAGGTCCGATTCCCTCTATTTCTTGGAGTTCTTTTACACTGGCTTCTCCAATCTCCATTATTGACCCATATTTTTCTATTAGTTGTTTTGTTTTTTTCTCACTTAGTCCCTTTATTGTTGTTAGTACGTCTATTCTTAGGTCGGTTGTGCTTATTTTTTTCTTTATCAGTCTTGGTGTGTATACTTCTCTTTCGTGTGGTTGCATTTTACATACGACAGTAATTACCTTTGCCGCATTATCTATGTAAGGTGTCCAGATAATATTACAATCTGTATCTAGGATTATCTTTCCCATTGCTCCATAGAATTTATTGTGTACTAGTCTGTAATGATTCATTCTGTTACTAGGATTCACAGTCTTGGCATTGTCTAGCCATTGGGATATGGCATCTTGTGCTTTACCATACACAATCACTAGATTATTGCTGAACGCTCTATCCATGTTGTCTATTTGATTCCAGAGCCTCTTATTCATTACAGACATTAAGAAGTCAAATGCAGACTTTGCTTCAAAGCAAACATCATCAAAGGTGTAGTCTCCTATCTCTAACCATACTTGTTCATAAGGTATGTTGAGTTTCTTTGCTTCTTCCATCACCAGTTTTGCCAACGGCGATTTTTCTCTACTGTCAATGTATAGTTTATTCATTCATGATACCTCCAACATTTTCCTACGCAATAACCTTGAGGAATTAGGGAGTTCTTGCAACCGGGTGCATTGTATCCCTTACTGACTATCCAAGCCACGTTCTTTCTTGTGACTTCCGCATCCCAATCCAACCATATCTCATCTCTTGATGCTATGTATTCTAGTTCATTCATTATCGTAGCAACTATTTCTGCTTGTTTATCTTGGTCTACATCCCTATTACCCAATGATAGAATATCCCTATACCATTGCACAAGGTACACTCTTGCCATATGGCTTGGGTTCTCTACCGTGATGGCATTCTGTAAGCAGGGTAGTATTGGTATTCTACCGATTGCTTCTGGAACTTCTATCAGAGTCTCTGACATTGATATAGGTTTGACCTTCGGCCATTGTATTAGTGTTTCACCAAAAGTAACCTTTCTGCCATCTCTCCACAACAAACTTATTCTCCACTCTTCAGGTACTACCCCTTGACAGTACAGACCCTCTTCTGTGCTAAGATTTACTGTATTAGGAATTCTACGAAGCCTGTTGGTCTGTATTCCTGTTCTGTCTAACGTAGGATAATCCTTAGCCAACTCGGTATAATACTCTTGAATGCATCTGATATCATCAGCCACTTCACCGTATGCTATGATATGAAATCCTTTTCCAGAAAAGATGGTGTCGTGTTTGATGTTTTGCTCAACAAAAAACTTGTGAACGCTTACGAAGTCCTTACCTGCATTTTCCAAAGGCTCACCGTGAGCATCGAAATCAAGAAACATCTTGTCCAAGATAACAGAGGAATCCACCTTTGCATTGTCTGTAAAATCAGCGAAGTCATAGACTGTGGTATAGCAATTCATTATACCGTTGTAGGAATTAACCCACTCACGAAACTCTTCTTCACTCTTCACTATCTGTCTTTTCATCTGA
>TARA_R100000329_G_scaffold63381_2_pt1 | contig 10655 bp, 2 predicted proteins | sample TARA_R100000329 | Tara Oceans TARA_R100000329 (sample SAMEA2620783) | marine metagenome | biome: marine biome (ENVO:00000447); feature: surface water layer (ENVO:00002042); material: "saline water (ENVO:00002010), including plankton (ENVO:xxxxxxxx)" | depth 5 m | reverse complement strand
TAGAACAAGAAAGAAAACTTGCATCAGCTCAAGCAAATAGAAAGTTTTTAGGAATATTCTAAATGTCATCAGCGCTACAAGCATTAGAAAGATTAATAGCCTACAATCAAAGAAACAAAAGAGCTGATGTACAAGAGTCTCTTGCTTTCATGCAATTTGGTTTGCAAAAAAGAGCAGCTGAAATAAAAGAGTTTGGTATGCAAATGGAAATGCTTGGAAATGCAAACAAACAATTTAAACTAAATGTTGCAGATAATTTTATAAAAAACTCTGGTCTTCAATCTATTTACAATTTAGTACCTACTGGCATAAAAGAGTTTGAAACTGCTGAAAATGAATTACAAAATATCGTTACTCAATTAAAAAGTAAGAAAGTGGGTGGAGTTAAAGCAAAGTTTGATGATGTAAATGCTAATAATATAGCTGCCGCTTTATGGGAATATAAGAATACTCAAGACCCTTCATCTATTGTTAATCTTTCAAACAGACTTGAAACAGTATTGTCTCAAACATCAGCTCCTAAAAAGGGCAGTGCTGATAGCAACTTGCTAAATGCCTTTAATAAAATTTCTAATCTATCTGCATTAAGACAAGTTGGTAAACAAGCTCAACAAACATTAAGAGATGAAAGTAATATATTAAAAGAACAATTTGAATTTGCTAGAGGTGATACAAAAATACAAAGTGGATTTGGAATGTTTTCTGATGAGGTAGCTAGAGAGTTTGAAAATACTAAACCTCAACCTTCAGACACAATAACTCAACTAGCAGATGATTTTACTTCTTTTATAGAAAAAGATGCTGATGATTTAGAGTATGAAGACAAACCAACTGGATTAGATGAAAGCGTTAAACAATATAACGATTTAAATGATGAAGTAGCAGAGAGCAGAGCTGAATTAGAAAGATTAAATAATTTAAAACGTCAGGGATTTAAAGTAGATAACAAAAGAATAAGTGATTTAAATGAACAGATTGAATCTTCTTTAGAAGAAAGAAATTCTATGGTTGGATTAGCTGCTGAAATTGCTAGAGTAAAAGATATAGAAAGAAATGTTAATAAAATAGAAACTTTAGCAGAAAAAATATTAGAAGACAATGAACTAGAATCTACTGAAGACAATTTAAGAGTAGCTAAAGCAAGAGCAGCTGACGTAATAAGACAAGTTCCAACAGACCAATTTGACCCTAGTATTTCCGATAGACTTATGGGAACAAGACCAGCTTATGATAGTCAAGGTAGAATACAAAGATAATTATGGCAGACAATTTAACTTTACAGTTAAAACAAGAACTTGCTAGAAGAGGTAAAGTTGTTACTGATGCTCAAATAGAAAGTTTTTTAAAGAGTAGAAGTAGTTCATTACCACAAGCACAACAACAACAATCAGTTCCTCAACCTACCCAAAACGATTTACCATCGTGGTTTGAATCAGACCCACAAAGACAATCAGATACAAGTTTATCAAACTCATTAGGAGTTGGACTATGGAGTCTTGCTGATAGTGCATTGTTTGGTCTGCCTGGCGCCTTTGTAGAAGAAGAAGAGTTTTTAGATTTTGAAGACCCATTAGCAAAATGGTTAGGAGCGGCTGGTAGTTTCGCAGGGTTTGTTGCTGGAGCTCCTATGAAAATAGGACTAAGAGCAAGTCAAAAAGTTGCATCTGCATTAGCACCTAAGTTAGTTCAAAAACAAGGTGCATCTACTGTATTAAAAGGAATGAGAGAAGCTGGTGAAGCTGGAGGTTTAAGTAAGAAAGCAATTAAACAAACTACCTCTGGATATAAGAGACTAGTACAAGAAGCACAGATAGACCCAGCATTGCAAGGTGAAAAGTTCGGACAAGCAGTTGCTAAGTATAGAGATGAATACATTGAATTAGGAATGAAGAATGGAATCATCAAAAATGCAGACGAAGCAGATGTTATAAGAAAGATGTTTTTAGCAGAAGATGTAGCTGGTGGTGTCAATGTATTTAAAAGACCTATACAAGACTTTCAAGGTTTAGCAATAGCTAGATTGGGTGATAGTAAACTTGCAAGGTTTGCTGGTCACGCTGCTAATGACGTAATGGTTTTTTCATTAATAGATGCAGTATTTGAAGGCGTAACTACTATAGAAGACCATGAATACGATTGGACTGCTCCATTATGGGGAGTAGCTAATGGTATAGCTTTTTCATCTTTATCTTTCTTAAATCCAAAAGGTAAAGCATCTTCTTGGTATAAAGATTGGAAGATTGGAGTTAAGGCAGCCTTTACTGGTAAGAGTCCATATGGAAAACTTAGTGAGCGTGAATTAGCTAGTGTTACTAGATATATAGGTCAATCAAGAAAAGCAAATGGTGAATTAGGCACTATACCAGTTACTTACAAAGGCGAAACTCATAATATTAGATTGGATTCTATGGGTGACAATATAGGTTCTGAGTTTGGTTCATCTAAAACTCTTATGGAGTTTCAAAGTAAATTTGGAAAAGAAAACGCTGCTGGAGCAATGAGGTCTCTTCTTGAATCAGAAAGAAAGAAGTGGGGAAGAGAGATTATAAAATGGGCAAATAGAAGTGAAGCTCAAAACCTCTTTCAAGTATGGCCTCGAATGATGTTAGGTGGTATGTTGTTTAACTCTCAAGCATTTTACGAAATGTATGCAAACAATGCTGACTTAGATTTTGCTAATGATATTCTTCCTAATTTCTTAATAGGTGCTTATATACAAAGAAGAACTAATCCAAACAAGTTTGACTTAAATGCAAATTCAATAACTAGAGCAAGAGAAAATCTTGCAATACTTGGATTCAAGCCAGACCAATTAAGTCAAATACCTTCGTTATCTCAACCAGAAAACAGACTTAGAAATCCATTACATAGTAAAGAAAACTTAGATGTTATTGACGTTGCTATATCTGAAGGAGTTATATCAGATGATTACGCAGCTGTTGATGTTAATTTACCAGACAATGTTGCAAGTGTTGGATTTGTAGATAATAAAAATGTAGCATTTGAACAGATATATGGATACTTGAGAGGCATAAGAGCATATCAAAAACCACTTGATAATATATCAGTAGATTCTGCTAAAAAGATTGTAGATGCTTTTAATAAAGCAAACCCAGATGTAAATCTAGAGAATGTTAATTCTGTTGAGAAAATGCTTGATACACAATCATTGAAGATGACAGAAGAGTTTGAACAAAACTTTCCTAACATTATAGCATCAGTAAAGAATGTAGATGAACTTGGTATCATTGAAGAAGCAGATGGTCAAACGTCAAAGTTAAAAGTTCCCCAACACGTTACCCTTAGTGACGATATAATAAATCAAGCTAGAGATGGAGAGATAGGTTGGTTAACTGTAGATGGAACTAAAACAGGTCAAAGACTAGAAGGTCAAGCAGCTGTTGATGCATTATATAAAAGTATAGATGGATTAAATTCAATTATATATATGTCTGACGAACTTGCTCAAGTCAAAGTTCATGAAGCTCCAGATAGAAACACAGTAATATTAAAAGAATTAAGTAGTGTAAAAAATATACATGAAAGAATATTCTTTGAAGAAAATCAAATAGATAAGATGTTTCCAGACAATAGTTCTATGGCTAGTAAGTTTGGATTTGCAGATAATTTTAATGATTACAGATTTGTTGTTTTAAGAAACCACGCTATAAGAAGCGCTCAAGGAATAACAGACATATTTAAACCAGAGTTTGCAGAACGGAATACATTACTTACACATTTAAGAGATTCTGGATTAATTAGTTATAAAAAAGGAGTAACAAATCCATTACTTGTTGAAAACGTAGGTCAAATAAAAATTAAAGATACTGGCAACCCAGAGAAAGATGCTGAAAGAAAAAGATTCTTAGGTAGGGTTCTTGCTATACAATCAATTACTGGAAATTATGAAAGAACTAATGTTGACCCTCCTCTTGTAGATGGTTCTAAGATTGATGTATTGATGAATAAATTAAGTGAGTATGGGTACAATGAATCTAAGATGCCTATGTGGATGCATAAGCACATTGTTGACTTTGCTATAAGAGATAAGATTGAAGGAACAGACCTTACTATGGGAGACGTTGATGGAATAATGAATCTATCTGGTCTTGGCATGGCTTCAGTTGGAGTTGATGTAACAGGTCAAAAGACTTCTGGTTTTACCTTAAAACTTATTGATGAGAAAGTATTGAATCAAGGTTCTGAGTTGGTAAGTGGAGTTTCAGAAGATACTATATTGGAGTACAATAAAAGAGTAAGGGAGATACAAAAAAATTCAAAAGGTTTAGTATCTATATCTGATGATAAAGTATTAGTTACAGAACCAGAAATGTTGCAATTAATGAATGATTCTTTAAAACCAGAATTTGGTTACGATATTGGTTCAAATCCTAATTTTGGTAATTCAGCTAAAGCAACATTAATGGAATTTATGAATATATTAGGAAGTACAGATGTTCCAAATTCTTCTAGGTTGCAAGACCAATTAGGAAAATTTGCAGAAGAAGGAGGTCCCCACGCAGAAGCGACGATAGCTAAGTGGTTAAATGGTTTTGGCATTATATCTTTAAAGCCAGGCGAGACTAAGTTTGAAATTAACTTAGAACAGTTTAATGAAATGACTGCTGAAAAACTTGGTAGAAGATTAGATAGATACGGTGTTACTCCAGAATATGCTGAAAAAATGTATCATACATTAGAAAAGAATTCTAGAGATAGAGAAATGCTTGACTCTGGTGAGGGTGATTATATAAAAGGCATTACACTTCAAGAGTTTTTTGATAGGTATAGGATAGACGATAATCAACCAACAAAACCAGAACAACAAGAATCTGCGTTTAATGATTTAATATTTGACAAATTTGAAAGTGTTGAAAGAGCAAGAAGAGTAGAAGTATTAGAAAGTGTATTTGATAGATTATATGTTCCAAATTTAGCTAAAACAGATTTTGTAAAGTTTTCAGATTTACCTAGAGAACGTAGAAATAAAATGAAACCTGCTATGGTTGCTGATTTTGTTGGATTGTTGGGTGGTAGGATGAATCAAACAAGAATAGAAACTGTAGAATATAAGAACGGAAGACTTTCAAGAGGTAAAGAAGTAAAACAAAATACCAGAATGGATAAACTATTCAAGAGTTTAGATATTAAGTACATGAACATAGACCCTTTTGTTAATACGTTTATTTATACTGAAGATGGTAGAAGAGTTCAAAGAAGAAGAGTAAATATATTTGGCGACAATGATAACTTGCCTCAAAATTCTATAGATGTAATTAATGGATTAAGAGATGAATTCAACAGAGTAATTGGAGTGGCTCAAGAAATAGATGGGGAATCCCTTACTGGAAGCAATGGGGAAGTTGGAATGGCGGTAATGAGACTAGCTCCTAATCTAAGTCCCATAGCAATTAAAAATGCAGACCTCAATAAAATTATATCTACATTTGATGAGTTTGCAAATTTATACAATACTCCAGAAAGTCCATTAAATCAACCAGCAAAAACACAAATAGAAAATATACAAAAAGTATTAAACGATGGAACTGCTACTCCAGTTGATTATGCGGCAGCATTAAGAAGATTATTAATACAAGATATGTTTGTTGGTAGTGATGGAGATGCTTTGTTTGCTGATGTTATGAATGGAAAAGGAGATGTTCCTAAGTTGTTTGGAAGAACAAAACTTTATGATACTAAGAAATTTGTTACATATGATAAAGAGTTTATACTAGACGTTGCTGATTCCTATGCATCTATTGGAGATAGACAAATTTCAAAAGTGTTGAGAGATAGATTAAGAAAAGATGGGTTTGGTGTAGTTGTTTGGAACGATAAGAGTGCTGATATAAGAGATGAAGTTCAAAAATATATAGACGATGAAAATCTTAATATTGATATAGATAATATGATAGGAGATGCACATAAAGAAGTATCTTCTTTTGATAGTATTGCCTATATAAGTGAAGAGATGATGGTATATTTGCATACTATGATGGGCCATAGACCAGATTCTAGAAATCCTATTAAACCAGTTATATCTTCTGGTGGAGCAGATTCTCCTTTGTTAATGGGTAAAACATTATTTGTTTATGCTAAAGAATTAGATGGGTTCTTTTCTAGACCTGAAAATACAAACGTAGATGTTATTTTATCAGCAAGTGGAACTAAAGCAATGAATCCAATTGAAGGTTCTATGATAGACGATGCTGAATGGAGTGATATAAGTACATATAGGACAAATCCAAATCAATTAAGAAAGTTAAGTCTTGAGTCTATTGGTGTTAAACCAGAAAAAGATGTTGTTATGCCAAATGGTAAAAGGTCTCATGCAGATATGAATTATGCAAATAATGAAGAATCTGGTAGATATTTTGCAGATGAAATAGAAAGACCACTTACACAGTCTATTAGGAATGCTCAACAACAAGTTAAAGACCCTATAGCAATGAGAAGATGGATTAGAGGTCAATTTGGAGATGATGCTTTAGTTTCTATGGTAGACGGAACTGAATCTTTAAATCATTTAAATGGAATGAGTTTTTTTGCTGGGTTAACTAGAGATGCTAACCCTATGAGTTATAGTGAAAACATAGTTAAAAATAAAATATATGGAGTATACATAGACCCTCTTATTAATAATAAAAGGTCTGTCACTAATCAATTTGACCAAGAACATTCAGAAAGATATGGAGGTCAATCTTCTTTAATACAAGCTCCGATAGCTCCTTCTCATCCAAATGCTAGATTAAAACCTACATTAGTAGATGATGCTGGTAATATTATTAAAAGAGGTGAGGTAATGTTACCCGCCTTTGAAGCAGATATGAATCTTGCAACATTGATAAGTAAAGGTTATGAATTAAGAATTGTTGAAGATGGAAAAGTTTCTACTTTAGATGAAATAGGTAGAGAATTTGATGAAGACTTTCAAAGAAGTTTTGATGTGGATATAAGTTTAGGTGGTTTCCATGAACTTATTGAAACAATAGCATTAGAAAATAACAGACCTAATCTTCAAATAGGTATTATCGTAAGAAGAAATCCAAGAACTAGACCGAATGACTTATCTTTAATGGGTTTGAAAGGATTTTTAGATAAAACATATGGTAATTCTATGATGATTAATGCATTTGATGTTGTCAATGTATTTGAAGGTGATTATGATGCAGACAAAGCAGATTACTTTTTTGCTGAAAGAAAGAATATGTTTGACCATGTTGAAAGAACTTCTCATTACTGGGTACAAGGCGTAGACCCAACAGCTTTAATGAGAAAAGCTAATTTTAATTTTAACATGAACTCTACTATGGAAAATGAATCAGTTGAGAAAATGTCAGCAGCTTTAGATTTGTATAAGTCGTCTATTGGTTTAGTTCAAAAAGTTCCTAGAATGTTAAATTACTTAGGAAATTTAGGTCAAAGTGTTCCTGTTGGCGCTGATGGTAAAGCAAAAGATGTTGCTATGGAAGGTGAAGAGAAGTCTAAAATATTATACGAAGGTCGTGATTATAAAATTGTAATTGACTATGACAATACAGACTTTTATCAAAGGTCTGCTTTAGAAACTCAATATATTATAGATGGTCAAGGTGACTTAAACAATCAAATATCAAGCGACATATATTCTTGGAGAGATGATTTTTTATTTCCAAATCTAGATGAATCTAAAAGTTCTAGAGATTTAAGAGAAATGACTAAAGCTGAAAGCATTGGGTTTAATAATGATGTTTCCAAAAAAGGAGAATCAAACGGAAAAAGAGTAAGAATATTTAAAAAATTAATTAGAGATGATGTAGATGGAAAATTTAAAGAAACAGATGATTTAAGTTCTTTAGATAAAGCAATCATAAGGGAAATGCTATCAGAGTATGGAAAATTATTACAAGTAACTGGCGATTCTGTTTACGAGAAAAGTGGTGAGCAAAAGAGAACTTCTTATCAAGATGTAATGGCTGCTTCTGATAGGTTCTTTTCTTTTAATAGAAATCTAAGAAAGTCATTGTATTACAGATTGAGAAATAAATACCAAGATTATACATTAAACAAAGATGGTGAACCAATGAATAAAGACAGATGGAAAACCAGTAAAGAGTTTAATGAGTTGTTTGGAGTCGAACCCAGACAGAACGAAGACGGTACAGTAAAGTGGCAAGTAACTGCTAATGAAAGAATGTTTCCAAATGCAGTAGAAAAAAACTCTAAAGAGTTTACAGAAGGTAAAAGAGGTTCTCCTATTGAAAGAACATTGCATAAAGTTTGGGATGCTAATATTTTTGAAGAAACAAGAGTTGAAGGTGTAACTGGTCAAGCAAGAGAATATTTAAATAATTGGTATGACGAATTTGTTTTTGATAATAGAATGAATAACACAGAATTAGAAACTGCTACTAATCTATTAAAATCAAATGTTTTCAAAACTGCTCAAAGCATAAATCAAAAAGTTAATTTAATCAAAGCCCTCAATAAAAAAGTTATGCAAGTAAAGTATAATAAAAACATGGCTTGGGCTAAGAAAAAACTTGCTATGGAAAAGATTAATACTTTGAAATCTGAGGTAGAAAAAGAACTTGGTGGTTTTTTAAGTCAAAAGTATTTAAAAAGTAAATCGTCTAAAGACTTACAAAACATAGAGTATGTTGATGTAAATACAAACAATATGAAAAAGGGAACTATTTACTACTCAACAATAGAACAGATAAAAAGATTTATGCCTTTAATAAATGGAGATGATAGTTTTGGATTAAGTCCTAAAGCATTAGACCAATTAAAAGATATAAAACAATACAGAAAGTTGTTCTATGGAAACCAAGACAATCTTGGAGAGTTGATGAAGTATGGAGGTAGGCAATCACTTAGCACAGAACAACAACAATTCCTTGAAAGATTCCCAGATATGAATACATATCAAGAAATAGAAAGTACATTATTAATGAGGGGTGTCAATCAACATGGTTTAAAATTTTTATGGGCTTTTATGCAACCAACTTTAAATAAAAATAAAATTGGAATATTCAATGGAAACCCAATAGCGGTTCCTTTTGAAGCTAAAGAAGGATACGACCCATCATCTAGATATAGAAGAGGATTAAATTTCTTAACTCAACTTGCATCTAGAAGGGAGATGAAATTATTTGGGGAAGATGTAGTAGACCCAGAAGTTCAACAATTAGCGAAGACTGCTTTGTCTTATGTGCAAACAACAGAAGCAGCTTTTCAAAGGTTCTTTGATAGAAGGTTCGATTTAAGAGCATTGACTTCTGAGAATATAGGAATGGCTTATGAGTATGGGCCAGGTATGAGTCAAAAACTAGTATATGATGCTATTAGACTACCATCCTTTCATAAAGACTTTGAAAAAAGATTTGGAGATTTTGGTACTATTGAATGGACTAAGACTGGAGATAGAATCAAAAATGGTTTCGGGTTATTCAATGACCATTTATTTAGTTTTTACAAAGATATTATGGATGCCGCTGGTAAGTCTAAAGAGTTTGATACATACATAGACCAGATGAGTAACTTGCAAAGTTTAATGATGAGCAATAACATTCTTAATCCAGTATCTTATCTACACGCTAGAAACTCTATGGATGCAGACATTAGAGACATTGCTCAAAAAACAATTGGATTAGGATTAAAAAAGGGTAACTTAAAACCAGAATTAACTAATAAATTAATGAGTAACCCAGTATATGCATTGATGGGTGGCAGTAGTTATTTTAAAAATCTTACTTTAGAGAGGTCTGCAAAACAAGGGATGGATAGTTTAAAGAAAATGAAAGAGACCAGTTCTCTTGTCGAAAATGTTAAAAGAGACCAACAGGTATCTGAGTCTGGAGAAGAAAGACTTCGTAGGTTAAAAGATGAAATGATAGAACTAAGGAAGTGTCCAACATAATGGCTTCAATTAATTGTAAAATAGTAAACCCTTATTATGAAGAATTATTAAACACTATAGATAAGTGGGCTAAGTCTTCTGATAGTAAAAAACAAATGAACAATCCTTATGAAGCTGCTTTTAGATTAGCTGAAAGAGATTTTCTTGTTGAGTTAGACACATTGAAATATGATACTAATTCTGAGATATTAACAAAGGGTAGATTAAATGGATTTAAAAAGACCCTTGCTACGTTAAATAAGAATATAAAGTCTGGAAAGATTGATGGTCAATTTGCTCAATACTTTTATCAAACATCTCACTATGGTGCTAAAGACCCTGTAATTGGTGGATACTTAAAAGATATGCAAAACTCTAGTTTCTTCTTTAGAAAGAACGAACTAAGAGATAGGAATAGATTTAAAGAAATTATTATGTCTTTACAAAAAGACGCTGGTATCAACAGTCTTATTGGCAGACTAGGTTATAGAGCTGCTCAAAAGAAGATGACAAAGTTGGACAATGATTTAATTAAAGCAGTAAATGATGGTGACGATGTTAAAGTAACTGAGATTCAAAAAGAAATTAATAAACTTACTACTGATGGTGAGTTGAAATCTTTTGGTGACTTCATGGATGTTGTCGAGCGTGGTTTAAAAGAAGCAACTGAAGCCAAGTATTTAATGGTAAAAGAAAAAGCAGATAATGGAGACTCTTCTTCTAAACAATTACTTAAAAAACTTGATGAAGGTAGAGCGAGGATAACATTATCGGA
>TARA_R100000329_G_scaffold8111_2_pt1 | contig 10676 bp, 5 predicted proteins | sample TARA_R100000329 | Tara Oceans TARA_R100000329 (sample SAMEA2620783) | marine metagenome | biome: marine biome (ENVO:00000447); feature: surface water layer (ENVO:00002042); material: "saline water (ENVO:00002010), including plankton (ENVO:xxxxxxxx)" | depth 5 m | reverse complement strand
AGCACCGATACACATGCAACGATATTATGTATGTATATGTAGTAGTCAGAGCGTTGAAATATATGTTGACCACATATGTAAATACAGCGTGGCACTTTTATACACCCCCTTTAGGGGGGTGTAAAATGCCATGCAATACATGGGGTAGAGATTATTAAGAGAAGGGGTGTATAATACTCTGCATGGCAAAACAAAAAGGTTACGCATACATAGAAGAAAAGGTTCTCCAAGCAATACCTTGTTGGAATCAATGGACTAGACAACTAAGAAGAATATATTTAGCGTTGCCAGCATTTGGTTCATCAGACTTTGCAATACAGGAAATATGCGAAGAGCTTGGATTTAATTACGAGAGTGTGCAGAAAAAAATAATTACGACCCCGAGTTTTTCTAAATATCTAAAGATGTACAGAGAAGACAATGCTTACCCTATTGTTTCTGAAAGACCGGATGGCAAATATACATACCGAATAAAACACGATGATTTAAAACAAGTGTATGGTCAGTACGCAGATATAATTAATTATTTCCACATGGAAGACTTAAAGGCACAAGGCAAGGGTAGCGAGTTTGCATTGAGAGTCATTGACCAGAGAAAACTTGTAGAGATGAACTCAACACAACTTGATGAAGATAAGCCAGAGGGCAAAGTAGAGGTTAAGTTATTTGATACAACATAATTTTTATCCATGGCAAAAGAACATGGTAGATTCAGATGCCAAAATAAAATGGGTACAGGCTGGCAGGCGTGCAGGAAAAACAAGAAGTTCTTTAATGGAAGCTATGAATGTTATACAGAAAGCAGCCACAACTCCTGTAATTGTTGGTAATTCTACAGAACAACTAACAGCAAAACAGGCTAACCTAGTTCCAGAGATTCATGTATGGACAGTTGCACCAACTAGAGCACAGATGCTTCAGGTGTGGAATGAGATGCAAACATTTATTCCAGAACAATATGTAAGGAAGACCAGAAGAAAGGGTCAAGCCGGAGGGCGTGGTGGTGGATTTAAACAAGATGATTTGCATGTATGGTTAGATTTAAAAAATACTTCTGGCACAACAGATGGTCTGTACAGAACAGAGGTATTCTGGGAGTTGAAGTCAGCAGATAATCCAGAGTCATTACAGACTGTTGGATTAGATTTTTTACACATGGCTGAAGCACAGGATATAAAAGAGGGTGCATGGAGTAAGGTGCGACCAACTCTAAACTCTCCGGGAAGATTAGGGAGAGCAATAGTTGAGGGTGTACCCCCAGAATCTACGCAACATTGGTTTGCAAGAAACTGCAAGATAGCAAAAGAAAAACCAAACAAGAGAAGAGCATACTTTCATGCAACTACTTTTGACAATACAGGTTTGACACAAGAAGACAGAGAAGAGATTGAAGATGAGAAACAAGCATTGACAGAGGCTGTTTGGGAAAGATTTTATCTAGCCAAGCAACCAGAAGGTGCAGGTAACTTTTTCAGAAACATTGAAGCTGCATATTCAAAGGGTGCTGTAGAACTTGCAAGACCACATGAAGGTAGGCACTATGTTGCAGGTCTTGACTTGGGAAGAAGTAACGACCCAACTGTCATGATTGTAAAGGATAGGCAAACTAGAGAATCGGTTGCAGTTGTAGAATTAATGAAGACAGATTGGTCTTTGCAGGTTGAAACAATCAAGTCTTTGAGTGTAAGATGGAACATTGAAGAGATATACATGGACTCTACTGGACTTGGTGGTAAATTTGGAGAAGACGTGCTTTACAGAGAGTTGATGGAGGAGGGTATTCCCGTGATAGGATATAACTTTACTCCACAAAAAAAGTATCAATTATTTTTAGATTATGCTATATCTTTAGAGAAGGAAACTGTATCTTTCCCACAGAGTTGGGTCAAACTGATAAGTCAGTTGGAAGATATAGGGCATAAGGAAAGTGCGAATAGAGGACACACTTTTTACAGCGTGTCCGGTGCACATGATGACTGGGTGGATGCAGAGTGTTTGGCTTTGATGGCTTGTGACCCTGCAATGGAAGGAGTGACTGGTGACAGGTTCATTCCTAATTCTATTTCAGGAATAACTCCCATGAATTCAAACTCAAACTACATAAATAAAAATTCTAGATTGCAAAGAGTAAAGCAAGCTAGGAAAGAGAAACAACTAGAAGAAGCAGGTATCTCAATAGAAGAATACATGCAAACTATAAGAAACACATAATATGGTTACCACATACGGACAAATATCAGAAGACGTAAATCCAGAAGAAGATATCGCAAGAGAAGCAGCCAACCCTATTGACGAACCATTTGTGTCAATAGACTGGGTGATTGGAAAATTAAAAGAAGGTAGATTTAAGTTTAAAGAATTCTACGACAACTGCAATGAATCAGAAGATTTTTATTTAAATAGATTTGATTTTTCTATACCTGAAACAGGCACAATGCTTAGATTGGGAACAGCACAATCTGTTGTAAACTCTCTTGTTGCTCATGTCACTCCACAGTTTATAGATATATCTGTTCCTGCTCCCGGAGCAAGAGGACAGGCAAGAGCAGAGAACATGGAAAAGTTTCTTACAGGTGCAAACCACATGCTAGAACAATTTACTCCAACTAGAAGAGAGATTGCAAAACACATGGCACTTTATGGGATTGCATTTGAAAAAACAGAATTTGCTGCAAACAGATGGGAAGAGTTTCCAGAACCACCAGAAGGTGACGAAGGTTTAGCAGAGTATAAAGAAAGATTAAAAGAAATCATTGACAGAAGAAACATAAACTTCCCAATGCAATCAAGTGCAATCAATCCTAAAATGATGGTCTGGGATACTAACAATGGTCCTAGTCCAAGATGGGTAATACACTTTTACGAAGTAGAAGCAGAGTGGGTAAACGCACATTTTCCAAACTGGAATGGCAAACTTTCAGGAACTGTAGAGTTCGTAGAAGTTTGGACATACTCACAAGTTGCATACATGGCTGATGAGAAGTGGGCACTTGAACCTAAACGACATGGCTACGAAACTTTGCCATTTACTATTTATCATCCTAATACAGGATTATTTACAGAAGGTGCAAAACCAGAAGAGTTGTACAGAGGAATCTTGCACGGCAACTTTGACATGATGAGAGCAGAGTCAAGACTTGCATCTCAATATCTTGACATAGTTGCACAGAGTGCTTGGCAAACTAAAGACTTTACTGGTCCACCGGGAATAACAGAACAAGTGATGGAAATGTATGAAGAAACTCCGGGTGCAAAAAACTTTGTACCACAGAATGTAAGCATCAATCCATCAAGAGTTATTGAACCACCGGCATCAATAAACATTGCTCAACAAATGATGAGTCAGTCTATTGAGGCAAACACAGCACCTGCTGTGGTCAGGGGAGAACGACCACAAGGTGCTGCTAGTGGTTATCATACAGCAGTTCTTGCAGGAATTGCAGCTTTGAACTTTGGTCCATATGTTGAAGCTGCACAAAGAGGACTGCAAAATAGAAACTCAATTATTTTAAATATTGTTGAAAATGTAATTAAAGATAAAGTGACTGTGTTTGGAAAAACAGAAAGTGGACCATTAGATGCAGTCATCAAACCAAACGACATAAGAGGGCACTATGTAAATATGGTGCAACTTACTCCTACTTCTCCAGAAGAACAGGAAAGAAAGTTAAACTTGTGGAACCAGTTATGGTTGTCAGGATTTACAGACCACGATACTGCACTTAGAAAAGCAGGTGTATCAAACGCATTTGAAGTTAAATCTAAGATACTTGCAGAACAATTCTTAAAATCAGAACAAGTACAGATGGCTTTGCAGCAAGCAGCAGCAGAGAGAGTTCCATTGCTACAACAGATAGTTGAAGCAGCCGGTGGTGGTCAAACAAGTGGAGAACAAGCAAGTCAAATTGCACAGAGTATTTATAACCAGCAACCAAACGCTGGTCAGTTCTCTACAACTAACCAGCCGGGAAGGACACTTGCATCTGAAGCACAAAGAGTGCAAACTAATACTAGACCGGTGATTCCGGGTAGTTTACAAGAACAAGACTTGGTAGCCAGAGAAATATCTTCTCCTGCTAGAACAGGAAACAGAAGAGTACCAACCTCTGATTTGCCACCGGGAATGAGATAGATGGCAAGAAAAACAGATAAGACAATACCTACAGCTTTCGGACATTTTGATGATTTGATAAAATCTTTTGTCAAGGAGTCAGAAAGTGTATTAGGTAATTATGTACAACCTGATTTACCAAAAATGAAGAAAAAACAAGTAGGGCAAACATTTAGCAACCCTTTCTTTGAGAACAGAAATGGCACTATATAAAGTAAGAACAAGAACAGGTGAAGAGTTTGAAGTAGAGGCAAATAATCCTTTTGAAGCACGTTTAAATGCTGAAAATCAAGGTGCAACCAATATTTCATTTGTTACTCCTTCTCAAGTTTTAAATAATCCTTTTACAGAAGGCAGAGGAGATAAAACATTTGTTCTTACAGTTGAAGACCAACAAGGTAACACAAGGACTCTTCAAGTACAAGGGGATAACGAAGATGATGCTAGAAGGCAAGCTATATCAAACAATCTTGTTGAAGGTTCAGAAAATGTTGTATCTAGCGATGAAGTAGCAAAAGCTGCACAAAGAAGAATAAGACAAATACAAGAAATGGAACAAGCTAGAATGGAAGCAGAAAATGCAGCAGCAAAAGCTGCTGCTGATGCCCAAGATGCAGTATCAATATTAAGACAGCCAACTGTTGTTCCAGAAGGAACTAGAGTTCTTGTTAATCAAGCTAGCTCTCCAAATGGAACTTTATACAGAAGTTACGATTATACAGATGCTAATGGAAATACAACCAGAAAGTTTTTTATTGTAAATGCAGATGAAGCAGGAAATGCAGAAGAAGCATATCAAAATGAAGTAGAAGTTCAGTCTGAAGCATTTTTAAAAGATATTCAAGATTTAGAACTTAGTGATATAACTGCTGTAACAATTCCTTATATTGGTTCCCCTCTTCCGGGAGTTCCTAGTTTTACAATTACAGGTGCAAAAATTCCTTTTGTTTCATTTAATAGTAGATATGTAGAACCAGATGGTGACCCTAAACCAATTACTGAAACATTACCAGATTGGTTTTTAACAACTATGAGATTAAATGGAAATACCATAGTTCAGAATGAGCAAGGTGGTATTAGAATCCAAGAAGGTCCATTACCTGTTGATATTATTGAAGGGCAAATTCCAACATTACCTTTTGGTGAACAAGCACCCGGTCCTGTTGAACTCCCTACTGGTGCAGGAACAACAGGGGAAGACCCATTGGCTCCAAACACTTTTATAGATAGGTCACCAGAAACACCTTTAGGACCACAAGGTGGTGGAGGAGGTGGTGAAGGTGAAACAGTTGAAGTAGAGCCAGCAGGTGGTTCTATGTCAGAAATACTTTCAAGTTACGGAATAGATGTTGGTCCATTTGGTGTTATAGCAGAAGATATGCCGGGATTGCCACCAGATTTTTTTGATAGAGATGATTACTTTGTTGATGTAACTACTGTAAAAAGAGATTTAAACGAATTATTTGACAGAACTCAAACTGAATATCAAACAAGTGATGCAGGGTTCAGAATAGACAGTAATGGTCAGCCTGAATATATTGAAAGCATAACAATAAACAGAGAACCAAATCCAGAAATAGCAGCAGCTTTAGAAGCGTATAAATTAGCTTTGCAAGCAAAAACAAATTTATCTGGTTCGTTAGCACAAGTATTATCTACTCACATAAACGCAACTGATGGATTAGGTGTAGGTAAAGATGCTTTTACTGCTAAAGAAATTGCAAATCTAAGACTAAACTTAGCTTCAATTTCTGCAACTGAAGGGTTATTAACATATGATTCTGAAGGTGAACGTCAGATAAATGAAGCATTGCGACAAGCTAGGCTTCAAGAAATTACTGCTGCTCAAAGACCAGATGTTCAAAGACAACTTGTAGATTTATATTCAAATCCAGTAGCTTACGGAATAATTACTTCAACGGAAGAAGGTCAAAACTTTTTAAATAACTTGCAACAACAGGCTACTTTTACTCCTTTTCCTACAGAAATACAGCAACAAGAAGGTACAGTATCACAAGATTTAGGTATGCAAATGGCACCTACTTCTGCAAATCCTTTAGGGGGAGCACCTGCTACTTCTGAAGAAGCATTTTACATTCCACCTAGTGCAAGACAATTTGTCACAGCAGATGAAATGCAAAGGGGAAGAATGATTGCTGATGCTGCTGGAGCAGGAATATATGGTGAACAAGCACTTGAAAGACAAATTGCTGAAAGAACTCCTTTTGGAACAAACTTAAGTGCTTCTTATCTTGCACCATTTACTTTAGGTTCTGGAACAGTAGCAGACCCATTCTCTGGTGCACAAAGAGGTAGTTAATGACTACTGAAAGACAGCAAAGAATAAGAAAATATGTTCAATCTCAAGCTGCATTGCAAGCATTAAAAGAAAGAGAACAACAACAGAGAAATCCTTTTGATATACAAAAACAGATAACTAAGCCTGAACCTAAAGAAGAAAAAAAAGGATTTTTTTCTAAAGTATTAGATGTAATATCATATCCGGGTGAATTAGGGATGGGGTTGCTTACTTCTGCAATTAAAATACCGGGTATTGAACAGGAAACTGACAGAGAAATAGAAAGAGGTGGAGTTGGTACAACTAAACCTGTAATTGAAAGGCAAAGAGAAAGAAGAGCAGAATTATTAGGTATTGACCCAAAGAATGACCCTTGGGGTGCTTTACAGTTTAGCTTGAAACCTACTAACTGGAAAGATTATGCTAGAGCTACAAGGCAAGCCTATGTAGAAGCTAGAGATGCAAAAGAGTATGAAATGGGAGTTCCTTTTCTTGGTGAAGTTCTTACTGACCCAACAACTTATTTAGGTGGATTTGCAGTAAAAGGTGTTGCAAGTGCAGTTAAAGGAACTAAAGGAGCTGTTAAAGCTGGAAGTGTAAAAGTAAAATCTCTTGGTCCTAGTAAAAGATTAAATAGAAACGCAGTTGATTCTACACCTCAACCTAAAACAAATTCAGAAATAGAACTAGAACAACTCAAAGACGAAGGTATTGTAAAAAAAGCATTTAATAATAAGTATGCTGGATATTTAGGAAGTATTACAGATAAAATTTTTGGTCAAACTTATAGATATGCAACTTTAAATCCATTAGGTAAAGCAATATCTAATATTTATATTAGGATGTCAGATGATGTTAGAAAAGCACAAATAGATAAACTTAACTTTAATACATCTGCAAAAAAAGATTATGGTGTTGAAAATTTAGGAGATGAATTTGAAAACTTCTTTAATCAAGGTGATGGTCTTTCTCCAACAATACAAGTAAAGACCGGAAAAAATAAATTTAAAAAATTAGAACAATCAGATTTCAAAGAAATAAATGATGAAGTAGGAGATTTCTTTAAACTTGATGAAAACGGAAAAAAAGTATCAAGGGCAGAAGCTGAAAATTATCAACTATTTGTTAATGATAATGGACAAGTTAACTTAGCAGATTTTATGGGTGGAATGTTTCAAAAATCTGTAAGACAGATATTAGATGAAAACAATGTTAAATACATACAACAACTTACTAAAGAGCAAATTGCAAATGCAAGTAAATTTAGAATAGGAGAAGGATTTATACCTGAAAGTTTAGCATTTGGAGTTTTAAAAGCTAAAGCTACTTTGAATGAAATAATGATAACTAATGTAAAACATACTAAATCTAGTTTAGATGAAACATTAGTAGGTGTAACCGATAATGATGCTCTAAAAAGATTTGCAAATAGTGAAACAGCTCAAAAAATTTATTTCCCACATGAAACATTTGCAATAAAAAGTGTAGACAATCAACTTAAAAATGTTTTTGACCAGAAATTTGTAAACGTAGGAAAATTAGAAAACAATGAAAATTATAGGTTTACTAGAACAAGGTCTTCATTAGATATAAATAAAGCTATTGAAGAAAACAAAGAACAGTTTCACAGAATAGATGATGTTATTCAATTATTTAGTGAAGATAGCAGAAGGTTTATTAGAGAAGACTTTTTAGTAAAAGATTTAGATGCAGTTACAGGTGTAAATATACTAAGTAAAACAGAATACAAAACTTTAACAAAAGCTGTAGACAGATTAGTAAAACGTAAAAATCAAGTATTAAATAAAAAAGATATAGAATCGTTTAAAGGAACTAAATTAGAAAAATTATTATCTGAAGGTGATACTGCAACAGACATAGCAGATTCTTTAGGTAGAAGATTAAGCGTAAGTAAAAATAATCCATCAGAAAATTTAACTAACCTTCAAAGATTATTAGGAGAGGGAGATATATCAAATGCAAAACTTGCTAGAGTTTTTTTTACAGATGAGAAAGCTGCAAGAAAACTTGCTAAAGCATTAAACATTGGTGACCCATCAAGATGGAGAACTGCTACCAAAACTTTTGAAAGTGCAAACAATGTGTTTAGAACAATAGGTACAGGTTTTGACTTTTCATGGCATTTACTACAAGGATTACCTATATTAGGGTCTGCTTTCTTTAATCCAAAATTTTATCAAGTTTATGGAAGCTCAATGAAACATGCAGCTTTAGCTATGATAAATCAAAGTAATTTAGAAAAATTAGTTTCTGAAATGGACCCAAGAGTTGTAAGAGATGCTATTGAAAATTGGAATATTAATACAAGTCAAAACCTAACTGATGCTTTTGCTGGTACTCAACCTTTAGCAAGAGGAGCACAAAGAATTGAAGAAGCAGTAGGTGGTTCAGAAAAAAGGTTTTCAAAAATATCAAACTTTATTCTTAGGACAGCACCTGCAAGAGCACAAGCAGCTTTTCAATTAGGTGGTGATGCTGCAAGGTTAAAAGGTGTTGAGATACTTTCACCTTTAGCTAGTTCTAGTGCTAAAGAATTAGTGCAAGCTGGTAGATTTGCAGATGAAGCAGAAGCGTTAGCATATGTAAAAGCTAAGATGGGTTCATTCTTAACTAAGGCAACAGGTGGTATTGACCAGTATGCAATGGGGTTACCTAACTCTCAACAAGCTATTGAAAGAGCATTTTTTCTTTTTTCTCCATCCTACCAAAGAGCAAGTTTGAGTTTAATAGCTGCTGTTCTAAAAGGAGATATTGAAGGTCAATTAGCAAGAAGGTCAATAGCAGGTATGGCTATGCTTGGAACTACAATATATGTAGCACAAGCTACTGCATTAGGACAAGAACCAAAACTTGACCCATCAAGAGGGGATTTTATGAGCCTAAGAATTGGTGATAGTGATGTAGGTATTGGTGGATTCTATAGAGGATTTTTAAGTTTTATTTCAAGAATGAGTGACAGAACATTCACAGATGAAAATGTATTTGAACAAGAGCAAACTCACCCGTTTGTTTCATTTATAAGAGGTAAGGTATCTCCTACATCAGGACTTGCTTGGGATTTATTTGAAGGAAGCAATTACATTGGTGAACCTATTGAACAAAATGCACTAGGTTACGGAAAAGCTGTTGGTAGTAGAATGTTACCTTTTTGGGCTGAAAATGTGTTTGTTACTGACCCACTTACAGGAAACTATGAATGGACAAATCCAAATGTAACTGGACTTGCTGCTGAACTTATTGGTCTTAGAAATATACCTTTAGATGTATTTGATGAAAGAAGAAGAGTAAGAGATGAAGAAGCAGAAAATTTTTACGGAGAAAAATGGAATGATTTAAATAATGTTCAAAGAGAAGTTTTAGAAAGAGAATCGCCATACTTAAAACAATTAGAAGGTGAATCAAAAAGATTACAAGCATTGAGAGGTGGAGAGCTTCAAGCTCAATTAGATACATATTATAAAGAATCAGAAAGAATACTAGAAGAATTTAATTCAACTTTACAAGAAGGTGTTAGTTTCTTAGACCAAGGACTTATTGATTTAGAAGGACTTAGAAAAGGTTATGTTAGTCTTGCAAACTCGGAATATTATACAAAAAGAACTTCTTTAAGAGAAAGAGCAGAAGAAGGTGATTTAGCAGATGTTGGAGTTTACTGGAGCCAAATAGCAGGAGATAAAGACCTTACAAGAAAGATTGATTATCAAGAAGATGTTCTTGATGTAGCTTACCAAGATTATATTACTAACATCGTAATTAATCCTGATATACAAACTAAAACAGGAGAAACAGATTGGTACGCTAGAGATATTGCACTAAATCAATTTGAAAGCAGATGGCAAGAAAAAGGCATACCTGATGTATTAAATTATGTAAAAGCTAGAAGTTACGCATCAAAAGACTTGCCACCTTTAGTTACAGAATTATTTATGGCTAGAGATTATTATCAATATTATTGGACAGAAACAGAAAAAGCAGCTTTAGAAAGAGTTAGCGAATCAGATGCGTTATTATATAAAGAGTATAAGTTAGAATCTAACGATACTAAAAAAAGAGTTTTAAGAGAACAGAATCCTGCAATAGCTAGGATAGAATCTATAATAAGAGGTGCTAGAAAAGAATTAAGAAAACTAGACCAAGGACTTGATGGATTCTTGTACAGATGGGGTTATGTAAGTGTTTTAGAAAACAGTCAGAACGCTGGAAAAGAAACTGTTTGGAAATACCCAACACCATTTACACTTGAAC
>TARA_R100000329_G_scaffold51229_1_pt1 | contig 10687 bp, 8 predicted proteins | sample TARA_R100000329 | Tara Oceans TARA_R100000329 (sample SAMEA2620783) | marine metagenome | biome: marine biome (ENVO:00000447); feature: surface water layer (ENVO:00002042); material: "saline water (ENVO:00002010), including plankton (ENVO:xxxxxxxx)" | depth 5 m | reverse complement strand
CTTGGCACGTTCCAATCCACGCTGACTGACTTCAAATACCTGCGTAAGATATGGCGCAACAACACGGAAGAAGAGCGGTTGCTTGGTGTGTCACTGACAGGTATCATGGATAATTCCATGATGTCCGGTAAGTCAGCACACCTTGGCAAGAACATAGGAGCCACCTTGAACGCACTAAAAGAACAGGCAATATCAACTAATGCAGCTATGGCTGACCAGCTTGGTATACCACAGTCTGTTGCCATTACCTGTGTAAAGCCGTCAGGAACAGTATCACAGCTTGTTGACAGTGCTTCTGGCATCCATGCTCGTCACAACCCGTACTACATTCGCACGGTGCGCGGTGACAACAAAGACCCTATTACACAGTTTATGATTTCGCAGGGCATTCCAGCAGAGCCTGATGTCACAAAGCCGGATAGCACGACTGTGTTTAGCTTCCCCATGAAGGCACCCACAGGTGCAGTTTGCCGTGAAGACATGTCGGCTATTGAACAGCTTGAACTCTGGCTAACCTATCAGAGGCACTGGTGTGAGCATAAGCCCTCTGTAACTATCACGGTCAAAGAACATGAGTGGATGGAAGTGGGTGCATGGGTATATGAACACTTTGATGAAGTGTCTGGCATCAGCTTTTTGCCGTTCAGTGACTACGTATATCAACAGGCTGTGTATCAAGACTGCACAGTTGAAGAATACGGAGAGATGCTAAAACAAATGCCAAAGTCTATTGATTGGACGTGGCTACAAGACTACGAGAAAGAAGACCACACTTCTGGTGGGCGAGAATTAGCTTGCTCTGCTGGTGTGTGTGAAGTTGTAGACATTGAGGCGGCATGATTGAAGGTGCAGACATGCCTAACTGGTGGCAGTGGTGGTTGTTATTCGCCATCACTGTCAACACCGCTATCAACGTAGTCGTGTTCTTCAAGCACAGGTTCAGGCAGCAGAAAGGTGTTGACACATGAGCCAAGAGAAACTAATATGGAAGCAAGGTAACGGATGGGTGCAGTACAATCCACCCCGTCACCATCCTTGCTATGAAGAGTGGATGAAACGAAAGGAGAAACAGAATGAAGGAAAAGATGATTAGTGTGTTAAAAAATCATGCACAAGCAAACGTGCATTTACACATGATGAACATTGAAACGTACTTCAAGAATCCTGCAGGTATTGGAGAACACTCTGATATCATGGAAGCTGTACAAGCCGAACTAGATAAAATGGCTGTACACGAAGACCGTCTCGCAATCCTAAACAACTGGCCCGAAGGAGAGTAAAATGCAAAGCATGGAACCACAAACTAAAGACCGTAAGAAGTTTGATATTGACCTAGCGTATGGTAAAATACGTGAACAACGGGTAGCAGACATGCTTCAGGACAAGAAGATTGAAGTCAAGACTGAGCGTGGCAACTTTAGCAATCCCAAGAGTTGGGTGCATACGGGCAACATAGCTATTGAGTTTGAGAGTTATGGAAAGCCCAGCGGCATCAATGCTACAGAGTCTGATTACTGGTTCCACAATCTGGACATTGGTGATGAAACTTTTGCAACTGTTGTGTTCAATACACAATCATTGAAGCGCATCATCGACAAACTCGATTACAAGCGGACTGTTTCTGGGGGCGACAACATGGCTTCACGCCTGTACTTGCTAAACCTTGAGAAGCTGTTTTCTTCTGACGTAATCAAAGCCTTTGAGGAGACTGATAATGAATGAAATACTGGCAGGTCATTTCCAAAACGGTTATGACGCTTTCAGCGAAGTAGACGAGGTATACGTCAAGCGTGTAGGCATTGTGTACCACCAGAAAGCCAACCCATTGAAGGCTAATGGTAAGTATACCCACTCTTCACATCGTGAGTGGCAGCGCGGATGGAACACCGCCTACTTTGAGAATTTGGAGAAACAGAATGGACTTAGAAAACGAAGCTAAACAGTGGATGAAGGAGAAATATATGTATGGGATAACTGGCACAGCTTACCAAATAGCAGCTTGTGACACAGCTATCTTCCCGAAGAATAAGGCTATGGAGTATCTTACTCTTGGCCTTACCGGGGAAGCAGGTGAGATAGCAAACAAAGTTAAGAAGTTTATACGCGACGGCGCACCGCCTGACGAATACGAGGCTAAAAAAATACAGATTGCGTATGAGATTGGTGATGTGATGTGGTACTGCGCTGTCCTTGCCGAAGAACTTGGCATGGACCTTGGACACATAATGGAGAAAAACTTGGAGAAGTTGGCTGACAGAAAGAAACGTGGTACGCTGGCGGGGTCAGGTGACAACAGGTGACTAAATGGTTTATGAGAGTGTACGTGGCTATCGTGTTTTCGTACATCTCATATATTATTGGTACAGCACTTGTTCACACAATTTGTGATTGTTTAAAGTAAAAGGGGCCGTTAAGCCCCTTCTTTTTTACTTAGCAGCAAAGCCTAGCATCAGTTCAAGATGCACTTCGTTAGCAAGACTAGGCTCTAGTTGGTCCTCTGTTAGATAGCCCTTGCGGATTAACTCTGGGCCTTTTTCTTTAAGTAAGAACGGTAGAGCAGCCGTAGCCGCCTCTCTTTTATCTGGGGGAAGCCTTCTAAATTTTTGGACGGTGCGAAGATATTCAGTCAGTTTAACATTAACAGGATTGCCATCTTTATCTGTCAAATCGCTACGAGCATTGTCAAGTTCCTCGCCGGGTTTTGCCACGATGATACCATCAATCTGTGATTTAATAATCTTCAACTCATCACTAATTAACGCCGTCTGTTGTTTACGAATAAATGCCTCGTCTGATATACGGGCACGTGCCTCATCGCTACGCATACGAGCCATATCCTGAAACTTACCTGTGATTCTATCACTACGAACAAATTCTACAATAGACGGCAGCACCTCACGAAGAACCTTAGTCTCGTAGCGTTGAAATCCCGGTGAAATAGTACGAGGTCTAATCTTGTAGTCCATAAAACCAAGGTCGCTCAAGAATTTACCAGCCTCACTTACATCCGGTCGCTGTGTAATACCAGTGAATACTTTGAAAAGTGTTCCGACACGGGGTTCTGAGTCACCTTCTTGAAAGATTGTCTCACGTAACGGTGCTTCTTTTTCTTTTGATGGCGTAAACAAAGTTGTATATCCTTTACGCCTAAATGGTTCTAAAACACCACGCTTAAACGGTGCAATGTTCAAGCCAAAGACTTCTTCTGTTTGAAGATTAGGCTCACTACGGTTATCAACATATTCGTTTGGCCTAAACTCAAACGCACGTTGTACTTCTATTACTTGGTTAATGGGCGTAAGGAATGTGCTTGCGTACTCACCAAACACTTCTCCAAATGTTTGAATTGCACGTTCACCTTCCAAAGAGTCAACATCTGAAAAAAACTTAGATACGTCTTGGAAGAGAACAGCACCGCCGCCCGTGCGTATGTTAGTGCCAATAAATGTTTCAACGCCCTCTTTATAGCCGCCGCTTCTCATCCATTTATTAACAGAACCATCTTCTTTTCGTTTTACCCACTCTGCAATCCATAAAGCCTGACGAAGAATAGGAGATTGAGAAGAGATGTCCACCACACTATCATCGTCGTTGCGTAGTGTTTTGTAATCAGAGGGGGCATCTTCACTATTGCGATACATCATTGCGGCTGGCAATATAACTGTGAAACCAATAATATTACGTGATATATTTCGCCGCTCTTCTTTTGTAAGTGGTCCCGATGCTTTACGAGTTACTACATTAATAGAACGCTTAATAACTGGCGCAAATGCACCGGCAGAATACTGACCAGCAAGTTCCATACTGTTGAACATAAAACGGGGGAATGGCGCAACAGTTGTAAGACCGTTACGTGTAATAAACGAGGTTAGTTCGCGGAACACGGGAGTTTCAGGCTGCTTGGCGTAAGTGATATCAAGAGCCTTGTCCACAGAATCAGAAATAAGCTGCTTGAAGGGTGTTTTATTTGTTCCTACAAGTTCAGGCGCATCATTTAGTAGGTCATTAAATCGTCCGTCATTGATTACGTCAATTAATTCTACGCCATACTCACGTTTGACAAGACGTTCTAACTCTGCAGTAAACGTGCCTCTACGAATAAGGTATTCTTGCCAACGGTTGGGCGTGTTGATTACGTCAACCCCCTTCTCTGCAAGGGTAAGCGCCCTGTCAGCCAGACTACCAGTGCCAGCACCTGTGCTGCGGCGCACCTCGTTAATCTGATTAAACATCATGTCAAACTGATTGCTGAGTTCTGGCCTGTCAAGTATATAATCAGTATACTCTTTCATGTTGCCATAATTACGTGGGTCAAACATGTATTTCATGTGCCTAAAGCTGTCAGCCCAGTTGCCCTGCACATCACCAAGACTACGCACACCGGCAACCATTCCGTCTTTGCTATAGTTATACAGTGCAGTATCAAGCACGTTCTGCAGCCCTTCAAGTGGCGCACGTACACCACCGGATGATAAGTTACGTCCAGCAGTGGCAATTTGTGATACTAGCAGACCACGACGGATGTTTTCAATCCGACGAAATGTCTTAGCAAAATTGCTCTGCATGTCGAGGGTTTTTGCCTCTGTAATTGCATCTAGTTCAGTCTTTGGCTTTACACGACGAGAGATTTGAGAAAATTTGTTTAGGACTTTACCTGCTTCAGAAGCAGAGCCAACCATCATAGTGGCATACTCTTCAAAAGACAGGTCATACTTATTCAGCAGAGAAAGTAATTCGCCCTCTGGCATAATTTCTTGGTCTACAGAAAGTTCAAACAGTACGTCTACTAGCCTTTTACCCGACTCCGGGTCAAACGTCATGTTTTTCTTCTGCATTATTTCTGCAGCTACAGCTACAAAAGAGTCTAGGTTCTCTGCTTTAATTATAGGCACGGTAAGATGCCCGTTACTATCAAGCATAAAGTCAGGTATATCACCTTTAACACCAGTAAGGTCTGTCGCCTGCCCCTGAAGCATGGTCATCAAGAAGTTTCTACTTGTGTCACCCGCGCCGCCCTGCTCTACGAGTTTTGCCGCACCAGCGGCCCTATATTTTTCTGGGTTGAGAGTGAGAACACCGTCTTTTGAATTAGATATTAGCAGGTTTTCGTCAAGGATTGTATCAATATTAGTTCTACTACGCGCACCTAGTTGCTGTTCAAACTCTTTAATTAGTTGACTTGTTAAGTTAGTGTGCGCATCAGCTACAGCTTTTGCGGCATCTCGTTTGGCAGCACGAGTTGTCTTTTCTGCCAGAATGACAGAGTTAATATTCTTGAACTTGCTTGTTTCTGCGGCTACATTACGGGCCACCTCACGTGCTTCTCTGCCAGACAGTCCAGCAGCAGCCCGAAGCGCATTCGGCACCATGCCAATTACAGGAAGTGTTTCAAGGTATGTAATAATGTTACCAGTTTCACGTGCAAAACTTTCTGCTGCACCACGAGGCGTCATTTTACCGGGACCAACATTTTCCATAAAGGCATCATAAAAAGCTGGAGCCTCTTTCTGCAGGTTGGTAAAGAATGCTTCGGCTACATCTGTGTAGCCAGCACTGGTGTAATTGATAGCAGAACCTATGCCCATAATAGTGGCGAAGGCTTCTTCACCCATTCCATAGTCGGCAGCAGTCTGGAAAAAACTCTTCATAGCACCGTCTTCCATGTTAGGGAAGACTTGTGTAGAGTAGAACTCTTCCATAGTCATTTGAGCATCAGCAGCACCCTGCGTAAGCATTGCTTCTGTCTCTGCGCTTTCTTTACTTACTTTTGCTACACGGCTATTTGGGTCAATTGCAAATATTCCACCGGGCTTCATGTCCATAGGTGTGCCGCCGTACATCTTTACAGCAGCCTCACCACGGGCCTTTGCTTCTGCATAGTATGGGTTTTCATCCTCTGCGAGAGAAGACTGTTCGTAATATTCAGCGGTAGGCTCAAAAACAGGTATGGCTAATTCAGCTAGTATTCTCTCTTCATCGTCAGTAAAGACAACCATCTCGCCCTGCGCTTGCCGTTCCTCTTTAGCACGTGCAGAAGCAATTAACTCTTCACGTGTTTGACGCACAGCAGTTTCGTCAGCGTTCACAATACTTTGTGCGCTGGTGGTTGAGCCATCATCATCTTCAAAACGATTGAATGCGGAGCCGGGGGCTGTGTTCACAGGCAATGCGGGTGCTTGCTGTGCTATTACTCCACTAGAGGAAAGGGCAGACCCTGTTCCGGGGTCATCTTCAAAACGGTTAAATGCAGACATGCTTACCTAAAACCGTCGTCAACGGCACCCCCTGTATATACCATGATACCTGTTCTATTTCCCTGTTTATAACGAACGATAGTGCCGATAGCTAAGTTACCGTTACGAGCAGCCTCACGTGCTTCGTCTAGTGAGTTGAAAGATTTGTTAAGTGTGGGGTTTGCCGCAGCGTCTTTATATTTATTTATATATAGTTTAGCGTTCGTAGAAAGAAGGTCAGTGACTAAGCCCCTTGCCTGTTTTAAATTGTTTGAATTAAGTCCTTCTGGACCTGAGTCTCTAACAATACCTGCGTCTACACTTTCCATTGCTGCAAAAAATTTAGGGTAGTTGTCAGAGGCATCGCCAAACTTAATATCTAATGTACCTGTTACAGTATCAACTTCCACAAAATCAAAACTACCCAGACTTAAATTAATTCTAGTTTTTACGTTAGTTGTTGCTTGTGGGAAAGTAAGTGCATCTTTTGATGCTGTATCACTATCGGCAGCAGTAGCGGCTACTCGTTTTTGCTTACGATCCAGTAACTCTGTTTCACGCTCTTGTAATGCCTTTATTCGCTCTGGTGGAGCATTACTAAGAACAGCTTCTGACAATTCAATTTGTACAGAGTCAATAAGTTGGTCTAATGTTTTTGTTTTAGGGTCATCTGGCGCACGGCCAGCGGCAGCTACTGCTGCTTGATGCTCAAGGTATCCGTCGCGTTCACCTTTTAGTTTAGTGATAGCGGCTGAATTGTCTGTTGTATCATCTTGTTCCAGTGTGTATATTTCGTTTGCAATTTCATCAAGACGTTTAGTAAGACTAAACCCCTCATCTTTAGCCTCAATAGCCTTAAAGGCTTCAATGCGCCCCTCAAAACCCGTAATTAGGGCAGTGTCACCGCCGCCCTCTTTTGCTTTTTCATCCAGAACAGCTTGAGTGTAATACGTAATAGCCTCTTTGGGTGTATCAAAGCGCAGTTTTTTGTCTTCTTCACCAAACACCTTTTGCATGGCGTTCATGTCAATACTTAGTGTGCCAAGTTCCGGTGTATCGGTAACACGACTTTCATTAAGAACACCTGCTTTTGCTTCAAACTCACTAAGTAGTTTAGATGGGTCGGCTACAAACAGACCACCAAGGCCATCAGCCCCGCGCCCTGCTAAGTATCTTCTTGCTATAGAAGGGTCGTATTCTGCACGAGGGCCGTACATAGCAAGGAATTCTTGGTCTGTCATGTCGGCAAAGGCGTCAGAGCCTTTTACAGAATAAAACTCTGTGAAGTCTCCATCAGAGTCCTTTTCGAGAAACGAGTTATATTGATTTAGTGTGTTTGTTACAGCGGTGCTGCCACCCTGTGCAATACGAAAACGGGTAGCGGCATCTAGTCCGGTCATAGCAAGAGACGCCATGCCCTCTTCAAGCAGCTTGGCATCGCGCTCTGCTTCTTTTTTCTTGTCGAGATATACCTGCGTACCCAAGTCTAGTGCTTTGTCAGTCAGCAGGTTTACACGCTGCTCCTGTTCTTTAACACGCTCTGAAATAGTTTGCGCTGCACCTGCGAATACTGCACCAATATTAAATCCCATTACATTCTCCGCGCCATCAATCCAGTAGGTTCAGGTTTATCCATAGGCTGTTCTTCTTGAATATTAGGTGTATCTGGTGTGCTTTGTGATGCTAGTTCTGTTGCATCCATGCCCATAGCCTCTAACTCTGAATCAATCTTCTGCTTTACTTTAGCTATGGTTGTTTCACTGTATCCAGTGTCGCCCATTCTGTCGTCTTCAGTGCCTACTGTGTACTTTACACCAGCTTGCTCTGCTAAATATGCCATCATTTCAATCAACACAGGCATAACAAGGATGCCCACGTCAATAGTATGGTAGCCCTGCATAGCACCGCCTATCTGCATTGCATTAGCAATAGTGGTAAGAGGGATACCCATTTCCATTGTGTCAATAAGCTGTGGCGCAATCTGTGGGTCTACAAGACGTGGAATATAGTATTCCAGTGCCTCTTCTACAGTGTTATATTGAGGAGGATTTTGCCACGGACGATTACCCAGTTCAGGTGTGAGAGACTGTCCCGGTATAGGCCCATCAAGAAATAGCTGTGGTTCTTCACGCATTTTTTGCAGCCTCTCTCTTCGCACGAATTTGACTTACATACTTGCCAACCCGCACAAGTTCATTATCGGGCTGCTCATTTACTTTTTCTGGCATGGGCTTTGTCCTAGAAAGCAAGCCCGTATTATCTGCTTCTTTTTCAGGCTCAAGACCCGGCACCTTTAAGTTCATATATGTTTTAATTCCAGCGTCAAACATTATTACACCTTACAATCCAAAGAGGCTACCAACCACACTGCTAGAAGAAGCTGTTAAGAAAGTGCCTATTAAATTACCAAATCCAACAGAAGAGTTATAGTCATTTATCATGTTTTGTATATCAGCCTTGCTGTCTGCACGAAGTTGTTCAATAGCCAGATTAACAACACGGCTACGTTCGTTTTCTGCAGATGTCCATGCCCACTCCATACTGTCGCCATAATACTGCCACATGTTATTGTATGCTTGGTTTGAGATGCCTAGCAGGGCATTAGCGTTAAGTTCATTGGCACGATTGATTGCGGCTGTGTCCGCTGTAGCCACCTGCCTGCGCCACTGCGCATTGCTTTGGTCAATAACAAGACGGTTACTAGCATTAAACTGGTCACGCTGATTATTCAACTCTGCATTAAAACGCTCTACTACGTTGCGCTGACCTGCATTAAACTGTGCCTGTGCATTTGCTTGTGTTGCATTATACTGGGATACGTTGTTAGCAAGATTGGCAAAGAACTGGTCAACTTGATTTTGTGAACTTGCATTAAACTGACGCGCCGCGTTTTCTGCAGCTTGGTCAGTAAACAGCGATTGAATACGTTGTTGAGTTTTAAAGATGTCTGTCTGCTGCTGATTAGACAGATTAGCCATGTCCATCTGCATAAAGTTTTGTGCGTTCATTACAGCAGACTGCTGACGATTAGAAAGGTTAGCCATGTCAAGATTAGACAATGCCGCAGCTTCTGCCATGACAACAGCCTGACTATTATTTAAATTAGCAAGATTCATGCTATTTGCAATACGGCTATTTTCTAAAGCAATCTGTTGGTCTGCAGTAAAGTTCATATTGGCAATATCACCAATACGAGCAGCGTTAGCTACACGGGCTTGAAAGGCTTGGTCAAACTCCTGACCTATAAACTGCGCACGTTGCTGCGCAGCAAGCATGGTGCGTTGTTGTCTGTTAGACAAGTTCTGCTGTTCAAACTGTGCAAAAATACCTGCGTCTGCTTGTGCAACAGGCAACGCAGACTCCATAGCAGCTTGTACAATGGCTTGACCAGCAATGCTTGATGCACCTAGCCCACGTGCCGCCATAGCCTGTGTAGCGGCTCTCATGGCCCCCGCAGCCCATACTGGCGTTTCGCCGCCTTCAAACTGCTGCATTAAACCATCAAGCTGTCCTTGCACTGTGGCTTGTTTGGACGGAGTAGCTTCTGCTGCTTGTACCTGTTCAGTAAACTGTGCGGCAGTTTGCGCATCTGCAACGCCCGATATAAGTTCACCCTGTTGTATTTCACGTTGCACAGGGTTGTCCATAAGAATGGCATTACCTTGTGCGGCATTAACATCACCTACAGAGGAAGCTGTTTGCTGCGCTGCTAATACTTGCGCTTCAGGGCTTACAGTTCCCTGCGCTGCTTGAGTCGCGTTCAACGCAGCACCCACTGCAGGTGCAGCTTGTGCAGCCTTCATTACGTTAGCGTCAGACTCTTGTGGTGCTTGTGCAAAAGAAGTGGCAGCTATCTGCGTGGGTATGGCTACATTACCCGTTACTTGACCACTACGCGGGTCAATTATCTGTCGTGAGTCTTGTGTTATGCCCTGCGCCGTTACTGCTGCACCTGTAGGAAGCCCCGGAGTTTGTAACATTTGTGCTGATATGTCAGCTATAGTCGGAGCAACCTCTTCAGTGACTACGTTACCGTCAGGGTCAGTAATGGGTTTCATATAATTAGGATTAGGAGTTTCCCCATCTGCAAGAAACTCGTTAGTGTCCATCTTTGGCTTAGTTACTTTTTTGAACTCTTGTGTAGGTACATAAGCCTGACGCAATGCCGGATTAGGAACAGCAGGTCCGGGACTATAACTAGCTTGAGATGCTATAGGCTCACCACTAGGGCGTGGTGTAATTTGCGGTATTCCACTAAAACCGGGTGCTTGTTGCAATTGCATCTGGTTCTGTGCTTGTGCTAGTGTACCGGGTGCAAACTGTCCTTGATTTCCACCAGCAAGAAATGAAACTTGCTCTGGTGTTGCACCGGGGCGTCCAGCAAAACCAGTTTGAGTAGCAAGGGTCATACCACCTTCACGCATCTTCACTACACCACCCTTTGCCATCTGCAC
>TARA_R100000329_G_scaffold45305_1_pt1 | contig 10695 bp, 14 predicted proteins | sample TARA_R100000329 | Tara Oceans TARA_R100000329 (sample SAMEA2620783) | marine metagenome | biome: marine biome (ENVO:00000447); feature: surface water layer (ENVO:00002042); material: "saline water (ENVO:00002010), including plankton (ENVO:xxxxxxxx)" | depth 5 m | reverse complement strand
ATACCTTCATTAGCCATAAACTGATTCCAAGTCGGATCAGATTTAAAACCAGGTCCTCCTGGAAAGTTCCACTGGCAATCAATAAATGTGCAATCATCAAAACCATACGGCCCATTAAAGTTACCATAATCTGAAGGATTACTCCAAAAGAAACTACAATCTTCAAATACACAATCAACAAAACTAAATCCATGATTTTGTATTAACCTCTGCCAGTCTTTAATACCTCTAAAATCAAACCGACTGTCAGAAAAATTTGCTTGTTTTAATTCTAATTCAAACCTTTGTTTGTCACCTAATATAATATTAGGTTCTAATATGGTTCCATAATATTCACCTTGTTGAAATATTTGATCTGTTAATATAGCAAAATCGGTCATTGATTTAGCAATTTGTTCTATGTCTAGCGGATATTGGGTTGAACTAGATTTAATTCGAATTTTACTTGATAATCTAGTAATGGCATCTTTAACTATCGTTTCAGAAAACCCAAAATGAACTTCAAATACTCCTCTAAACTGTTCTATTAATGCTGAGGACAATCCTTTTTGCCTTTGTGCTTGTTGTACCTGAGCTCGTTGTACTTCTCGTAAAGTAACTCCACCTATTTCATAATCCATTAATCTATCAACTGATCGTGCAAGTTCGACAGCAAATTTATATACAAACTTCAAATAATCCATTATGTGTTTTTGATCTCTTCTGAAGTTGTTACCGTCTCGCTCACTACCTAAACGTAAACCACGCCATTCGATAGTTCCTTGTTCGTGTACATTCATTAAGTTGTATTTTTCAAATCCTGCCACACCATATTTGCTAGATGCAACTTGTAATGCATATTTTATTTTTGCTTCTTTTGATGTTATATCATTTAAATAATCTTCAAACTCAGTAACTGCATTTATATAATTTTTAAAACTAGCATATTCTTGATCTTCGTATTGTGGAATACCGGCTCTTTCTTCGTACTGATACTCGCCTTCACTGTCGATTGTTGGTATTGTTCTATTGTATTCTATTTCTTTAGGATCGTTTGTAAAATGAGAATAACGATTAAACATGCCTTCTTTAATAAAATAGTTCGCAAACCAAAAATTACGTAATGCATCTGAACTTCGCAATTCACCTAAGCCAAAGTGTGCATGAAAGCCACAAGTTTCATTTGTATACATGCCTGCTTCATACATATCTGCAATAAATTTTGCCACGTGAGCAAAGTCGCTAGGACTAGCAACAATTCGTCTTCGTTCTCCGTACTTTCCTGGAACAGAGCCAATATCTATTTCAACCCCCATTTCTTCATAATTATCATAACCATAATCTTCCCATGGAGCCGGTCGATTAGGATTGTCGTCGGGTTGTACACTTGAATCTTCACCAATTGTATAACGATTTTCTAATATTAAATTATTAATACGATCGTCTATTACACCATCTCCATCTATTGGAACGATACATTCTAACTCAAAGCCGACTGTTATATCTCCGGCTACTGCTTCATTTAACAACTCAGACGATCTCATACATAATCCAATTATTTTTAGTATTTATTTTATTTTTTAGATATGAATTTAGGAGGGATCCAACCATTATATCCTAGTTCGCCCATTTCTTTAATGCTGTCTTTGATACTATCTATATCACGGCCTTGTACTTCACCTCCTCGATAAGCAAATCTATCATCTGCTATTAACTTTCTAGGATTTGGTACTTGTACTCGCAAAACAATAGGTTTAGAATCGTCTTTCTTTGCCTGCCGTCTTGCATAAAATTGAGCTCCTTTAGGTGTGGTTGCTAGATAAACATTATATTCAGAATAACCTGGCACTAAATCAATATATGCTTCGCCTGTATGACCTGGCCGAAGTCCTTTTCTCTGTATTATTTCCCATCGTGCTTCGCTTGTACCATGCCACATTACTAAGTTTTTGTCGTGCAATATTTTCTGTACATTATCTCGCATCTGTAATGCTTGTCCTACTGTTTTAGGTATTTCAGACGGAGCACCTTTTATAATAAAATCATCTGTAAGTCCAAATTTTTTCAAACTGCTTAATGCTTGTTTAAATTCTGCTATATCTGCTATGTATCTTTGTCGCATTGCATTGCCGACATTTTCTTTAGATATAGTAAGTGTCATAGATTGAAAATTAACAAGACCACCTAATTGATTCCACATACTAGATATCTTACTATGTGCATCTTTCATGCGAGGCAATTTATGAAAATCTCGTATATTTCGTTTTGCTAGTTCTTGTTCTTCTTCGCTTGCGGTTGCATATATGTTTGCCATCATGCTATAATATTCATTATCTGTAGATGATAATACTAATTTGCCTTCATTAAACAACCAATAGAAACCATCACGAGGATCTATATATTTTTCGCCGTCCGACCAAGGTTTTAATTCAGCACTTATATCTTCGTGACGATGATCGTATATTTCCTTTGCTTCTAATAGTTGTTCAAATCTCATATCAAGCCTTGCCAGGTTGTCTGCCAACCACGTTCTTTCATTGTCTCGTCTCTTAAATCTTTTCTCATTAGTCGCATAGTCGAAGCGTTTACATGCGGTCCTTCTGGCGGTCCACCATCTTCATACCATGATTTAATTTCTTTTTCCGACAATCCGTCTTTTTCTAATATTAATGGAATAACATAACTATGCATCCAGTCTTTCAAGCCATCAACAGATGATGCTTTTAAAAAGTTTTTGGCTCGTATCATTTCTTGTTTAAAGTTTTCTAGTTGGTTACCATCTTCAAAAAGAGGAAAGTTTTTCTTTCTATATTCAGGTGCATGATGAAGTATTTTATAAAACAAATTTATATTATCTGATAAAAATTTTAATCGCATCCACGATGCATCTTTTTCTTCTAAGCTCATATTGTCATCGTTTGCTTCTTGTCCTAAATCCCAATCATACTTGCTATGTGTCATAATTTTAAGTAACTTACCATACGGATTATTTTGTCTTATATATGACGTAAGATTTTGCCACCATGTATGTTTATCTGATGATCTCATACGTATATAATCGTATACACCATCATCTAATTTACCTAATGCATTTATAAATTCTTCAGTCATAGCCCTAGCAAGTGTATACATGGTAAAATCTTTAAACTGCTTATAGTATTCGTAAAATACATCAAAGTGTATACCTTTCATTGCATAATCTAAAGCATATTCTGTATGTTCAGGATTATATTTGTTCATTAAGAAAATTAAATCATATATAGGAAATTCTTCTTCAAAATCTCTTGCGTTATATGCTCTGCTTTCTTCAATAAGGTAATGAAATAACCATAAGTAAAGTTGATTTTTAAATCGTTCACCAAATATATCATATAGTTCTTGGTCAACTATAGATTGTTTACTTTTAGACCATCTACCAAATAGTTCTACAGGGCGATCTTGAATATCCATAAACTGGCCCGATTCAAAATGCCATTGCATTAGCGGTCTTGTTGTTGCAATGATGCTATCCCTTTCGTAGTTAACATCCTTTTTTCTAATAATGAATATAGTGCCTTCTTCATCATAATGACTAAACATATCATGTTGTGTAGATGCAGTACACCATCTAGTTCCTGCACCAAAGGCACATGCGGCTTTATGGTTTTTAGGAATTATAATAACATATGAAGGACTTTCTTTCCATAATTCATAACTCTCTTCATCAATATGATATTCGCCTTGTTGTCGTTTTTCTTTTTTAGTTAATTCTTGCGAATGAGGCTCTACTGCATCTTCTAATTCGTGTAAACTAGCATACTGATTTATATCACGCTTGTCAAGTCTTTGCTTAAATCTAGCAAATAATGCTAATGCATCTTTTAATCTAACTTGATCCTCAAAGCCTCTAAACTTATCTTTTACATACCAATTCATTATAGGTTGAATGTATTGTTTATTAGGTGTAGGGTCCATACGTTCAAATTTGTCTAATACATATTGTCTTGTATTGTCATTATCTACAGGAGTGATGCCTTGGTCAAGCATATCTCGTGGATCTTTACGTTTAACCGCGGCCATAACCTTAGTCATGAGACCATCATTTGCTAATGTTTTTTCTCTACTATATTCTAATAAAAATTCTTTATACCTCATCCTATAAATTCCCCATCCTTGAATTCTCCGACATATTTTTTCCCATCAAATAAAGTAAGTGCTCCTTGTCCATGCCGTTCGCCATCCTTATAGTTACCTACATACTTTTCTCCATAAAGGTGAGTTTCTGATCCCTGTCCGTTCAGTTTTCCGTTCTTCCATTCCCCAACATACTTGTCTCCATTTGGCCAAGTATAAGTTCCTTGTCCATTCATTTCTCCGTTTTTCCGATCACCTTCGTATTTGTTTCCGTTATTTTCATAACCTAATTTTGTTATATCTATTTCGTTATTTTCTTGGTCGTACCACGTACCTTTTATTGCAGACCAATTATGTACATAGCCGATAAATTTTAATCCGTCTTTTATAATCATTATTCCAAATCCGTCAATGATGTGATTTTTGTGCTCTCCTATAAACACAGAACCTGTAGGTAATTTCCAATAACCTATACCATTTCGTTCATCATTTTTATATTCTCCGCAATACATTTCAACAGGGTTTGAGTATTCATATATTTTTACCCCAATTCCTTCTGCTCTATCTTCATTGAATTGGCCTGCATATTTGTGATTACCACGTCTTGATATATACATGCCTATTCCGTGTTCTTTGCCATCTACATAATCACCGAGATATTTTCTTGGACCATAGTATCCTCTATTGTCCTCTTTTTCTTCGGTTATTACACCAGTTCCGGTATAATTTTTTCTAGTACTGTCTGTTAAAATCATTACATTAATAGTATTTCGCCCGCAATGGATTCTTCTAATGGGGGGAATGCTTCCTCGTTCATTATGTCTTCGAATTGTTGTATATCATCGGCAAGCATTTGTTTATCGCCTGGATATAATTCATTTTCGTATTCTACTTTTGGCTCAGGGTTTTGACCATTAAAATCAAACCTATCAGGTACTTTAAGTGTAACTTTACCTGTGTTTAAGTATTGTGCCCACATTTCATATAGTGCTTCAAACCTATCACGTAACTGCATTTTACGAGCAGATCGCATTGTCATTACTTTTTGTAAAGCATAGTCTGCCCATGCTTGTCCTCTAGGATGCCACGGTTCCCTGGCTCCACGTGGTCCGTCTTTTTCTAAATGAAAATCTATACCAAAGTTTGCAAATGTGTTTTGTAATTGTTCAAACATTAAAGTTAAGGCATGAGAGTATGCAGGATTAACCTCGTTGTGATCTGTTCTAGCCGCATGTCCTAATCTATGCAACAACATCCATCCTGATGCTCTTACCCATTCGCTTGCACCATTGCCTAAAAAGAAAACTACGGTTTTGTCTTTGTGCTTTGCAGTTCTGCGACCATCTTCTAATACTCCTATTTCATGAAGAAACTCATATCCATTAGGAAAATCCATTTTAATTTCTAGAGGAGTAGTAGCACCTCTTTCTAAAATTTCATAATTGTAAGCATCTTCGCCAAATACAGGTATAATTAGATAATTGTTTTTTGTTTTTGACCATGACTTAACAACTCTATCTCGCCAATTTTTTGCTTTAGGTTCGTCTGATAACCAGTTACGTTTTTCTGGTTCTGTCCATGCAGTAGGTATGCCTTCTTCGCCAGGTCCAAAGCCGTCAGTGCCTGTATGATCGTAATCTATTTCTGGATCCGGATCACCCATAGGTTGAATATCGCTAATAGGTGCTTCTTTTATTACCTCACTAAATCTCATTTAAATCCTATCTCTTTTAATCTTGCTATTGAACTTTGTGCTGATGTGTGGTGGATACCAATTCCATTTTTAGCATTAAATTCTCTAATATTAACAGGATGATCATCAATTAAAATATTTGGCCTACCATCACGCCCGTCAATGGCAAAATGTTGTTTGCCTTTACGATTTACTGCATGTACTGTACCTGTATGTCCAAAATGTTGTTTCATCCATTGTGCTTTATCATCTGCCGCCGTATGTTGCCCGTGTTCTTTTTTAGGTACCGCAGTTAATATAATAGGGTCATACTTGCTTATAAACTGCCATAAAACATGTGCATCTGGCATTGGAGGAAGATGCAAGAAAAAGTGTTCTGGTGCAGTTGCCCAAAGACTATTATTGAATGGCTCTCCATAATATTCATCTGTAAACTTATGAAAATCTGCTAGTACACCATCCATATCGCAGTATATTTGCGGATGGTCGAACTCAAATAATTCTCTTGCCCTCATGTGTTTCTAATTTCCTTTTAGAAATATTATATGTATTTAAGTTCAAAAGCAAATCACAATACATTTTCCTTAATCAAGGCAGGCTCCAATATAAGGTCCCATAACAGTTTATGCCCTAATTTATTTAAATGACTGCATTCACATCGGGTATCACTTTCTGGTGGCTTTTTTTCAAAAATCCTGGCTAGATTTTTATATAACTGTGGCTGATGTTTACAATATGTTTGTTGTAGTGCTGGAATAGTATCTGCAATACAGTATTCACCAAGAAGCATATGTTGCAGAAGATTAGATTTATTTTGAATGTCGCTAGAGTGTTTAACAGAACCAAAAGTAAACCATTTAACTACTTTTGCATATTTGCTTGCAAGTGTGCATAATGCTGAATTAGTTGCCCAAGTATTAATTATATGCAAGTGTGATCCTACATATTCTTTATACCATTTAGTACTTCTCATGTCTTGTCTAAATTTTTCTCCATAAACATTAGAACCAAAATTAAATTTTTTAATACGATCGCCTTCATCATGTATCCAATGATGCCATATATTTTTAGTATCTTGATTTTTTGTCGGTATATAAAGAGGATATGATACACATGCTTCTGCATCTCGTCCTTCAATAAGAATAAGATCCCAATATGATGGATTGTCGGCCATGTAATGAAAAAATGCATCTAACTGATGTTCGGCTGTACAGCCAGGACGAGTAAATGAAGTTACTTTGTAGCCGTGATTTTCTAAATTATCTTGCCAGCGATCTGGTCTATTGATTCTAGTACCGTCACAAGAAGCATAACTATGACTAGTACCAATTACGAGGGCTGTTTTTTCATCCATTTATAGAATTTTTTGTGAAAATATTTTCCTTGTTCTATTTTATCTTGATTAGGACCTACATCAACGGTAGTATTAACACCTTTAACTATCTTACCAACTCCAGCAGATTCTAGTACTTTTGTTTCATCTACTATCCATGCCATAGGTTTAATACCTAAGGCAACCGACATTGTTAATCGAGTATTACCACCAATTAATATGTAACCTTGTTCGTCTTTTAAGATAACAGGCATTGGAATAGGTTCGCCTGCTTTGAACATTTGTGCAACTCGTACTCTTTGTTCTTCTGGAATTTCATCAAGGTTAATATTATCAAAAGCATCAGTATTTTCTATGTTATGGCTAGCATTCATTTCTTGCTTATAACCTGCTCGTGCTTTTGCTGACCATACTTCTTGGCTAGGAAAATGTTTATGATAACGTTCTCCCATTTTTCCTGTGGCTTCTTCTACTTCGCCATATTCTTCACCAAAGTTTGGCAATATCCAATTAGTATGGTCTATAACCTCTGTAAATCTCATTTTAAAGTTTAATCACCTTTTTCATTAAAACATCACCTCACTTTCTTATTTTGGGCCACAATTACTAGGCTTGGCATCGCAAAATGCGGCGATTGCCATTTGATGTTTTTTCTTGTCACTTTTGCCTTTAAATTGTGGAGCGTTTGACTTTTTAAAGTCGTCTACATATTCACCAGCACTTGCATTCTTGCTGATCTTTTCGTTCATACCGGCGTGCATTGCCGCCATATGAGCTTTATACTTTTTAGTACCTTTTTTGTGCGGACTTTTACCTTCTAATATTTCTGCTAATCGCATATTTTTATACTTTCTCTCTTATTTCTGTATCAGGCACACCGTCGCCATCGGTATCTATTTTTTTAATTTTATATTCAACTTCCATTTCTTCTTTTTTCTTCCATCCATGGACGCCTAAAATACCTGCAAATGATAAATGGAACATACCGCCCATTTGCAATGTTAATGGTTCCCAACGGCTTGCATCACATTTATCACCTCGTGCAACTACTTCTGCACAAGTATCAAACATTAACAAGTTCCAAACTGTTGGACCAATAAAAAAGTCAACTAGACATATTAGCAAATATACTAACCCTGCCCAATCTTTCCAGTATTTATTGATAGTTTCATTAACCATATAACCTTAAGTATGTTTACTTTTATTACTAGGAACCGCAAATAATATATGATGTCCTTCGTCGGTTATTTCTTGTCTTGCATCATCTGCTTCTTTGCTTATTGCTCGTTCCTGAGCTCTTATTTCTTCTTGTTTTTGTTCGGCTTCTTCTTTTGATATAACACCATCGTGCCGGTCTTTATGCACTTGCCAAATTGCTTTACCTATATCTGTAGTTCCCCATGCAGATTTCCTTGCAGAGTTAGCCTGATCTACTATTTCTTTATCGCTACCTGCCCATGTATTCCATAAATCTGCATCACCTTCGCTATCAACTTGGCTAATCTCTAAAGTTCTTGGAGAGTATCCAAACACATCTATTCGAGGATCGCTTGCTAATCTTTTCCATATTGAAGCACCGCCTTTACTCTGTCTACTATCTGATATTAAAGTAGTACCTAATGTATTCATAACCCAAATATAAAAATCTACTACATCTATTTCAGAACCTGGACCATCGGGCATTTTTACAACATAACTAACTCTATGACCTTCTACATTCTGCTTTTGTTTTTTAATATACATAGTAGCTGGCTTTAACTCAAGATTTAAACCAACAATATAAGGCCTACGAGGTGTAGTAACTTCAATATCATACTGATAAGATGTGTCTCCCTCTTGCCGTAAATCATGTGTCCAAACGTTATACTTTTTATATTTTCCTAAAAATATTTGATTACGTGCTTTTCTGTCGCGAGAAGAAGCACCACTTCCAGTTAATCCGTTTTCAATATCACCGGGGTATAGTTTAGGAACCTGAGGTACGTCTCTTATCTCAGATATTATTTCACGTGCTCGCATATGTTATCTCAAAAATACCCAAAACTTTTAGAAAGTGCAAGGATTATAACATATTTATTGTTTTTGTGCGGTATTTATAGTTATGGAAAGTAAATAATGCTCATGCAGAGCATGATCATGTTTATCTCTCCATTTTTGTTCTGCTTCTTTGGAATTTTTGGCGAGGATCTCCTCAGTTTGTATATACCAAGGAGGCAAAGTATGTTGGTATACTATTGAAAACTTATAGTATCCGTCAGGGTCATCGCTCATAGTGTTTAATAATGACCATCTTTGAAATATATCTGCTTAATATCGTCAAGTTCTTTACTTACAAGATCTAACTCTTTTTGTATACGCTCAGCTTTCGATTGCCAATAATTTCGTTCTTGTTCAAGTTCTTGTCTCTCATCAAGATGATCTTCAACCTGTATCATGCAATTATTTATTGTACCCCAATGAATTTCTTGTATTCTTGTATTAAAACTTGCCAGTTTTCTAATAATGGTTCATCTATGAACTCACATAATTTTGTATACTCATGCAAATTATATTTTAATAATTTATATGCATCTAGCATATATGGTTCATGTTTAATTTTAAAATTGAAATAGTCTTGTTTATTAATTGTATCACCTCTAAGTGATGTAGTTATTAAAATAACTTTATAGTCATGCTCAATGTTATAATTTGTTTTAGCATAATCAATTCCATGATCTGCAAATGATCCACACATCTTTTTTGCTCCAGGATTTAGAAGATTAAACGGACATCCGTGTTTTCTATATGTTGTATCTATTGTAATATCTTGATTAAGTGCTACATCAAATGATTCGCCAAAAAGTAATGACTCTGGTGGTTCTTTAGATTGATTATAAAATAATGTTGATTCGACGTGATTTCTATCATGCTCGGCGCCAAGCTCGGCTGTCTTCCAATCAGCATAAAAATATTTTAAAGTGGATTGTACAAAGTGCTTGTGTTGATTTATAAAGTGTGTTATAAAGTTGCCATGGAAATTTTTTTCGTATTCTACAATAAAAATTTCTTTATCAAATACTTTACCGTAAGTTAACATGGCATTTGAAAAAGTGCTTTAACCCAACTAGGTGGTTGAGATCTAGCAAATACACACCAGCCTATATATGGAACTGGTTGTCTATTTCGTAGATACTGATCTATAAAATAGTTAAAACTACCGCCGGTAGTAAGTACATCATCAACAATACAAATAGGATGCTCGGGATTGCCAGTTGCATGTTCATTTAATAATTCTCCTAATTTAACACCGCCTCTAGGTATCCCTATGGCCTCTCTAAATGGTTGTGTTAGTTCCATTATCATTCTTGCAATACATTTCCATTCTGCATCATCTAATGCATCCATTTCGATTTTCCAATGTAACTGTCCGCCCGAATGCCCAATAAAATCATGTTCTTGAAATAAGTGTGTATGTCGTCCTACTCTTTCATTCATAGTTAATATCCGTCTTGTTTTATTGCTACCATATATCCATCGTCGCCAAGTCTTTTAGCAAACTTGCGAGCGTCTTTGTGATAATCAAAAAATCTTCTTTGAA
>TARA_R100000329_G_scaffold110023_1_pt1 | contig 10710 bp, 11 predicted proteins | sample TARA_R100000329 | Tara Oceans TARA_R100000329 (sample SAMEA2620783) | marine metagenome | biome: marine biome (ENVO:00000447); feature: surface water layer (ENVO:00002042); material: "saline water (ENVO:00002010), including plankton (ENVO:xxxxxxxx)" | depth 5 m | reverse complement strand
ACAACAGACGAAAGCACAACTGTAACAATAACAGATACTGCACATGGAGCTCAATCAGGAGACTATGTAGTAATATCAGGTGCAACAGCAACAGGTGGTGTTACAACAGATGTATTAAATAGATCAGAAGGTTTTGAAATAACAGTAACAAGTTCTAATGCTTTTACAATAACAGTGCCAAGTGCAGCATCTAGCACAGTTTCTGCTGGTGGTGGTTTAGATGTTATTATTAAATATTTAGTTGGTATAGATGGAAATTTAGGAACTCAATCTGGTGATCCTGCACTCGGTTGGGGAGTTGGTGGTTGGGGTGACTCAACATGGGGAACTCCAAGATCTGCCAGCGAATCTGACATTAATTTAGAGCATTCAGTTTGGTCATTAAATTTATGGGATGAAGATATAATTGCAACTGTTCGTGGTGGTGGAATATATTATTATGATACATCTGACGGAGTTGGCAATAGAGCTGTTTTAATATCTGAAGAATCAGGTGCGACTGGTGTTCCTAGTAAAGCAAGAGTTTCAGCAGTTTCATTCCCTGATAGACATGTTATTCTTGGTGGCACAATACCATTAGGAGGATCAACTATGGATCCGATGTTAATAAGATGGTCAGATCAGGAAACTTTTAATGTATTTACTCCAACAACTACGAATACAGCAGGTGATCAAAGACTTGAAATAGGTAATAAAATTGTAACAATGCAGCCAACAAGAGATGAGATGCTTATATTTACAGATGAAGCAGTTTATGGCATGTCATTTGTTGGAGCACCATTTATATTTTCTTTCAGATTATTAGCAACAGGAACAGGTGCTGGTGGTAAAAATGTTGTCGGTGACGCAGATGGCATAGTTTATTGGATGGGGAAAAATAGATTTTTTAAATATGATGGTGTTATTAGAGAGTTGCCATGTTCTGTTCAATATTTTGTTTTTAATAGAATGCAAGAAGATTATATAGATAAAACAGTTATTGGTCACAATCGTAAATTTAAAGAGGTGACTTGGTTTTATGTAAGCACATCAAATACAGCAGGAACTACAAACCCAGAACCAGACAGCTATGTAACATATAATTATCAAGAAAATGTTTGGGCAGTTGGAACTTTGAACAGAACAGTTTGGCATGACAGCTTTGGTGCGAGGACAGTTCCTTTTGCTTTTGATGAGAATGGTTTTTTATATGATCATGAAACTGGGACAAGCGATAATGGTTCAGCGATGAATGCATTTGTAGAAAGTTCACCAATGGAAATAACTTCTGGTGGTAATGAATTATTTATGGTTGATAAAGTTGTTCCTGATGTTACATTGACTTCTGATACAAATTTACTTTTAGAATTAAAATCTAGAAAATATCCAAATGCAACAGAAATTACAAAAGGTCCATTTACTATTTCAACAAGCACAACTAAAATAAGCACAAGAGCAAAAGGTCGGCAGATAGCTGTAAAATTATCAAGCACAGGAACTACAGATGACTGGGCATTTGGCGATTTTAGAATTAACACAAGAGAGGATGGTTTAAGATAATGAGTGGTACAACAACATTTAGATTACCAGAACCACCAACTAATTACAATCAAGGATTTTTTAGTAGATTAATAAATGCATTAGAACTTGATAAAAGAGTTATGTTTTTTGCTGCGACAACAGCAACAAGAAATTTATCAGAAGAATCTCAAAAAATGAGTTGGTTTATGAGCTGATGGCAATAGTTTATAAAAATGCTAAAATTGATTTAACAACAACAAATGCGACAACTGTCCTTACAGCACCAGCAGCAACAAGTTGTATTTTTAAATCTTTGATGGTTTCAAATGACTCATCAAGTGAAGATACAATAACTTTAACAATTACTGATAGTGCAAGTGCAGTTTTTAGTTTATATAAAAATGAGAGTGTTGGTGCATTGAGCACTGAAGAGTTATTAAAAGGACCATTGGTTTTGCAAGAAAATGAAATTTTAAAAGCAACAGCAGCAACAGCAGACAGATTGCATGTTGTGGCAAGTTATATGGAGGCATCAAATGGCTGAAGAAGAAGCACCACAACCGATAGAATATCCATTGTTTCAAATACAATCTCAAACACCATTAGGAGATTTAAGCAATTTACAAAATACATATGGCACAGCAGCAATGCCTGTATTTAACTGGGTTCAAAGTATTCAAACTGGGACAGGTTCATACACTCCAACAGATCCAGCAGACCAAGCATTATTAGAGCAATATGAACAAATTGTAAGTCAACAAGGAGTTCCTCCTGGATTGCCAAGTCCTGGAGAGATAGCAGGTGACATTGTTGGTCAGGTTGGCTCTCTTGCTGCAGGTCAAATTGGTGCATCTATGTTTGATCCTTATGTTATTGATTCTGGTCAATCTGCTGTTTCTGCAGGTTTAGGTGATACATTTGGTTCAACCCCATTACAAATGGTTGACCAAGCAACAACCAAAGGTTTCGAACTTTTAGACGCAGGAAAAATAAAAGGAACTTCAGCATTTCAACCTGAACTTGCAACTAGGGCAACTGCTGAAGCAACAGGTAATTTAGATCTTTTTAATAAATTACCAGAAACAACGACTCCAGGAGTTTACGATCAATCTGTTTTAACTAAAGCAGCAGAAACAGGAAAAGCCAATTTATTTGCAGAGCCAATAACAGCACAAACTGCAACACCGACATTTATGGAAAAATTTGGTCAAAGAATAGATCCGACATCTGCTGCTGGTAAAGCAAATCTCGCAAGAGCAGGTGGTTCTGCACTTTTAAATTTTGGAATACAATTAGCATCAGGCAGAGATCCAGCCAAAGCAGCAAGATCTGCAGGTGCTCAAGCTATTGGAACATATTTAGGGAATGCTCTGCTGCCAGGATTTGGCGGAATCATCGGGGGAGTTTTAGGTTCAGCACTTGGTGGCAGAGTTATATGTAATGAATTAATGAGACAAGGAATAATGTCTCGCAAACAAGTTGTTCTTGACTATAAATTTACAAGAGACTTCCTTACTCCAATGCATGTTAATGGTTATCATGTGTGGGCAGTTTGGATGGTCAGGCAAATGCGTAAAGGCAGATTTGTAAATTTTTGGAAACATGTCGCAGGTCATAGAGCAAATGAGATTGCCTATATATATGGTGAAAGAGATAAGCCAGATTATTTAGGTAAAATTTACAGGAAAATTTTAGAACCAATGTGCTTGGTTATAGGATCTTTTTGTAACAAAACAGATTGGTCAACACTTTATAAACAGAAGGAGATATAATGCCAGGACACGTCGATAAAAATATGATGCCACCAATGCCAGATATGAAAGGTGCAAACATGGCACCAAGAGGTATGGATCAAATGAGAGGTGGTATGCCACCAGAAGCAAAAATGAGTTTAATGAGACCATCAGAAGAGATGACTGCTGTTCTAATGGCTCGTTTAGCAAATATGTCACCAGAAGAGTTAAGGATGCTTGATAAAGCCATAACTCCAGAAACAGCAAGAATATTAATTAAATTGTTGCCAGAGTTGGCAGAACTTATAAATGCTGTTGAGGGCATGGGAATGCAAGAAGGCAAAAAAGAAATGGGTGCTTTAAGTAAAATGGGATGAACATTCGCAGGGCAAATTTAGATGATGCCTTCATAATATTACTTTTATTAAAAGAAATGCATGAAGGAACAGTAATAAATATCCCTAATATAAAACTAGAATGTTTGGCCAGAAAAGTAGATAATGTTATTAAGAATGGTATAGTGTTTGTGACTTACAATAATGAAGGATTTATAACAGGATCAATAGGTGGCATCTATGCAAATGATTGGTGGAGTGATGAAAAGCATTTATCTGATCTTTGGTTTTTTGTTTCTAAAAATTATAGAAAAAGCAGGTCAGCTTTAATGTTGGTAAAAAACTTTGTAAATTTTGCAAAATCAGTTAAAATGTCTGTAAGGCTCGGTCATGTGTTTTCTGGTGATATTGAACGCAAAGATAAATTTTTTGAGAGATTGGGTTTTAAAAAAGCTGGATCTGTATATGTGGAGAAATAAATGGGAAATTTTTGTACGACAAGTGTAACAGAACTGCCAGATTCAAGTACAGTAATTGAAGGCACAGAACTGCCAGAATGGGTATCTGCTGGTGGTAAAATGTTATTCGAACAAGCTGCAAATATAGCATCGTCACCATTCCCAGCATACACTGGACCAAGAATAGCAACTTATGATGGTTCTAAATTAACACCAGAAGAACAACAAGCTGCAGACATAATGGCAAGAGGAACTTCATCTTTTGATCCTTTTGTAACTGCTGCTGGTGAAGCAGCAATGAATCTTGGTCAAGGTTTTGATTCAGCAACAAGAGAAGAGTTAGTTGGCGATCCATTTTCAATAGAAACAGCACAACCATTTTTAGATATTTATCAAGAAGCAGTTGATCCTGCGATAAGACAAGTTGACCAAACATTATTTGATAATTTATCAAGAGCTAGAGCAAAAGCAGCAACTGGTGGTGGTGGGTTTGGTTCTAGACTTGCACTGCTTGAAGGTCAGACAATGGGTGAAGCAGCACAAGCAGCAGGTGACATAAGAGCACAAGCAGCTAGAGATGCATTAGGTTTTGCAGCTGGTCGTTTTGATGCAGACAGGACTGCTCGTTTTGGAGCAGAAGATGCAGCAAGAGCAGCATATGAAACAGAAGAGGCATCAAGAGTTCGTGCTCAACAGCAACTTGAAGGCATGGCTCCATTAATACAAGGATTAGAACAGCAAGCAGCAGCAGGTTTAATAAGCACAGGTGAAGCAAGAAGAAGATTAGATCAGATGGCATTAGATATGGCATTCGCAGATTATGTTGATCAAAGACAGTTTCCGATGGATATGGTAAATTTTGCTCTTGGTGCTTTACAAGGTGTCCCATATAATACACAAAATGTTCAACTACAAACAGGCACACAATACATACAAAATCCTAGTTTATATGGTCAGTTGCTAGGTGGTCTTGGTGGATTGTATAGTGCTTATAAATTGACGAGTTAATTATGCCACATAAAGTACAAGAAGGAGGAAGTGTATTAACAGGACACCCTAATATGGTTTCTTCAAATCAACAATTATCAGCACCATTGATGAATCAAACTGGTTCTAATTTAGGTGTGTCAGCAACTAATATGGCAGATGTCGGTGGTGGTGCATTAGGTGGTATAGATTTTCAAGGTGCGATGAATTTATTAAAACAAGTGACACCACAAGCACAACCTATCGATAAAAATGTCCTCGGACTTTTATACTTTACGGATCTGGCCAGAAGAGCCAGTGAACCAGGAGCAACATTGTTTGGTTCTGCTGCTGGTGCATTAGAGTCACCAACTGCCTATCTTGTAAAAAGACGTGAAGAAGAGAGAAAACGTAAAGAAGCAATGCCAGCACAAGCATTAACATTGGCAACAGCATTAGGCAAAACAGGAACTTTAAAAAATTATGAAATAACTTCTCCAGATGGTACAAAACAAACTAAACTTTTAGACAGCAGACAAGCTATAAATTTACAGAATCAAGGTTTTACATTAAATGAATTAAAAACACCATCACCTGCAAAACCTTTTAACATACAAATTTTAAATGAAGAAAAGTTTACAGAAATATTTCCTAATACAACTATTCCTGATGATAAAATTATTTCTGTTACAGCAGATGAATTTGAAAAATTACCACAAGGTGTTGCAAAGTTATTTGATAAACCACCACAAGGAGCACAATTTGAAAGAATGGTTGCCAGAGTAAATGAGATTGGTCAAAGACTTGCTGCTGGTGAAAATGTGTCTCCTGCTGATTTATCAGAGTATTCTATTAAATATCAAAAACTTGTATCAGGTGGTAAATATACAAAATTTGAAGATGGTAAAGAAATTGAAGTTCAAGTTCCAGGAATTGATCTTTCAGGAACAAATTTACCTGTCCCTAAAGGAATTGATCTTGAAAAAATATTAAGTGAGAAGTCTCAAAAATTTGATCAAAATCAAGTTCAAGCTGCAGGATTTGGAAGCAGAATGCTTTTTAATGAAGGTATATTAAGAAATGTTATTGCTCAAGGTTATGTGTTAACTCCAGCAGATGTTGCACAAATAAGAACAATGAGCACTCTTGGTCTGGGTATGATTGGTGTAGATCCATTGGCACAACAATTTCACGTTGCAGCACAAAACTGGGTTGCAGCTCAATTAAGACAAGAATCAGGTGCTGCGATTGCTGCATCAGAATATGCAGATGCACTTTTACAATATTTTCCTGTTGTTGGTGATAGTCAAGAAACACTTGATCAGAAAAGATCATTAAGAGAAACTGCCACAAAAGGTATGATTCAAGCATCAGGTATGGACGCATTCAAATCTATATATCCTGAAGCAGTTCCTTTTTTAACTTATACCAGTGGCGAAGAAACATATGATATATTAGATCCTCAAGGTTATGCTAATAAAAAATTAACAGATACAGCAACAGGCAAAGATTTATTTTTTAAAGATACAATAGCAGGTTTAACAACAGAAGAGTTGAAAAATTTACTTAAAAAGCCAAATGCTGCTAATATTTATTCAGCCCAACAATTGAAATTTATAGAACAAGAAATTGACAGAAGAGAACAATAATGTCAGATAATGCAACAGAAGTATTAAAAAAATTACTTGAAAAATATAATATTGAGCCAAGTCCTGAAGAAACTGATGATCAAGGTTTAACATTCAGTGAAAAAATTCGTCTTGCTGCACAAGGTGCATTATTTAATTTTTCAGATGAAGCGATTGCTGCGATTAGAGCTATTGGTCCAGAAACTTATAGTGAAGCATTGCAAAAAGAAAGAAGTGCTTTAAAAACAGCACAAGACAAGCCAGGAAGTTTAAAATATGAGATTGGTGGTGCTTTGGGTTCTGGTATTGCAGCTGCACCATTTACTGGTGGTGCAAGTTTAGTGCCAACTCTCGGAAGAGCAGCAGCAGTTGGAGCAGGAGCAGGATCATTAGCAGGTGCTGGTGGTGGCGAAGGTTTTGGTGGAAGATTAGAAGGTGCTGGAATTGGTGCTGTTGTAGGTGGTGTTGCTGGTCCAGTTGGGACAAAAGCAGTTCAATTAGGCACAACATTATTAAAAAAGCCAGCAGACTTTATAAGAAGAAAATTAACAGGAAGACTCGGTAAAGCAGCAGAGGATGAAGTTTTAAGAATAATGCGAGAGGGTAATTTAACTCTTGAAGATGTTGTTAAAAAAGTTAATGCTGGTGAAATAATACCAGACATGAGTGAACAAACAGCAAACGCATTAAGATCAATATATGCAAAGAGTGGGTCTGGTGGTCAAATAATTGCTGACACATTAACAAGAAGAGCAGACGAGACTTTTGAATCAGGAAAAAGAGCATTATTGTCTGAACTCGCACCAGAAGGTGGAGAGAATATAACATTAGCATTAAGCAAAAATTTAAAAGAATTAGAAGCAGCAGAATCAGCAGCATACAAAGAAATATTTGATCAAGGCAAAGCTCTACAATCTAATTCATTAAATTTATCAGCAGAGCAAATATTAACAAATCAAAAATTTTTACAAAAAGATATAAACAAACTTTTAAAAGCAAGCAATGCACCTGACCTTTTTAAAATAACAGATGGCAAATTAGAATTATTGAGAGATGTAACTCTTGAAGATGGTGAGATTATAAGAAGAGCATTGGCAGATGCAACTAACAAAGCATTCAGTGGTGGCAAAGGCAATCTTGGAACTTCATTAAATACTATTGAAAAGTCTGTTAGAAGTATTCTTGATGATGTATCACCAGAATTAGCAGCAACAAGGGCAAAATGGGCAAGTATAAAAGCAGCACAACAAGCATTTGAAGATGGTAAAAAAGCATTTGGTAAGAGCTTTGAAGATTTATCAATACAGTTTGACAACCTTGCACAAAGAGGTGATGACCTAGCAATGGACTCTTTTAGAGCAGGAGTTGCAGCTCAATTAAAAAATAAATTCGGTTTGAGCTCTGCTAAAAGTTTTATGTCAGCATTAAGTAAATTAGAAAGGAAAGAAAGAGATATATTAGAGAAGATTTATCCTGAAGGAATGTTTGAGGATACTTTAAAAAAATTAGAATTAGCAAGTAAAACACAAACAACAAAAGGAAGAGTTCTTGGTGGCTCTCCGACAGCGATAACAGCTGAAGGTGTTAAAAGAGTTGGTGCAGATGCTGCAGTTGATGTTGTTGAATTTGCATTGAATCCTTTAAATATTTTTGCTTTTACAAGAATGGCCAGAAAAATGATTGGTTCAAAAGTTGACAACATATCTCAAGCACAACTTGAGCAAGCAGCAAAAATATTAGTTTCTGAAGATGCTGATCTTATACAGAGAGCATTAACAGACAGAGATGCTCTTTCTATATTAAGTAAAAGAGTTGGTCAGTTGTTAGATAGCTTGACAGCAGGCACGACAACTGCGAGTGCTTTTACAGCAGAAAAATTTGCACCAGATTCAATAATATCTCCTGCATTTGCAGGTGAAGTTTTAAGTTATCCTCAATTTGTTGAAAGTGGTGGCATGGTTGTCGATTCAGGCAGTCCGATATCAGCAGGTGCATATTCTCAATATTTACAATCGATTGGTGCTCAAGACACAACAATCGGAGCAATATCAGAGTTGCCATCTGAAATAAATACTATTATTGAAAACTTACCAGAAAACACAAAAAAGAAAATAATAGAATCAGTAAGGTAAATGATCGATCCAATTACATTGTCTGCTGCTGTATCAGGAGCAACAGCCGCATATAATGGCATCAAAAAAGCCATAATGATGGGTCGTGAGATTGAGGACTTATCAAGCCAATTATCTACATGGATGAAAGCAGTAAGTGATGTTGATAACATACACAAAAATGCTAACAATCCATCAACTTTTGATAAACTTTTCAATGGTTCTGTTGAAGAGGTAGCCATAGAGAGTTTCGCTAGTAAAAAGAAACTACAAAAGCAAAGAGAGGAACTCAAAAATTTTTTAGTGGCTCATTATGGACTTCAGGCATGGGACGATCTTATTCGTGAAGAGGGTCGTATAAGAAAAGCCAGACAACAAGCAGTTTATGCAAAACAAGAGCAACAAAAAATGATAAGAGATTACACTATTATGGGCATTGCTTGCCTGATTGGTGCAGGAGGTCTCGGATGGATGATTTGGCTCATATCATATTCTGTTACTCGATAATTATTCTTTCAATTTTAGGATTTATTTTAATTTGTGTTTTATTCGGATAATATATTACATTCTTATTTTTATTGCTGTAATATCTATATTAGCAATAGTTGTTTTTGCCAGAGACAGAGAACACACAACCTGTAGATTGGCGAAGCAAATGAGAAGCAATAATCAACATATCTGTGTTTATGTAGGAGCAAACTACACACAATGGAATGAATATATTGATATGAGTGCAGGAAACGTAGATTGTCCAAGAGAAATAAAATGTAAATACAGACCAAATGAAAAGCCATTTACATTAAAAAATGTAATAAAAAGCATAAAAGATGCGTTTGATTAATTAAGTCATTGTTTTAATTAGATTCTTTTTTAACTTTCTTCTTTACTTTTGAATAAAAAAGAGAGATAATTTATTCATAAATTTAGAAAGGAAAAAATTATGACAAGAATTATGAATGCAATCAAAGAAATTAACGAATATCATGAAAGAAAATTTTTAGGAGCGAGTGAACTTAAAGCTCAAAAATTTTGTATGGATGCAGACAATAAAAAAATATTTGATGCTCTTAAAGAAATTTCATCTTGGAACTCTTTTGCTGCATCATTGATTGATCAAATTGCAATTAAAGGCTCTTTGTCTGAAAAGCAGATGATTGCTGCCAGTGCTATGTTAATGAAAATCAAAAAGAATAAAGAGGAAAGGCAAAGAAATATTGTTTCTATTGATTTGAGTAATGTTAAGAAAATTTTTGACAAAGCACATGAAGCAATTAAAAGTCCTAAATTTCGTGTTGATAATATTGTTTTATCTAGAGCTCCAGATTCTGGAGTAAATGCTGGTGCCATCTATGTTAAAGTTGATGGTGAGTATGCTGGTAAAGTGACTGGTGGTTATTTTTTACCTTTTAATGCACCTGAAGGAACTCTCGAAAAGTTGCAAGAGATTGCTAAAGATCCACTCGGTTCTGCTGTTGCTTATGGTAAAAGGACTGGCAACTGTTCTGCTTGTGGTAGAGATTTAACAAATCATGGTAGTATCGAAAAAGGCATTGGACCAATATGTGCAGAAAGATGGGGACTGTAATGCATATTGAAAAAGCAGAATTTGGCAAGTATTGTGTTGCTAAAGTAAAGCTGGACAGCACATCTATTGAAAAGCTGTCTAGTCTTCCTGGATATAAAAAATGGGTTGGTCGGGATCTTTTATTTGATCCCACCAGTGCCAATATAAGCAGGATACAAAAATATTGGCCAGATGCAACTTGGTCAGATGAAGCCAAGCCAATATTAGAAAAATATGTAGATCTTTTAATCGAAGCAGAAAATACTCGTTCAGCTAAAGTTGAAGTATTGCCAACAAATGATGATTTTAAATTTAAAACAAAACCTTTTGATCATCAGAGAAAAGCATTTTACATGTCACGTGATAAAGAAGCATTTGGTCTTTTAATGGAACAAGGAACTGGCAAAACTAAAGT
>TARA_R100000329_G_scaffold60046_3_pt1 | contig 10713 bp, 9 predicted proteins | sample TARA_R100000329 | Tara Oceans TARA_R100000329 (sample SAMEA2620783) | marine metagenome | biome: marine biome (ENVO:00000447); feature: surface water layer (ENVO:00002042); material: "saline water (ENVO:00002010), including plankton (ENVO:xxxxxxxx)" | depth 5 m | reverse complement strand
GTCTCCATCAGTTATTGCATTTCCACTGCCATTATTAGTTGCACTAGCAGCAATTCCATCAAGTTTATTTTTAAGGGTAGTAGTAAAGTTTTTTTGAGTTAATCCACCATCTCCAACTGTTAAGTTACCTGCATGAAAAATACTATGTATTGTATTACCTGCATCAGGGGAAAATCCAAGATTATCCCTTAAAACTATGACTGAATTATCTTCATGGTTTTGTATCCAAACATAACCTGAAGATGACCATTGAAAACGAGCTTTTTCAGTAGTGCCTTCTTTTAAATTAAAAAATGGGTTACTAGAACCTTGTAAAGAAAATTTGGCATCACTACTACGATTAAAAGTTAAATGACCAACTGTTGTATCATCTACATCACCTCTTAAAAAACTACCACCTTGTATTCCATCTACTGTGTCAGCATCAAGGCCAGAACCACTACCATCTACAGTTTTGATAAGTGTTAATATTTCGCTTGCTGTTTGGTCTGCGGTTGCACCATCTTCTACGTTAATTATTGTACGAACTTCGGCTGCTGTAAGTTCTTTTGGAACTGCGTTTCCGCTATCATTTCCAACTATTCTATTACTTGTTATAACTTCTAATTTTGATAAAGATATAGCTGCGTTTGAATCTACTTTTGCATTTGTTACCGCACCACTAACTAACTCATCCGTATCTACAGAATTGTTAGCCATTTTAGCTAGCGTTATTGAGTTGTTACCTATTTTAGATTCTGTAACAACCCCACTATCAATAGTAAAAGTTGAACCGCTATTGCTGACAGTTATATCTCCGTAATCCCCATCTGATAAAGCTCCTCCTCCACCAAGTGTAATAACAGAACCGCCATCATCTTTGGTAAATAAAATACCAGTATCTGTTCTTACAGCTAACTCTCCTACAGCTAAATCACTTGCACTTGGGTTACTGCCAGAACCTCTTTTTAATCTTATTTGATTTGCCATTAGCTAAAACCTCCAAAAGATTTAATAGCTTCCACCGTCTATGTTGAAACTAGAAACACTTTCATTTTCTAAAAATGTTACTAAATCTGATAATGCTACTTGCTTCATTGTTCCGGCATCATTCATAACTAAACGATCTGCAGCAGCTAAAGTTGTAGATGTTGCAGAAGTATTGCCATCCATGATATTTAATTCTGCAGTTGTAACTGTAGCTCCATCTAGTATTTGCACCTCTGTATTTGTTAAATCAGCTAAAGATGAAGCAGTATTTTGAGCCATTGTTGCAAGTTCAGTTAACTTGTCGCTGTGTGGTTCAACATCAGTACCAATAACTAGGCCTAAATTTGTTCTAGCACCAGATGCACCTGTGCTACCTGTTCCACCATCTGATACAGCTAAAGTTCCAGTAATAGAACTAGCACCTAAATCTACAGCTATTTCTGTAGATTCAATTACCAGACCTCCGTTTGATTTTAAGTCGACAGATAAAGTATTACCTGACTTATCTAATCCGTCACCGGCTATTATTTGACCTGCACCTGAAAACTGTGCAAAGGTCAAGTTATTTGTACCGACTACTGCACTACCTTTATTAGAAGTACAAACAAATCCATTTTCAGCATTAACTGTTCCTTGTTCAACAAAAACAAAAGCACCTGCAGCATCAGCACCTGCAGCTAAATCATCTGTTCTTACCCAAGAACCAGATTTACAAAGGTACAGTCCATTTTCTGATGCTGTGTTTTGATTTTTTACAAGCACCCTATCATCAGCAGATAAAGAAACACCATCAATAGTCTGAGTACCAGAGAGTGTAATATTTGCTGTAGTTGTAGCTTTTACTGAATCTTTAATGTCAAGACCTTGAGCTACTCCATCTACATATCCTTTATTAGCTGCATCTGCATCTGCAGTAGGGTCTGCTAAGTTTGTTATTTTTTGACTTGAAAAACTAACCGCACCATTTGGTGCTGTTAGTTCATTTAACCTATTAGTTCTTACACCTGTATCAAAATCAGATATTTTAGTATGAGCAAGGCTAGGTACGTCATCAGCGACCATTGCTCTAAAACCTGCACTTCCATTACTTCCATCTGGAGCAGCAAGAAATGTATTTGCTGTTCTGCTAGTATCAACTTCAATAAATTTACCCTTACCGCCTATTGGAACAACAGATGTAGCTGAACCACCTGCTCCTCCTGTACCTATACCAATGTAAACAACTTGATTACTTTCACTTATAGCTAGTTCAGCATTTGCAAGGCTTGTTGGAGCCGAAGAACCAGTTGATCTTTTAATTCGTATGGTGTTTGCCATTTCAGAAATTTCCTCCGTCTACAATGTTGGTAACGGTTACAGTGCTGTCTGCTATAAATGTACCACTACTTGTGTCTAAACGCACTAAACTTCCATCAACTGCGTTAGAATCGTTCATTGTTTTTCCGCTTGAACTAAAAGCAGGTCCTTGAGGACCTTGAGTTGTAATTTCAACCGTAGTTACATCTGAAACTTGTGAAATGCTGACTTGATTAGGACTGCTCATGCTGTGTAACCCTCAATTATAAATAGTGTACCTCGAACATAAACAAATTCCTTACCATCTGGTTGGGTATATTTAATATCATAAAAAAGTTCGTTAGGTGTAAAAGTTGTAGTTTGTGTATCTGTAAGGTCTGCATCAATAATTCCGTTGGCTCTGTTTGTATATGAAATATTCCAATCAGCATATTTAGTTGTTCTGTTTTGATTGTATACTTCGCCTGCAACCGTATAGCCAGTTAAATTGACAGCTGAACCTGTGTTGTCTTTTAACGTCAACCTTATAGGAAAATCTGATCTTCTTACAAGTTTGAAATTTGCTGTACCCGGAATAATTGCCATAGTTTTAGGTTACCTCTGTTAAATCAAATTTGTATTTTTTACCATTGCGTTTATTTAATAAAAAAAGAGAATCTTCACCTTCTTGTATAGTATAGCTACCCCATGTTCCGTCAACGTCATTCTTGCTACCTTCGTTAGATAAATTAAGGTCATTTGTATAAACCTCAGCCCAACGAACTGTAGGAGAACCTAAATTAAAAGTATTGTTAGAATTTGGTACTAAGTTTCTTAAATTTGTTAAGTTCTGAGAACCTAATGTGCTAAAAAAAGCACCATCAGTTAATAAAGTACCTGTTATGTCTGGCAAAGTTATGACTTTATTTGAAGATACAGAATTGGGTGCCCTTACGCTTATATGATTAGTACCTTGTGAAGTAAGTTCCATAAATCTTACTTCATTTTGATCTAATAAAGTTAATCCGTTTGAATCTAAAAAAGATTGCATAACACCGCCTGTAGAAATACCAATGGTGTTTGCAGCATGTCTAAAAAAACCTAAATCTGTATCTTGATCAAAAGAATAAGCAGGTGCAGCAGCAGTAGAGCCATCATGCCCTAAAATTGCCCCAGTCATAGTACCGCCAGTTGTTGGTAAAAGCCCTAAATTTGCTTGACTTACATTTCCTATTGTGACAAAAGCGCTGTTAGCTGCGTTTCTTATCTTTAATAAATTGGTGTCGGTATCAATATGAGGCTGATATGCTGCTAAATTTGCTGCTCCTGAAGGGTCTCCTGAAGCGCTATTAAGTGTTCTTAAAGATTCAAAGACATCTTTCATAGCGGTTCTTACAACAGCACCAGTACCGTTATCTGGCGAAAAATTACTTGCTGATTCTTTTCCTGTTGAATTAACTCGTGTCATTCTTAATTAACCTCCACGACCATATCCTACCGCTGTATAAGAGAAATTTCTACTTATAGCAGAACCGCCACTATTTTTAAAAGTAATTGTGAAACCAGTTCCACTTATATTTGTTATTTCAAAAAACTCACCTGTACCCATGTTTTGTGCAGTAATCCCGATACTTGGTGGATAAAAATTAACACCACCAATTGAACTTGTACCTGTAAAAAACGGTGCAGCAAAACTAACATTTTTGGCACCTGCACCTGAAGATATTAAACTTGTACTTTGTTCTGTTCTAGTTAATAAAAAGGCATTAAATCCAAGCTCACTTATTAAAATATTTTCATTTACGTTTTCTGTTAAAACTTCTAACTTAAAATCAAAACCTCTTCCTTTAAATGTTCCACTTGTAACTTTATTATAAGAAGAATAAGTAGGAGAACTTGCCGGATTATCATTTGTTGTTCTTACAAACAAAGTAGCATTTACATTGTTAATTGCACTTCCATCTACATTCTCATGCAAATCAAAATTAGGAATAGAATCAAATAAATTAGATAAATTTGCACCTTGACAAAGAATATGAGAATCTATTTTTAAACTAAAAACAGCACCTAAATCCAAAGCATTAGCAAAAGTATATGAGCCAGAAGCATTCGAAGCCGGATTTGTTAATTGAAGTAAACTTGAAGAAACAGTAAGATTAGTTTTTGTACCGCCAAAAGATGGGTTTTCTCTTTGTTGAGGTAGTGCTAATTCTTCTCTTAATGTAGGGGTTGTTAAGACAATACTTGCATCCCCTTCACTAAAATTTCCTGATAAATCTCTAAACTTTAAAACGTATTCACCTGCTTTTGCAGGTACAGTTGCTTCTGTTGAAATACCACTTATTGCTTCTATTAAATCAGTTGAATTAGAAAAAGTACCAGTTCCGTCAACTCTAGGGCTGTGACGTATATATACTTGCCCTCCAAATTTTACATCTATCGAAGTTGTTTGTGTCCAACGTAATCTTACTTGGGTGTCATCAATTGGTTCTAAAGTTAAATTAGAAACATTTTCAGGCGGTTCAGTTTGACCTACTGCTGTAAATTCTAAGGTTGATGGATTAGTTGAAGGTTGATTTAAAGCATTATATGAAAAAACCTTAAATTCATAAAAACCTTCTCGTGTATTTAAAATTTCTAAATTAGAAGAAGTGGTGTCAATTTGTGTAAAGTCGCCATTTTCATACCTGTAGTAAACTCGATATTTACTTGCCCCTTGAACATTTTGCCAATCCAAAATTATTTTTGTAACTGCTCTATTATTTATTTCTACAATTTGTTCATTGGCTCTTAAACCTGTCGGAGGTAATTTTATTTCTGTTAATGTATTTATACTTCTTATTGGTAAAGTTTCATTGTTTTCTACAAAATTATATTTAGCATTATCATGTGATAAAGCTGTAATTGTATAAGTAGAGTTATCGTTTTCTTTAACACTTATAACTCGCCATTTTGTAGTTTCTAAACCTGTTGATTCAAGAATATAAACAGCATTTGGATTAGGATTAGTTGTAAAAGCAGACGCAATAGTGATAGTACTGTTATAAATATTAGTAACAGTACGAGTTTCCAAAGTATTGTCGGGCAACATACAAGACAAAGTTGGACTATAAGCTAAAGCAGGTATATCTGTATTTGAAAAATCATCTAATATTATAGTGGTGCCATTTGCACTAATTATTTTTCCTCCACGTCTTACCCCTGCTTTTACAGGGTCAGAAATCTCAATAATATGTCCGCATCTTACTGAAACACCTGCATCAATAGTCGTAGTAAAAGAGCAGGTTTCGCCACTATTCTGCTCATTATATAAAAACCATCTACCTAATCTGTTTGCTTGTCCTCTTGAGGTACAAGCAAAAGCATTTATATTTTTAGTAACTATTCCATATTTGTTTTGAATATCAGCATCAGCTTCGACAGTTTCAACATCAATATCTTGAGTAATCATATTAAAAAAAGAAACATTAATAACTGTGTTTCTTGTTTTTAAACTTGAACCTGCATAAAGAAATCCATCTTCAGTTACATTTGCTGCTGTAAATAAAAACATTGGTTCAGCAGGTGCATCTTGACTAATTGCTATTGAACCTCCACTGTAAAAAGGCATAACCCTCATCACAGAACAAAGTTGGTTAATTAAGTTAAAAGCATCTTGTGACTGTGTGATGTTGACATTACAAGCAAATCTTGGCTCAGTCCCACCTTCTCCATTATCAACTTGAAAACCGCAATACTCACTGACTGTTTTAAAGGTGAATTTATTAATATTATCAGCAGGTATAGAACATCCATATCTGTCATTTCTTAACAGATCGTATAAAATCCAAGCAGGATCTGTTGTCCATGCTTTATTTGCAGCAAACTGACCGTTCCATGTTCCATTATAAGTGATTGAGCCATCTTGCAAATTGACAGTAGCATTATTAGGAATTTCAACTTTTATACCTCGTAACCTATAAAAACGTCTTGGTATTCTAGGGAACTGTTCAGCGTTTAAACGCAATGCTGCAAGTGCAGTATTTGGATAAGTATTTTGTTGAAAAATTATTTCTGTTGCAGTATGAAAGCTAAAAGCATTAATTAATTTAGCGTCAGTACTATCTGCAGTAATTCTTTCAACTCGCACTTGTACAGGATATGAAGTTGTAGAGCTAAAGTTAACAATGTAATCTCTAAAGTAAGCGTTAGTAGATCGACCTTTAACAGTGTCAGTTATTGCTGTAGTTGTTGTGCCATTATTTTCAATTGTTTTTATTCTCAATTCAACCTCGACCCCTGTAATATCACCATCATCTTCAAATTTCTGCAAAGTTCCAAATCTTAAAGTAACTCTGCAAGCGTTAATAGAATTGGATTGAATTGTATGAGTAGCCGGACTCGAAGTTGTAACGTCTGTAGTCACACTTTTTTCTGTCTCTGTATTTTTTATACCTTGTATAAATGACTGACTATTTGTGCCAACCCTAAAGTCAAATCCTACATTTTTGTAATTAAAGTCAGAATCATCTGGCGCTTGTACTTTTGCTAAAAATTCTGCATCTGTTAATGTATTGCTTACATTTAAAATTGGAGTTTTGTTTAAAAAAACATCAGTTTTTGCTGCTGTTTTATAAGCAGAATTATTTGTGGCAATTCCACGTTTAGAAGGTGTAGCAAATCCTTCAATCTCGCCTTCTGAAATTATTTCAAGTATGGTATTAAATTGTTTACTAGAAAGTGCATCTGAAGGTAAATCAGGATTAATTATAACTTCGTTTTCGTCAAATTCTTTAATGCTCATTAATTACTACCCTCCACTTGTACTGTATCAACCCCATTAGAAATAGTAATAGAGCCGACCATAATTTCACCATATACTAAATTGACTGGAACACCTGCTCTGCTAACGTTTGTCAGGCCAGTAAAAGAATAATTACTAGCTAAAGCTGCAGGGTCTGTTTGGTCCATACTGCTCGCTGCACTTGCAGTATTTTGTTGCTGCGGACTTATCATTTGAGTTACTCCATCAATAATCATAGAAGTACCTATAGATGTCAATGCCCCAGATACAACTGTTGCTAACAACTTACTACCAAGTAACTTGGCTCCAATAGCAGCACCACCTGCAGAAAATAATCCACCTAAAGCTAGTGTGAAAAAGAAATTTCCATGGGCTATAGGTATGATTTGTATGTCAGAATCAGTTTTAAGGCTTAATAAATCTTCTGTAATTTTTAAATCTCCACAATTAATTTGGTAATACTGGTCAGCCATGTGTTTTTCCAAACCTTTAAAATTGCAGTGTAAAAAACTTAATGCTTCTATTGGACTTGCAACATCAGCTTCTAAAACCGATTGGCCTATAAATTTTCGTAGTCTTCCGTAAACTTTAATTTTTTTTAGCATTAGTTTTTTGGTTTAATTGAAATAATTTGTTCTGTTTCAGGACAGACTAAATAAAAATCTACGTCTAAATGATTACAACTTGCTATGTCTGTTTCACTAAATTTTAATTCACCATCTGGATGGCTATGAATTATTCCAATTACTTCTCCTTGATCTTCATAGTGCGCCCAATCATCTGGGTCAATAACAAATGAAAACTTTGGGTTTTCCTTTGCCAAATTTCTACAAGGACCATAAATAATATTATCTTCTTTTTTAATCAACATACCGCAACATTCTTCTGGCTGACATTTTCTAGCATGAGCAAAAGCAAACTGTTTCCAATTGTCAGACATTAATTAATAAAACCTCCGACACTAGGAAACTCATTTCTTGTTACTTGTCTTTTAGGTAACTTTTTATTTTGTTGATCTAATCTACTTACTAATTCAAACTGTACAATATTTCTGCTTTCACTTTGTTTTCTGTCAATAAAAAAAACCTCTTGAGGTAACTCGTTATTATTCGGTGTACCAAAAGGATTGCTATTACCAGAAAAATTAGCAGCATCTAAAGATGATGCTAATACTTGAAGTCTTGTAATTTTTGCATTTATAAGATCATTATGAGGTGTAATAAAATTAACTAAAATCATTAAATCTGTTACTGTAATAACATTTCCACCTCTTGTTATTCCTCCAAGATTACTCATAGTTAAATTTGGTCTAGGGATTTGACCACGACCTTCAAAAGCAAAACCCTCTGCCACGATAGGAAATCTTTGATAACTATTGCCTTGCCAAATAATTTCTGAGTTTGTTTTCATGTTTGTACCAGAATGAAATCTAAAAAGTGTTGGTACATTCGAAGGATTACCAGAAGCATAGTGAGTTCCTTCAACCAATTCCATTACAAAAAGTTCAATTTTTGCAGAAGGTGTAATTGATTGAAGTTCTGATATAGGTATAGCCATTTAACTAAACAAGGGTTCGGCAACTTGTTCTAAGGTTAAATTCATTCTTACTCTGTTTAAAACAGGAAAAGTTGAGTTGCGTCTGACACAGATAAATTTTTTACCAGAGTACTTATTATTAAGTCTTGTAAATTCAAAAGATTCTTGACCTGCATCAAACTGGGTATCAAGAAAAGTATTAATAATATCTGCATCTGTTTGAGATATTTCAAACTTTAACTGCAAAGTGATAAGTCTTTTATTAACAGGTAATCCTTCTATTAATCTCTGCTGATAACCGTCTCCAAGTTTGACTGTTATATAATCTTGTTTAACAGTTTCTTGAGTATTATAAAGTGGTTCAATTGAAGGAAAAGTAGCCATATTAACCTGCTAAAAGCCCTCCCGATCTTTTCTGTTTTATTATTTCTGATTGTATAGCAATAGCAATCTGTTGTCCAAGTTCGTTCCCTTTAGTATCGCTGCCTTCTACTTCACTGCCACTTGCGTCTACATTTACATTTATATTGACAGAACCCATAGATGAATTTGGACTAATAGTGCCAGAACTATTTGGTGTAAATAATTCTGGACCACGTTCGCCGACTATATATGACTGACCACGAGAGACAGGTCCACCCATTGCTCTTTTCTTAAATATCCCTCCTAAAATATTTCCAAAAAATCCTTTATTTTTTCCTCCATCACCAAATACAGCATCACCAATACCGCTAAACATATTACTTAAAGCTCTGTCCATTAATTTATTTTTTAAATTATTTAAGACATTTGTCATTGCTTGACCAAATGTCTGTGTACCATTTATTGCACCTTTAATATTTTCTACTAACCCACGTTCTAATGTGTCACCTAATTCTTTTGAAATACTTACTTGATCTTTAACTTTTTGATTTAAAATTTCTTGCCTATCTATTTGATAATCTTTTAATAATAATCTTGATTTTTCTAATCTTAATTGTTCATCTTCTATACCCATGGCTTCTTCCATTTTGTTTTGAAATTCGAACTGTCTTTCTAATAACTGTCTATCAATATCATCTTCTACTTGTTTGATTTGTACTCTTTGCTTAAGTAATTTTATTGTATTTGCAGCCTTCTGATTAGCACTGCCCTCTTCAAATTTTCTTTCTTCTTGCTTGATTCCGGGACCTGCAATAGCTTTTCCACTTGCTGTGTCATAAGTAAACTCTCCAACAGTATATGTTTTATTCTTTTCCATAATTGCATTAAATTCTTTTAATTTTTTATTTCTTTCTTCAAGCTCTTCAATTTCTTTTCTTAATTTTGAAGCCTGCTGCATACCTATAGATGCACCACGTTTTTGATTTTTCAGTTTTTCTTGTAACGCTTCAAGTTCTGCCTCCTTGACTTTTTGTAAATTTGCTAACTGTTCTTCAGTACCATTTTTTAAGGTCTCTTGTAATTTTTTAGCTTCTCTGTTTTGTTCAATATAATAACCAGTAATACCTGTAACAGCTAAAGTTATACCTGCAAGTGCTGCTAAAAATGGACCACCTGCTATACCTGTAAATAAAGAAATTGTAGTTGCTAATGTTTTAAATGTTCCGATAATTGCAACCATAGGTGCTTTTAATGCAGTAAACGCTACAACACCTGCTGTAACAACAGAAACCACAGATATAAAGCCTGCAGGTAAAGTATTTATAATTTCAATTAACGCTGTAAGTGTTACAGTTACACCTTTCGTAGCCGGCAGCAACCCCTTACCTAAGGCAATTTGTAATCTTTCAACTTCATTTTGAAAATTCTTAAATACTTGCGTTGGGTCTGCTTCGACCAAAGCTTTAAGTGCCGGTGCTCCCTCCTCTTCAATTTTCTTTAAAGCTCTTATAACTACTTCACTTGTTATTTTTCCTTGACTACTAAATTCTTTTAATTTACCAACTGTTGTACCAAGTTCATCTGCAACTGGTTTTAACAGTGTCGGTATTTGTTCAGATATACTTCTAAATTCATCGCCTTGTAGTCGGCCTGAACCAAGTGCTTGTGCTAATTGTCTAAAAGCATTTGACGCTTCAACACTGCTTGCACCTGCAAGTTTTGCTGCTGTATTAAAACCTATAAACGTGGTTCTTATATCTTCTACACCGACTCCTAGCGGTGCTAGA
>TARA_R100000329_G_scaffold43329_4_pt1 | contig 10844 bp, 9 predicted proteins | sample TARA_R100000329 | Tara Oceans TARA_R100000329 (sample SAMEA2620783) | marine metagenome | biome: marine biome (ENVO:00000447); feature: surface water layer (ENVO:00002042); material: "saline water (ENVO:00002010), including plankton (ENVO:xxxxxxxx)" | depth 5 m | reverse complement strand
GGACAAACTGGAGGGTCTTGACAAAAGACTGTGGCGATTGGAGGCAATGGTGATGATGTCTACTGTTGCGGTCATTTCTGCTGTGGTCGCACTCATTACGCAGGTGGTGTAATGATTTTTGAAGCGATAGCCGCAGTCAAGATAGCCAACGATGCTATCGGTGCTATTAAAGAATTTGCAGGTCATATTACCTCTGTTGGTGAACTAGGCCCACAATTAACCAAACTCGCTGATGCAAAAGAACAAATTGAAAGAAAGGCAAAAGGCGGTGACATGGAAGCCTTCTTTGAGCTTGAAAAAATTAATCAACGTGAAGCTGAGATCAAACAATTATTTATTTACAGTGGTCGTGCCGGTCTCTGGAATGACTATCAAAAATTTATCGCCACTCGGAAACAATTGAAAGAAAATGAGCGTAAGAGAATTGCACAAGCGAAAGCCCGTAAAAAACGACAAATTAAAGAAATCATTATTAGTGCTGGCATTATACTCGGCACTCTTTGTGCCGTTGGGATATTTATTTACGCACTAGTGTGGTTCATGAACTTCAAAGGTAAATTGTGATTACGTGGTTTATGGTCGTGATTATTGCGATGGACACAGGAGTTAAGTACTTTCCAAACGGAGTGTACACAACAATGGCTAAATGTTTTGAAGCCAGAGAGGTGTTTATGAAAACTGCACCTCAACCTAAAATTAACTATGAGGCAGTATGTATCCAAACGGATAAGCTGAAAATATAATGTGGATTGTAGTCGGAATGCTGTATACGTTTATCCAACCGGGAGTTATGCAGTTACATGTAGTAAAAGAGTATGAAACTCCCCAGCAATGTTGGATAGAGGCAAAAGCAATTATGGGCGACTCAATTAGCCCTGACCATATGGCATGTATACCTCAGTTTAAACCTATACAAGAAGGTGAAGAAGTTACAAAACTACGGGGTATTTCAACATGATATGGGGAACCGTATTATCAGGCGTAGTTAGTCTTGCTAAAGATTGGATGGATGGCAAGGTTAAAGAACACAAAATTAAAAGAGATGTAAAGCTAGAAAAATTAGCGGACAAGTCAGAGTGGGAAAAAATTGCTTTAAATAACTCAGGATGGAGGGACGATTTCTTTACAATTGTCTTAACATTCCCTATACTAGCTATAGCATACGCTGTAACTTTTGACGATCTTACCGTTATTACCCGACTCCATGAGGGCTTTGCCGCTCTCAAAGCTTTACCAGAATTTTATCAGGGTCTTCTTTATGTAAGTGTACTTAGTGCATTTGGGTATAAAGTGGGCGATGCGATATTAAATAAGATAAAGAAGTAAGATATGGCAGAACAGAACTCTCCTAGACAAATTCCTGAAGAAAGTCCTATTGCTACACCTGAAGAAGATTACACAGAAACTCAACAGGCAAATCGGCCTATTATTGACACACTTGTGCGACAGGCTGGTACAACGGGTCCTCCTACTATTCCGGTAGGTGTGCGACTTGATCCTACCTTTCAAACAGTTCAACAGGACGAACTTCTACAGCAGACTCCCGGTTTAAAACCGATATCTTCTGATGTTATACGTACAGCTTCTACAGCAGATTTAACAACTGCTTTGCCCGCTCAACCTAGCCAGATTTCAACAACAGCGGCTACAGTTTCACCGGGAGTTCAGCAATTAGGAGCACCAGATGTAGCTGTAGGTACAGTTTCTGCGGATGCTGTAATAGGACGCATTGAAGGGCAAATTTCTGAAAATGCCATTGCCCGTTCTGCTACTCAAGAGCTTGACGAAAAAGCGACGGTACAGTATCAGCTAGGACAACTGTACAGAACTCTAGAGGCTGGGGATTCTCTTCCAGCTTGGGCGGCACCTGCGGCTAGAACGGCGAATGCCCTTATGCAAAAGCGTGGATTAGGGCAAAGTTCAATGGCGGCGGCGGCTGTGGTGCAAGCACTAGGGGAGTCTGCACTTCCAATAGCGGCGGCGGATGCTCAACAATACGCAAGAATACAGCTTCAAAATTTGGACAATGAACAAAAGACGGCACTACAAAATGCCGCTATGTTTGCAGGAATGGACACAGCAAACTTAAATTCACGGCTTACAGCGGCTGTTAATAATGCAAAGAGCTTTTTATCAATAGACACTGCAAACCTAAATAATCAACAAGCGTCTAACGTTCTACGCTATAACGCCAAGTTGCAAGGGCTTTTTACAGATGCCGCACAAGAAAATGCAACACAACAATTCAACGCTAAAAATCAAGCACAGGTAGATCAATTTTTTGCAGAGTTAGGTAATAGTGTTGATGCCTCAAATCGTAACCGCGTAGCCGCTATGGATCAATTTAATGTTGATCAAGAAAACGCTATGAGACAGTTCATTGAAACTTCCAACAATCAGCGTGAAACGTTTAATACAAATCTTAAATTACAGATTGATCAGGCAAATGCCGTTTGGAGAAGAACAATAAACACTCAGAACACTGCTCTCCAAAATGAAGTAAACAGGGTAAACATGGCTAACTTACTCGGCCTTACCACCAGCGCACAAAATGCACTTTGGCAAAAGTACAGAGATGAAGCCGCGTGGGTATTTCAGATGGCTGAAAACGAAGCACAGCGAGTGCATCAGTTTGGTCTTATGGCTATGGAAGAAGACACTAATGCGGCTTTGTACGATAAGCAAACGATGAACAACTTTGCTTTAGAGCTTGGAGGCGCGGCTCTAGGAAATGTCTTTAAGGGACTTTTTGGTGGGTCATGATTATTGACGAATCACAAAATCACACTGTAAGCATCACTATTACTAGCGACGGATATAAACTTCTACACTGTAACGTGATGCAGTGGAATCGGGGTCTTAAAAAAAGGTTACTTAATTTATTAAAAACGCTAGGGACTTGTTATTCTATTGTTGACGATGAGGCTTTAAAATTTAATAAACTCATGGGCGGAAAGCACATTGGATACATCGATGCAGAGATGGCTGGAGTTTTTAAAAAGAACTGTTACTTTATGAGGTTTAACTGATGGGTGGAATTGTAGACTCAGTAGGAAAAGCAGTTAGCAATGTTGTAGGTGCGGCAAACGATGTCGTGGAAGGAGTTACTGGAAGTAACGTTATTGAAAACGTTTCTAACATTTTTGAAGAAACTTGGGACAACGAGGCTGTTCAAACGGCGGCTATGGTTGCGGCGGCGTACTATGGGGGTAGCTATCTACTAGGAAGCCCGGGAACATACTACGGTTCTACTGCGATGGGCGGCGGGGGTTACGTAGGAGGTTCAGGCATTTTAGGAGCCACCGCTAGCGCATTTCCTACTGCTTATGCTAGCACAGCCGCTACACTTGGTAGCATTGGAAGTGCAGTTAGTAGCTTTGGAAGTGGAGTTGGAACTAGCTTACTTGCCCAGAGTGCAGGTGCGGCAGTCGGAGGAGCCTTGATGGGGGGTGGCGGCGGAGGATTTGCCGCGCCTTCTAAGTCTGTAAGTAGTCGGGGTAGACCTTCTACTTTAGATCCTCGTTTTGAGGCTGGAAGACAAAACTTAGCTATGGACCCTCGTGTTATAGAAGGGCTTCAGGCTTTTGCCAACTCTAATGTAGAAACGATACAGGCAACAAGAAATGCTTTAAACAGGGTTAGCATGGGTGGCCCCAACTTACAATTAGGTAGAACAGTGCCAACGGTAAGAAGCACAACTAAAGCCCTATCAGGAACAACGGCGGTGAGCTAATGCAGTACTTTGATAACTTTAGAGCCGCACCTCCGGGGTGGTCTTTAACTCAAGAACCCGGAAAGTGGGACTGGGATAGACCACCGATGTTTAACACTCCGTTAGAAGCTACGGAGTTTATTTTAGATAGAGTGGAGGTGCCAACTACCAAAGATCGTTACATAAAGATGATGATCGCAGGTATTTCCATTGAGGAAATCGTTAACTCTCTAGCTATTACTGGGTTTTCTCAGGGGTACTTTAATCCTGATGTAGCAGAGTTAATTCGTCCCTCCTTAGTTTTTTATTTTATTGGCGTAGCGGATACTTTTAATATTCCAGTGCGTATATTCAAAGGAACTGTGGACGGTGGCCCGCCTCAACCTGCTGGTATGAGCGATGAGACACTGTTGCAACTCATGGAAAAACGTAATCCTCAAATATACGCCCAGTATAAAGAACAAGAATACCAACAGTACATGGCTAACCGACAAGAAAATCAGGGCATGTTAGCGGTTGAGCCAGAAACTATGATAGAAGAGGAAGAGCAGTAATGGCGGCACCATTATTAATGGGTTTACTTAGCGCGTTAACTGGCGGTTTACGTCAGGGTCAAGCTTTAGCCGCTGAAGATCGGCGTATAGCTCGTGAGGATGCCATATACTACAGAAATTTAGTAGCTGAAAGAGATAAACTAAAAGAAGAAAGACTGTATCAGGCAAATTTGTTAGCGGATGAACAAGAGCGTAAAAACCAAGAAAAAGAGGCTTTGCTGAAAAGACTTAATTTTGCAAAAATAGACAGCGATGCTCGGGCTAATGCAACAGTAAGAGGCTTAAACCGACAGTTAGGTATTGGGGATAGAGATGTAGATCCTGTTACAGGACTTCCTCGTCCGGGGTATACTATGAATAAAGATATGAACCCCCTAGGAGTTATTTACACATTACAACCGTCACAAATTGATCCTGCAACAAATGCTTTTACTCCAGCAACGTATAAAAAAGTAGAACTCTTGGGTAAGCCCCCGAAAGTAATTACCGCACTAGATGTGGTAGAAAAAACCACGGGGCAAGCGGTGGAAAAAGGAGGCACAGGTTTTTTAGTTGCTAATAAGGGAACAGAAATTCCTCGTGATAACTTGGGCAACTATGATTTTAACTCCCGCAATGTACTCTATATTCCTAAGAATAGTACTGAACTAGAAAATATTGGTCTAGCGTCAAGGTATATAGAAGACGGTTTAAAAGCGGAGAATTTGAATTCTACAGATTTAGATAAAGTCATCGACTTTTTAGGTACTAACCTACTAGCTGAAATAGAAAAAACAAAGAAGGAAGGAAAAGGGGATTTAAAAGGTACGTATTTTAGACCTGTAACATCTTTCTTATCCATAGACTTGTTTCCCAACCTATACAAAAACCAAAAGTTTCTTAAAGAAATTGTTCTTCCAAGTTTAAGCACTGCGGGACAGTCTGAACTAATGAGAGAATTAAATATACCCACCAATAATCCTGTTGAAGTAGATGCTGAAGGCGGTGTTACGATAAGTACCGATCCGTTTAATGGGTTAAGTTGGGCGAAAAATGACGAAGGGGATTTTAACGCAGACTTTGTAAAAGTTATGAGTGAAGGAGCGGCTAACTCTGATCTTTCTCAAGAAAGGTTGTATAAAATACTAAACGGCTTAAGCGAAAACCAAGCCAGAAAATTCTTTAATACAATGAAACAAACCCAAGCTTTCATAAAAACAGAGGGAAATGCACCTGTTTCTTATGATATGCAGGGCATGCCTACTTTTAATCCCAACGCGTTACTGGGTACTCAACTAGGAGATGATATTAGAAAGGCTCTATCTCCATTTAAAACTAACCCAAAACTTTTGATAAGTATGACACAAGCATTTTTTGGAGAGGATGCAGTTGAAGGGTTTGCGGGCCGAACCGCTGGACAAGATCCATCTGGACTTATCACCAAAGCTTTAAATGTAAAGCCGGGAAGTATAGGTCAAATGATTACGGCTACTGACGCGATAATTAAAGATGCTGATAGTCTTATAACATTGGTTGAAGAATACGATGCAAAGGGTGGACTTTCTGGTCAACTCAAAACAACATTTGAGGGCTTTAAGGCTCAATCACTTGAAATTTTAAATAGCTTTACGAGTACCTTTTCTGGTAGGGAGATGAATGACAATCTTAGAGCAAACATAGAATTGATTGAAAGCACTAAAGCAGAACTTGCAAATGACGAAGTTAACGTTGAGAAACTGGTACAAGCACTTCAAACCAGCCTACTATACAATGTTGCTTCAATGCTACAGGGCGGGGATTTCCGTAATATTTCCGACTACGACGTTAGGTTAGCGCAGGGGCGTATAGGTAGTTTAACAAATATGTTTAATGATCCTGAGTCTTCATTAGCTGTGTTAAGACAGCTTAAAGCTGAAGCTGAATTTAGAAAAACAATAAATGAAACTTATCGTGGAAATAACTACGAAAAGACTGCGGCGGCTATGCTTGTTAATCAAATATTTGCTCCAATTTCAAACGTTGATGCATTTGTCGGTAGTATTGAAGGAAAAGAGAATATTGGAACTCTTACAACGGAACAAGAACGGGCGATTCAACAGCAGATTTCAAGTAAGGATTCAAAGGTTCCAGTTCCTTTAGCTGTAAGTGACGCGCAAATTCTTAAAAAGGCTGAGGAAGAGGCTAGAAAAAAGGCTGAGGAAGAGGCTATAAAAAAGGCTGAGGAAGCTCTCCAACAAATAAGCTCATCTGACCAACTACCCGTGGTTGAATTTGGTGGCATAAAGTCTCTTACAGACGAGGATAACATGACCATTTCACAAGTCGTACAAAGTATAAAAGACAGTGAAGAAGAGGGAAATGACAAAGCTAAACAAGCGATGCTAGCCCAAGAACGGTTGGTAATAAGGAACGGAGAAGCTTTTGTAAATTTACAACAAGGTCTTGTGCGTTTTAGTGATATCGTGAATGCGCTTCAAACAGAAAAACGGTCACCTTTTTAAAGGAAAGATAAATAGCCATGTCTCTATCCCAAAGTGAAATTGAAAAAATCCTAAGTTTAGACTTAAGTCGTTTATCCCCCGACCAACCCGCTTCTGTAGGTGTTCTTAAACAACCAGAAACTTTAGACCGTGGGGAAATGGATTTTTCTCGTCCTAAAAGTTTTAAAAGCCCTTTAACCGAAGATGCAAGCCCGGATTATTATTACAATAACTACTATAAACCGTTTCCTATAGTAGGAGAAAGCCCTGAAGATTACGCGGCAAGAGAGAAAAAAATTAAGGACAGTTTATTAAACGCAACGGCGTATACGACTGAAGAGCCGGCTGATACTGGAGCCTTTTTTGGTAATCGGTCTGCTGTGTATTTAGTTAATCCCACGACTAACGAACCTGTATTTAATACAGTGGAGGATATTGCTAAAGAACTTGTCACAAAGGGTGCTACCCGCCTAATTAGGGGCGACTTTATTGGCCCTGAAGACTTTCGTAATCGTGTAGAGACTACACTACCTGTATTGGAGTACTTAAGAACGAGAAAACAAGCTCTAGAGGCTGAACGACGGGGGGATATTCGTGAAGCTGGACCAACGGCTATTCCAGAGGCGATGACTAAATTTGTTGCTGGGCCTAAGGCGGAGGGTGTTGCAGACTTTATAAACAGAAGATTCCCTGATGTGTTTCTAGGTCCAAAAGCACAAGCAGGTAAAATGATAGAGTTAATGGAGAATGAGTTTAAGGATGTAGGAATTAACCCGTATCTTTTAAGAGAAATAGGAATCGCAGAAGAAACCGGAGTTTTAGATGCACAAAAAGCGGTTTTACGTACAAAAGAAGCTATAACTTTTGGCCCTGAGCTTTTGGAAGGTGCAATTACTAACGGCTTTAGTTTAGCGGCTGGTATCTACGATTTTTTTACAAGTCCAAATGGAGACTATAGAGTTTATGATGAAAACGGTGATCCAAGAATAGATTATTTAAAATTTGATTCTGCCGCCGAGACTCTCTCACAAAGCGCAAACATACCTCTTGAATTAGCCACTGCTCTAATAGCAACAAGTCCCACATTAATTGATAGAACAGCAGGTGTAGCTCCCTCCGTTGTGAGTGACTTGGCACTCGTAGGAGGAGGACGTATTGCTTTAGCTTACAATGGAATGCGAAAGTTTAAAAAGTTTTTACAAAAGACGTATAAGGTCAACACATTAGAGGAAGCGGCTAAATTAGGAATCCCTGCTAAAGACGTCATGAACCGATACTTTGGACAGGTCGGAGGGTTTGCAAATTTAAGTTTTTTACCTTCCAAACTAGGAAAAGCCTTAGACCGATTTGCCCGAGTCAGTCGTGCCAGAGACATAGATATAATGGGACAGGTTTCAGTGCAAACCGGGCGATTGGGAAGAGGAGCGTTAAAAGGAAAAAGTGCTGTAGAAGTTGCCTTGTCTAGTAAGCAAAAAAAGCTAAATAAAATAATTAGGGATTCACAAGAGGAATTAGACAAGTTAAAAGACACGGCAGAAACCGTAACACGGCGAACTGCACTAGAACAAAAAATAGCGCGTTCAACAAAAGAGCTTGACAGTATACGGGCAGAAATAAATTTGCCTCCATATTTGCAATCATTAGCTAGAGAATTTCCCGCGCAAGCAATAGGTATTGGCACGTTTGCACAAATAGTTCAGGATGGCATAGGAACTAATGACCCAGCTACGTCTCTTACTCTTCAATTGTCTGAAGCAGGAGGTGCAGTAGCGGCGGCGTTAGCACCCGCAACGATGCAAAAAGGTGGTCTCTCTATTATCGGAGCACCTCTACTCGTGCCCGTAGCAGTTTTAAAGTTGGGAAAAACAGCCCTCGTTGATAGTGAAAAAGTACTTCCAAAAGCCGCTCAAGATTGGGTATCTGTTCTTAGAACGTTGGAACCAGAACAATATGATCAGGCGGTTGATGCTATAGACACTGCTGTTGCTAACCAAGATAAGCTCCGCCAAATTATTGATCCGACAACCGGGGAAAGGTTGCTTACAGATGATGATGTTACTTTAACTGTAGCAGAACTAATAAACCAGCCTCTTTTAAGAATTCATCAACAAACTATACGAGAGCAGATATCACTTGGTGATATTTCTTCATTTAATGATATAGCTATGGCACTAGGTAATAGCCTGATCAACGAACGTCAGAGTTTAGATAACTTATCTTTAGCTATAACTAAGTTAAATAGAGCAAACTTAAGTGGTGCAGACGAACAGTTTAGAGTAGACTTAAACGCTATTTACAAAGCTTTAGATTCAGAACTAAACTTTAAATTAAATGAGCTTGAAGCGGGCATAGACTCAGCGGAAGCAGACTTATTTCAAGACATAATGGGTAGAGTTATTCTTGAAAACGGTGAGTTTGTTGTACCAGACTTTAGGCAAATTACAGATCAGATAGATACTCAACGACGACTTATAAATACAGCTAGGGGCCTTGATAAGGACGAAATTTTAGATGCACAACAGAAAGTATTGCAAGATCGTCTAAATGTTATTAAAGCTTTAGCAGTGAAATCTAGGATAAATCGGGACCCTACAATAAGCTCCCAAACACTGGCTAGTCAGCATATTATCACTCTCCATCAACTTAAAATGACTAAGTTTGAAGAATCCTATGAGGAATTGGATACCATGTATTCAGGGGCAATGATGGATGCTTCAAACTTAGCAGATGAATTTATAGACCAAGGTGTACCCGAAAATACATCAAACTCAGTTCTTGCTGGTGACATTCCCGAAACTAACTCACCTGTAAAAATAGACATTGATCCTGAGGGAAAAACAATACCTACAAAAAGCCTTAACACTTTACAGACAGTGTTTGGTGGTGCGGCTACCCGAGAGCTAGAGTATTTAAATGATGTGCTAGGAGAAGTAGCTTTCTCAGCTATTGTAAAAGCTTCAAAAGCTAGAAATAAAAAATCCTTTGTTCAGTGGTCTAAAGTTAGATCATACTTAAGAACACCCGAAGGACAGGAAGCGATAGCTGAATTAATCCCAGCTAGTGAGGTTACTCCTGAAGTTATAAAACAAATTGCTGACAGAATGTCCCTTCCTATAAACTTTGCAGAGTATCGCAGAATAATATCGCATTTAGGAGAGCAAGCTTACGCAAAAACAAGGGGTTCACGCGGGTTTTTGCGTGCTCAATCCACTAGGAACGTCCGTGATAACTTTATTTCGGAGTCTCAGGGAGAAAACGGGTTTGTAACAGACTATAGAAATATTGGTGCAGATGGCACTAGGCAGGGGACACCTTTAGGAAAAGAGGCTAATAAGGCTTTAACTGGAATCAACAACGCTTACATAGATGAAGTGTTAACTCCACTACACAGTCCTATTGCTAGCAAAGTTCTATATGACAGCCAAGGACGAAAAGTAGGTTCAGCGTTAGACTCTGCAAAATACACCCCGGAAAACACCCCCTCAAAACTTTTTGATAGGGTTTTTGCAACGTTCATAAACCTGCGTAAAGACGGGGACGTAGACCCAACGCAATTCTACGAACTAATAGAGGCTCCTCTTGCATTAGCTCTTGGAGGAAGAAGGATTATACCGAGGGGTGCGTTAGACGATAAGGAAGTTATAGATAGCTCTACTAGATTAGATATTTCAAGATTCACCGCTCCTTCTGGTACTGCTAAAGAAATAAAAGAGCAAACTGAAAGTTTAAATACTGTTAGAAATCTGTTTATTTCATACCTAAATGAACAAGTGGATTTGCTCAAAGGATTTGATGATTTTCTAGAGGGTGCTGACTTAGCCGATTTTCCTCCGAAGCTTAGAGATTACATAAACCAAAGATTGGAAAGCATTGATGTTGGCGATACCGGAAAAACAAAGATGGATGCTCTTGGAGAAGAAGTAGAAGCAAAAACAAAAGACCTAGTAGAGTTTATTGAAAGAATAGGTAACATAAAGATATACGATGTTGATCCTCAGACTTCAGCTATAAAAGAAGTTGAGTCTTTACTAAATTTAAATGAAATAGGCTTACTGCATAGTCTTAATGCTCTAAGTGATGTAAACAAAAAGGCTAACGAAGCTGGCAACCAAGTCAGAC
>TARA_R100000329_G_scaffold14998_1_pt1 | contig 10907 bp, 8 predicted proteins | sample TARA_R100000329 | Tara Oceans TARA_R100000329 (sample SAMEA2620783) | marine metagenome | biome: marine biome (ENVO:00000447); feature: surface water layer (ENVO:00002042); material: "saline water (ENVO:00002010), including plankton (ENVO:xxxxxxxx)" | depth 5 m | reverse complement strand
AATAGTTTTATCATTGTCTTGCAGTTCAGCTCTTACAATTTTATATCCAGATATTTGACTTGTAATACTATCAGGTAACCTTACTTCTATTTTTGGTATTAAAGCCCAACCATAATGATTTTGATTTCCTTTTTTTTGACTAAAAGGTTGCCAACCTTTAATCATGAAATCATCATCAGTTAATGTAGTTCCATTACTTAATATACTTCTATTGTCTTGAAGCCCTGAACCACCACTACCAGGAGGTGCTAATTGTCGATTATTTTGATCCATTGCTTCAGGCATTTTTATATCACCTAAATGATGAACAAAACCTGGAACACCTTTTAAATCAAAAAATACTATACCAAATCTATAACACTCACCTCTTTTAAAGCTTCTGTATTTAAAGTCCCAAGCAGGATTATGAGGACCTGGTTTTCCTCCACCAAATTCAGATCTATTTTGATTTACACCAATACTATATGGTATTGCTTCGTATTCTTCATTATTATCTCCGCCAGTAGCACCAGCATATGTAGTGTGATTTGCTGAATCGCTAATCTTATACCCTATTTGACTAAAAGTTAATCTAAAACCATAAACATTAGGATCATGACTAAAACCTGGAGTTTCTGCTCCAAGACAATATGTTGGGTTCATTGAGCTTCCAAAGTTTTTTCCCAAAAATTTATAATGATTTTTATCGTTAGCAATATTTATATGATCATATATTTTAAGTCCAGCACTACCATTTTGATGTCTATGTGGATTAGCTTCTTCAGAGTGAGTTTCAAATTTATCGCTAGAGTAAACTATAGTGCTGTAATCATTAGAGTCTGTATCACCACTTGAGCTAGGAGTAATTTTATAAGACTTTAATTTATAACTAACCAAAGATTCTGCATCATCACTTGCTCTAGGTGATGACTTAATATTTATATTCATTGGTGTACTTGTTAAATTACCTGCAAACAATTTATTGTCTTTTTGCGCAAGTGTTTTACAAGTATTCCAAGTTTTATTACTAATTACTACAGATGCTATTCCACCAGAAACAACAGTAGTAGTTTCAAATCCACTATGAACTAATTCATAAGTAGAAGAGCTTATAGATCCTGTTTCTATAATTTCTATAGTAGAAACATTTTCACTACTATAATGTATAGCTGCAATTTCAATTACTTCGTATTCAGTTGATATTCCTGTTATAGAAAGCTTTATAGATTTGTTAGATGTTTCTGAACTTGTTTCTCCTTTTATTGTAAGATTATCGCCTGTAGATAAACTACCATTAACTACATTAATAGGCCTACATATAGGAGCCCAATTTGAATAATTAGATTGACCTCTTGATGCTAATCTATATGTGTAACTATAAGATCCGTATTTTAATCCACCACCTACATCATTGTATCCAGATAAATTAGCCTGAACCATAATGTTAGGTTTAAATGCTTTAAAATCTGTAATAGTTTTACTAGATAAATTTGAGTCTTTGACATTAATAGATAACAATTCTCCTATACCATCAGTAGCATATATTCTATGTATTGTTTCTGTTTCAACTATAGATTCTAATTCTATTTCTCCTGCATTAGAACTAAATAAGTCGTAACCTGACCATAAACTACCTGGACCAACAGTAGAATATCCATTAGAATTTAATATATTTCCATTTTGATCAATTACATATTTTCTTATTTTCCAATTTTTAGTACTGGCAGTAGAATTTTGAGACTCTATCGCTATTATATAATCATCAACAACTACAGCTCCATGTATTAAATATCTATCAGTACTACTTAAAAACGCCATAGGTACAGTAAATTCTGAATCTGTTTTTTTTGCGTCTAAATCATACACCCTTTTAGGTGCTTGAATGTTTTCTAAAGAATAAGAATTTTCTCCATTAGTTATAACCCTAATGTTTAGTCCTGTAAAGTATGAGTCTTTTGGTTGGTATCCAGGATCTAAATCCGTCATCATACCTTTACCAAAAGTATTAGGTTTAGACTGTTCCGCCATTTTCTCTTTCTGGTATTAAAGTATTCCAATATTTTGCTATGTTTCTCATTTCAGATTCAGAAGGTAAGTTATCATTTCCTCTTGCTTGAGCACACAACCAATACCATCTTTGCTCTAAATCTTTAACTATATATCTAGCAATTTTACCGTTATAATATTCTATAGATTTGTGTCTCCACATAATGTATTGAGCAACAGCATCTTCATGACCTTGCTTAATTGTAGGAAATCCATCAGAATCTGTATCTAAAGCTTTATATGCTATATGAGCGGTTCCGTCTGATATACTAACAAAATGTATATAATTACCAACAATCCAATACTTATCTCCTGACGCATCACCTTTAAATGTTTTTTGTGTTGGCTCCATTAAAACATCGTTACTATTTTTAACGTCTATTAATTTTATTAAATCTGCAGGTAATAAAGCCTTATTTCCAGTTACAGTCAAATCAGCTTCTTTTTCTAAAAAAGTATTAAAACTACCTATTTTTTGTTCAGCTTCAAAAGCCCATTCTATAAATGATTCTAAATATTCTGAAGGATTATTAAGCCCTAAATTACGAGCTACATTTCCAATTATTCTTTTAACGCTAATTTGCATTATATGTTTTTTTAATTAATTCTCTAACTTTTTTAGCTGGATACAATTTGCATTTACGCAAAGCAGAACCTTTTTTAGCCCAACTTATTTTATAATAATAATTATCTAAAATAGGGACTTTATATCTTACAGGCTCACCTTTCAATTTAGATTCTAAATTATCTTTTCTTATATGAAAAGCTCTAGTATGTTCTTTTTTTTCTACAAATAAAAATCCTAAATTCAAAGGTAAGAAAATTCTCTGTTTTCTTATTACCAAATCTCTAACTAGGATGTCGAAGAATTTAGTAACTATATTAAAATACAAAGAGTAAGGTATAGATTTAGTCTTTTTCCTGCCAGACGCTTCTACTCTTACTCTTTTAGATATTTTATTGTAAATATCTTTATATGTTGTATACATTATTGTTTTCTTGTTTGTACTTCTCTATCTGCTTCTACTTCATTATTAATTAAATCTCCTGGAGTTTTAAGTGTTAAATTTAATTCAACTTCTGCAATCATTTTAATTAATGGATTAACTAACTGAGATGGTAACGGATAATTGTCGTCATCACTACCCCAACCAGGTGCAGATGTAGGGTCTTCTAATACACCTATTATTTTAACCTGTTCACCACCACCAGATCCATAAAAATAAAGTCGAACACCTTCTTCTAAAAAGAACTTAGGCATAGCTGATGTAAATCTACTTTGCTCTTGATAAGATATTTTATCTTGAGTTGTTCTAGCAAAAATCATATTACCATCAACAGATGTAATGCTAGTTATACCTCTTGTGTCGCTGTAAGAAGCAACTCTAGGTAAAGTTAAATATTCACCTTCATCTGGAACAATAAAAGTTCCTATGTTTTGTGTAGCACCTTGCGGTATATTTTTACCATTATTAGTGTATGACTCTAATATGTTTAATCTATGATAGTTTACCCAAGCTTTAATTTGACGAGTACTAAGTTTATTGTCGTCAGTTGTATAACCACCTTCGGCTAAATTTTTAATATTGTAAACAATTTCGTTTAAAGTCATATTTTATATTTTAAAAGAATGGGGGTAGATTTCTCTACCACCCAAACTAACGCAGGAAAAAAGAGAGTCATCAACGCTTGTCAGCGGTCAGCTCGTTAATTTGAAGCTGATACCGTGGATCTTCCAACGATAACATCATCTTTCTAACTGCAATATTTACTATCTCCTCTGAGGAGTTTAAATCGTATCCACCTAAAAACTGAGTACTTCCAGAAACTGTTCCTTCGTCTGAAAGAACAGGAACCGCAATATATTCTATATATATATTTTCTGTTGTACCTATAATATCTAAATTACTACCTCTAAGTAAGCCTATTGGATTTTCAGAGTTAGGTTTATGATAAGGATCATTTTTAGCTGAAGCATACTCACCATGCCCCATTATATTAATGTCGTATCCAGTTGTTGCAGTATAAGCCCTTAATATATGATACACAGGAGTACCTGTAGGTAAAGTAACAGATCCACTACTTTGCGTTAAAGAAGAAGATACTGTAACTAAAGGCGCTATTTTTTCCATAGATTGAGCATCAGACTCTAAAGTATTTACTAAACCTTTAGTATATTCCATTACAGCTAAATCAATAAATTGATTTTTTTCTGTAGGAGTAAAATATGCTGTACCTGTTTTGTCTAACAAGTTATCTATGTGCGATTGCGCCTGTGCGTATGTCATTTTTTAGCTTTTACTTTTTTATTACCAGACATTTCTTTTCGCAACAATGCGTGAATGTCTTTATTGTCTTTAAGCCACAATACTACTTGATCTTCTGTTAAACCTATAGTTTCAGTATTGTACTTATAAGTTCCATTTACAAAGTTAATCAATTTTGCGTCAATAGCATTTTCAATAAACACCCTATAATCCTTATCTCTATCATTTATTATTCTAGAGAATTTGTTTGGATTATCATTAGCTAACTTAATAACCTGAGCTTTAACAAACTCAATAGAGTTATCTTTAGTTCTAATACCTGTTAGCTTACAAAAATCTAATATTTGCTTATCTGTCATTGCAACAGCAATTTGAATTGCTTCTGCTGATTCAACCATTTTTTCTGTAGAAACCATTTCTTGTTGTATAGTGTCTTCAAAAATTAAATGTTGATCTATAGATGGATGATTTTTCAACCAAGTATAAACTGATTTATCATAATCATCACTTATATCAAACACAATAGAGGGTGTTGACATGTTAAATTCCATTACTTCACCATTTATGTCTTTTAACGTTTTTCTTCTACCCTTATCTTTTGGGTCTTTATATGTACTACCTAATCCTAGGTGAACAAATCTTTTGGGTTTTTTTACCCTTACAATTACTGGATGTTTCATTTTTCTCTTTTTTAAATTACTTGTTTGCGTTCTAGTGGGAGAGAATAAACTCTCCACACATAGTATTTAATCTATTAAGCTGTGGCTCCTAAAATACCACAAGATAATGGATTACGAACAATGATACCAGATTCAGACATGATTTGACATGTGAATGAGTCATCACCGTTAGCAGCAAGCATTGATTGTTGATCATAAGGGTTAACCATACCAGGAATGTATTTCTTAACATAGTTACGGTTGTGACCATCATGACCTTTAGCAACTAACTGAATATTAGGTACACCATCTACAGACGAAAAGTCTAAGAATACCATTTTACCAGACATAGTTCCACCATGACCAGCAGCAGATGAACCATGAACATTAACGTCATCAAATACTGGGCAATAAGCAATAGTTAATTTACTACCTAAAACATTATATGATGTGTAGTTAACACCTAAAGCTACATCAGATCCAGTTTTCATAGACTGCATAGAACCACCAGTAGCATTATTTGCACCTACAGTAAGTCCTTTCATAGCTTTGTGGAATTGGTATCTACCTTCAGTACCAGTAAATACTACATACTCATTTCCTTCAGGAGATTGAGCATTGCGAGATAATTTAGCAATAAAAGATGCTAAATCGTCTTCACTAAGACCATCACTAATATCATAAGTTTGACTAATAGTACCTTCAATTTGTGCAAGGATACCATCACCCATAATTCCGTGATCAGCAGCTGCTTTTGATCCGCTGTCTCCAGGGAAATCATCAGCATCAGTTGCAGCAACATTAGCTCTACCAAACCATCGTTGTAGCTCTAATTGATACATAAATTCATCAGTAAACAATTTTTCAGCAGTAAAGTACCACAATTTAGATCCATTGTTTTCAATCCAAGTTACATCAGTTAAAGCTGAACCAGAAATAGATAATTTACGTCTGTTAAGAGTTAACCAGTTTTTGTAAGTATCTGGATAAGTCATGTATTCAGAAACAGACGTACCTAAAGAAGCCTCACCAAATGATGTACCAATAACACCAATACCAGAAGAAACTGAAATTGCAGCGTGTCCATTAGCAAAATTAATTTTATAACCATAACCACCTGTTGCAGAATTTGCAGCAGATGTTGTTACAGCTGCTGGTTTATTACCAGAAATTTCAGTAGATGCATCAGCAGCTAAAGCGTGAGTTACTTGACCTACATTACCTGCAGAGTCCATAACTACATCATGAACAGATAATAAAGCTCCTTCAGCAGCAGCTTCTACGAATACAATCTCTGCAGCACTAGTATCAGCAGCAATTGAATAACCTGTATGTGCAGTAATTGCACGATTTGAGCGACCTAAAACTTTCCACTCGAAAGATTTGTCACCTAAAATTTTTACGTCAGCAAAACGACCTGTTCTTTCTAATAGGTATGTTAGTGCGTAACGAGGGTACTGTTGTATTAAAGTACTAGAAATTTCTGGGTACTTCAACATGTTAGTTACCAAGGAATTAGACATCTGAGTGTCCGTTCCAAACGATCCTGTTGTTGTTTTCATTTCTTTTTACAATTTAGAAATATTAATAATTATTTAAAAATTGCATTTACTTCTTTATTCTTTTAAAACGTAACCTTGACAGCATTAAAATTATTCTCCCATAAATGCCGATGGATCAAAGCCAGTTCCTGTTTTTCTTTTAGGTTTACTGTTTCCTCTACCACCTTTATTAGTAAGGTTATCTAATACGCTACCCTTACCGTCTTCGAAGCCTTGCGACCTCAACATTTTCTGTATTTGTTTTCTGTTCTTCCAAAGAAACGCAGCCTCCGCAACATTGGCATGAGTTTTATAAATGTCTTCGTTGAAATTCCCAGTTGTTATATATTTATACAGATCTTTTCTTTGTTCTACTGTTACCTTGCCTCCAAGGTAATTATTAAAGCCTTTTAAGTGAGCTTGCAATTCTTTTCTTGCATTCTCTTGGGCTTGTATTTTTTCTTGAGCTGCAGATTCTTCTTTTTGCTTAACTGTAGTTCTTTCAGATCGAATAGCATTTCTTAATTGCTTTCTAATCTTAAGAGCTTCGTGCTTAAGCATTCCAGAATCTTCCATTCTATCTAAAGAGTCATCAACATCATACTCATCCATACCTGTAGCTTTCATGTCAGCCGCTAAAAGTTCTCTATCTGTTAGCTTAAGGTATCCTTCGTATTTTGATATTGTATCATTTTGAACTTCTGGCTCATTTTTAGAGTTTAAAGCTTTTACAATATCTTCTTTAGATGCGCCTTCTAGTCCAAGCTGCTCTGCAACTGCATCCCAATTTACTTCATTGGATTCTGTAGTTTTTTCTGTAGTTTCTTCTGTAGCCTCTGGTTTTTCTTCAAAATCCCAGTCTTCTTCAGCTTCTTCTTTTGCTTCAGGCTCAGTTTGTTCTTCAGAATCTTCTACACCCCAATCAAAATCTGAATCATCATCTTCTTCAACTTGTTCAATAACATTTTCAGTTGTTTCAGTTGTTTCAGTTTCTGTTTCAGTTTCCTCTACCAGAGCCGTAGGCTCTTCTTTGGCAGATTCTTGCTCATCAACTTGACCTACTTTTTCTACTAAGTTGTCAAGCCCAGCGAAGGCTTCAGGATTAAATTCCTTTACTTCTTCACTTATTGTCTCTTTTTTTTCCATTGTTTCTTCCATTTTGCAATATTACGAAATTTTATTTAATTTTTAACTTGACCTTTAAGCTGTCCTTCCATTTGTCTTAACGCAGCATCAGCTTTTCTTGTACCATATTGGTCATCAGAAAGTATTTCTGCTGTTTCTAATTTAGACTGATGTTGTATTTCTGCAACTTTAATTCTAGTCTCATTATCAAGTTGATTCATTTCAACTTCTGTTTGTAATTCTTTTTCTTTAGCTTGAGCTTCCATTTGTGCTTGCTCCATTGCAGCTTGTTGCTGTTGAGCTTGCATTTCTTTAGCTGCCTCTAAACCTCTCTCTAATATATGCTCTGCTTCTGTTAATGTATCAGATTTAAATATTCTAATTACATCTAACATATCTATTTGACCAGATTGTAGTGCAGATTGCGCTAATTGAGATACAGCAGCTTTCATTTCTTCATCTTTACCACCATCACCCAAGAATACACCATAATCATTTAATGCTACATCTGGCAATATAGATATAAACTTATATGTTCCATCACCAAATACAGTTGCAGTCTTTTTACCCTCAGACCAACACATTTTCATAAGATTAGCACAACGCATTAACACGTCTTGCTTAACCATGTCATGCGAGTAAAACCAAGATCTAGTAATAGTTGCTGATTGCACTACAGCTCGTTTTTGATTACCTACTTGTTCATACTGTTCAATCTGTCCTTCACGCTGCTTAGTTACACCTGATACTTGACCAGCCATATCTTCTAGCATTATTTTTAAATTTATAAGTTGCTGAACAGAATTAGACAACGTAAAATCTATTTGCTGGAACTGATTAAATGTTTGCGCTTGTAACCCTTCATCTTTAGAGTTAATAGGTATAATACCATCATTTTTAATGTGATACATTATATCCTGCATATTCATTCCAAGATTTGCTGGCATTTGTGCTACATCATATACAACTGCTTTACCACCTGATCTAGCCATAGACAACTCTATGTGATACATAGTAATATTATAAAGCATTTGTACATTTTTAAGTAAGTCAACCATAGATACAGGATTACCTGTAGTATGATTTCTTATTACACCTACATAGCTTAAATTAGCAGCACTAGGATCGTCTGTAGAACGTATCTGATTAGGAACTCGCTGACAATTAACCATAATCGAACCACCAATCTTTGTAGCTTGCCAAATATCATCAACAACAACCTTACGAACTTTTTCACCTTTACGTTTTCTATATCTATCAGAAACCATTTTTCTAAATGGCTTATCATTGTCATGTTTGTTAGGGCTTATTTTGTATTGTATTTTTCTAAGCGATCTCCACTCAGCATGTACAACTTTTACTCTAAGCTCACCAGACTCTCCTCTTACATACCAATTACGGTATTCAGAAAACATATCTATTTTATTTTGTTGAGACATAGATTCTATAAGCTTAATTTGCTTGTCATCTAATTGCTCACCAAACTCATCTATTACATCGCTAGGAGATAAAAATCTTTCTTCTGTTATCCAGTTAGCCTCACCTAAATCATCTGTTTCACTAGTTAAGTCATAACAGAGAGACCTTGGGTCTACGCGCCTAACCTGTGGGTCGCCATCTTTAATTTCAACTCGATAGCATTCTTTACCAGTTATTAGTAGATCCCTAAAGCCCTCTTTGAATTTGTTTTTAATTTTATATCTATTTACTAAAAACTCTAATCCATCTTGAACTGCTTCTTCTATAGATTCTCTATAGTTGTAACGCATAAATGTATCAATATCATCAGGTAATGGAATATCTTGGCCTTCAGTCCTAACTTCCATTCCTAAATTTTTCATTTCTTCTTTAACTTCTTCAAGTAGCTTATTCATAACCATAGTTACTTTATGGTCTTCTTTTCTATTTATAGCTTCTTGATTTATTGTTACAACTTTTGTATCTAAAGGTCTATGTAAGTCTTCACCTAATAATAAGTCTATTTTAGGTTGTACTATAGGGTAATTTACTAATCGAGCAGGATAATTGTATCCATATTGCTCTGTAAGGTATTTATAATCATCACGATTAAAATCACCGTTATATATGTCGTAATTTCTTATATCTTTTAGTCGATACCTATTTTCTGGGCTATCAACTGCGTCTGTGTGCGATACGATAGCATCGAGCATGTGCTCGCACCATTTTTTGTCTTTCTTAGAATCAGGTATTAATTGACTAGGAAAATTTCTCATTATCTTGTATGTTTAACTGGTATTCCATTACTATCGTATTTATAATATACAAATCCGCTTTCTTTTATTGTTTCTTTTTCCCTGTCCTTAACTTCAATTGCAAAGTTATCATTTTCATGTATTAAACACAAACCGAAGGCAATAGCCCTATCCGTATTGCGTGTACCCCAATCACAAAGCTCGTCTAACAGGTCAATAAACCAAATTTCATCACCTCTTTCTTTAATATAGTCATACATTAAAGACTCCATGTAAGCTTTAACTTGTTTATTCATGTGCACACCATAATTATTTCTAGTTCTTGTCCCAGGTGAGTGTGCAGACCTAGGTTTTGTTTTTAAATACTTTTGAGCTCTGTTTCTTAAAAAATAATCTAATATACCAATCTTTGTATACTCGACTAACATTTTAGAATTATAATAAACAGCTAATTTTAAGCAACCTTCATAAAATTGCTCTGCTGTTTCAGGTCTGTCAGTATATTCTGCTATAGGAAGCCTATATGGCTGATTAGTGTCAGCTATTCTTCTAAATATTATTGCAGAACCCATAGATTCTGATGCTCCTGCCTCATCTTGATCATATGAGTCAATACCACCAATATCTAAACCAGATAAATGCGTTTGTGGCTGGTGTAATATTTTATATGGACCATGCGGATGAGGCGTAAACTTAACTTTATCAGTTAATCCATCATCATCTATTACCCAATCAAGATTTCCAGTTGTAATATGTTGTTCTGGATCTGCTAGTGTTTGAACTCTAGCTCTTTGCTGATTAAGCAGTGCTATATCAAACCTAGAACCTTTTGTTTTTAGGAAAGCTTCCTGTACAGTTAAGGGGTAGTTTTGTAAATGCAAATTGTATGCCTTACTGTCTCCACCGCCATCTAATATTTTTTGTCTTTCTGTTTGTATGTACTCAAACGCCTTTTTTTCGTCATCTACACCAGTAGAAGGACTAAAAAATCCGTGTAATGCTCTAGATGCAGGTATAAACATAGGAATTAAATTAAATGCTTCTGCATTATAGTACATATCCATAAAATCAGCAGAT
>TARA_R100000329_G_scaffold11863_1_pt1 | contig 10918 bp, 13 predicted proteins | sample TARA_R100000329 | Tara Oceans TARA_R100000329 (sample SAMEA2620783) | marine metagenome | biome: marine biome (ENVO:00000447); feature: surface water layer (ENVO:00002042); material: "saline water (ENVO:00002010), including plankton (ENVO:xxxxxxxx)" | depth 5 m | reverse complement strand
AAATTAGAATACAGGAATTAGAATGAAGCAATCAAACATAAACAATTTTAAAGGTGGATGGTTTGTTGGAGATTTTGACCCATCAATTTTTAAGAATCCATTTTTTGAGGTGGCACATCATAAACATGAAAAGGGTTGTGAAACTTTTCCTCATTATCATAAGGTGACACAGGAATTAAACTACATCATCAAGGGTGAGTTAATGGTTTCTGGTAAACATCTTAAGACTGGTGACATGTGGATTTACGAAGCAAATGAAATCTCTGATGTAGAATTTTTAGAAGATAGTGAATTGATGATTGTGAGATGGCCATCTATACCCTCTGATAAATATGCAGCATGAAAATAATATGTCATAGAGCTAACTTAAATGGATCTGAATCTTCGTTAGAAAACAAACCAGAACAAATTGACAGATGTATTAATTTAGGTTATGATGTTGAAGTAGATGTAAGATATGATTCTCTAACTCAGGTATTTTGGTTGGGACATGATGAACCAAAATTTAAAATCAGTTGGAAGTGGATGGCAAATCGTCATAGACATTTGTGGATTCATTGTAAAGACATTACAACATTATATGAATTTACAAAATACAGTCATGCAGGATATCAATATTTTTGGCATCAAGAAGATGACTTTGCTCTTACAAGTAATAATTACATCTGGACTTATCCTGGTAAACCATATACACCAAATACTATTATGGTAATGCCAGAGACATTTATGAGTATAGATGAAATTAAAAATTTAAAAACATATAATTGTTATGGTGTTTGTACAGATTATCCATCAGAATTAATATGAAAGTAGCACTATGTTTTTCAGGACAACCAAGATTTGTAAATGAGTGTTCTGACCTCATAATTAATAATGCAATTCAAAACTATGATGTTGACGTATTTGCACACCTATGGTTTGATGATGATTTAAAAAATAAACCATATAAACATGGTGGTGATGGTGGTTGGGAAAAACAAAGAATATCTAATAATGCAGTCGATGATTTTATAAAGTTATATAATCCAAAAGATATATTGGTTGAACCAAGTAGATTTTTTGGTGACCCTGATTTAGATAAAGATTTTGAAAAGTCAGAGATAAAGTATTGGCCAGGTGGGATTGAGAAAGAACCAGATTTTCAAAAAAGACAAATTAATAATAGTCTCTCATATTTTTACAGTTTAAGTGAAGTTAATAGAATAAGAAAATTATATGAGTATAGAAATAAAATTAAATATGATTATATTATAAGATGTAGAACAGATACACAAATTAATCAAAAGATTAGGTATGAGGATTATGAAAAAAATGCAGTTCATTTTACATCATTAATGGCACCTCCACCATTTATCAATGACTGGTTTAATTTTGGTGGGTCTGAAGCTATGGAGGGATTCATGGGTGTCTTTCCTCTACTAAGGTATTTGATGTTACAGACTAAATGTAGTCGTGAAGATACCTGGTGTATAGAATTGGTTCATGTAGAACTGTTAGATACATTAGGTATCCCACTTGAAAGACATCCATTTTCTGTCACTCTTCCGAGGTTTTAAAAATTGACTAGTATAGTATTTGCAAAAGCACCTCTCAGGATGGCATTGTCTGGTGGAGGGACAGACCTTGAACCTTATTGGAGAAAGTATGGTGGGGTTGTTCTTAACGTTACAATAGATCAATATGCATATTGTAAAATAGAACCTGCAGAAAAATGGATATTTAAAAGTGTTGATTTAGGATTGGAAGAGGAAATAGATAATATTGATTTTAATTATTCAACGAGTTCTTTGAAACTTTTAATTAATACTTATCAATACCTTACTAAAAATTTAAATAGAGAACCTGTAAAAATTACCACATATGTTGAAGCACCACCTGGCAGTGGTTTGGGAAGTTCAAGTGCTCTTGTTGTTTCATTGACTGCTGCTATAACTGAGTATTATAATATTCCTATGGGTGAATATGATATAGCAGAAGCATCTGTAGAAATAGAAAGAAAAATTTGTGATCTTCCTGGTGGTAAGCAAGACCAATTTGCTGCTGCCTTTGGGGGATTTAATTTTATAGAATTTTTACAAGATGGTAGATCTATTGTTAATCCTCTGAGGTTGAATTATAAACATCAAAATATGATGGAGTTAAATACTGTTCTTTATTATGTTGGTAAACCTCGTTCAGATTCAAGAGTTATTGAAGGGACACAGAAAAAATTATTAGTAGATGATGTTGTAACTAATGCAACTCATAAAATTAAACAAGCATGTATAGAATATAAAAATTGTTTACTAACTGGAGACTTTGAAAAAATATCAGAATTGATGCAAACATACTGGAAGATGAAATTAAAAACTAATCCTAATGTAGCATCACCAGAAATATTAGATGCGTATGATTACGCTTTGCAAAATGGTGCTACAGGTGCTAAAATATCAGGTGCAGGTGGTGGTGGACACATGGTTCTTTTTACTAAGTTTGAGGAGAGGCATAAATTAATTAGTGCTCTGAAGAAAAAACAAGGAAGAGTTGTTCCATTTAAATTTGTTAAACATGGAGTAGATGTATGGAGACAATAGAAATACATCCCAAAGGTTGGGGATATGAAAAATGGATAACCAATTCAAATCTTTATTGTGGTAAACTTTTGTTTTTTAATAAAGGTAAGAAATGTTCTTGGCACTATCATAAGATAAAGGATGAAACTTTTTATCTTCAAAGTGGAGAATTATTAGTTCGATATTCTGAGGATGATGATTTGGAAAACTCTAATCAGATAATATTAACCAAAGGTGATTCATTTCATGTGTATCAAGGATTAAGACATCAAATGTTAGCTATAGAAAATTCTGAGTTGTTTGAATTTTCAACACAGCATTTTGAAGAAGATAGTTATAGGATTATTAGAGGAGATTAGATGTTAAAAATTATAGGAGCAAAAGGTAACATTGGAAGTAGATTGTTAGAAAAATCATCTGATGACGTTGAAGTAATAACAACACGTTTAGATAAAAAACTTGACTATGATTTTCAATCCTTAACTGATAAAGATACAATAGCATTTTGTGCTGCTATATCTGAACCAACTATTTGTGCTAATAATCCCGAATTAGCAATAATGGTCAACGTTGAAAGAACAATAGAGTTCATAGAAAAATCAATACAATATGGTGCAAGAGTTATTTTCTTATCAAGTGATACAGTCATTAACAACGTCGGTATCTATGCACGTATGAAATTTGAAGTTGAAAAATATTTTCTAGGAAATCCTAATGTTAAATTTTTAAGATTATCATATAACTTTTTTAGACAGGATAGATTTACTTCCTATCTTGAGAAATGTGTATTGAATAATGAGGTTGCAGAAGTGTTCTCACCCTTTGAAAGATATGTGATACATAGAGATGATACAGTAGATGCTATTTTAAGTTTATCTAAAAATTGGATTGGTTCACAAATTATTAATTGTGGAGGACTTGAAATTGTTTGTCGAAAGAAAATTGCTGAAGTTTTAAAAGAAGAAGTATTTCCTAACTTAAAGATAAAAATTGTCAAACCACCAGAAAAGTTTTACAAAGATAGACCTCCTTCTATTACAATGGTGTCTACTGAACTTTCTAGTATTTTGGGGAGACCTCAAAGAAGTTTAAGAGAAGCAATTCGTATGGAGTTTGTATGAAAACTATTTTAATTACAGGGATTACTGGTCAAGTAGGTTCTCAGTTAGCAGATTATATTCTTAATAATACTAATCACAATGTGGTTGGTATGATGAGATGGCAAGAACCACTGGATAATATCTATCATCTTAGTAATCGTATTAATAAAAAGGATCGTATATCTCTTTACTATGCAGATTTAAATGATGCTGGATCTGTAAGAAATATGATAGAGAGTGTAAGACCTGATTATATTTCCCACTTAGCAGCACAATCGTATCCTAAAACATCATTCGATATACCGATAGAAACATTACAAACTAATATTATTGGGACTGCTAATCTGCTTGAATCTATTCGTCAAACTTCTGACTATGATCCTGTAGTTCATATATGCTCTTCATCTGAAGTGTATGGTAAAGCACCCACTGGTATTAATTTATCAGAGGATACTCCCTTTCATGGGTCTAGTCCTTATAGCATCAGTAAGATAGGTACAGATTATCTTGGTAGATTTTATGGTGAAGCTTATGGTATTAAAACATTTGTTACTAGAATGGGAACTCATACAGGACCAAGAAGAAGTGATGTATTTTTTGAAAGCACTGTGGCAAAACAAATTGCATTGATAGAATCAGGATTACAAGAACCAATAGTCTATGTTGGAAATTTATCTAGTGTTAGAACGTTCCAAGACTGTAGAGATGCTGTAAGAGCTTATTGGTTATTGATGAATGCGAATGTAAATCCAGGAGATTACTTTAATATTGCAGGAGAAGAATCATTTAAATTAACTGAGGTAGTTGATATTCTTCTAGGTTTTAGTGATATAGATATTGAAGTTAGAGTTGATAACGATAGGTTACGACCCATAGATGCTGATTATCAAATGTTTGACAATACTAAAATATCGAGTATAATTGATTGGAAGCCAGAAATTTCTGCGAAACAAATGTTTTTAGATCTTCTCAATCATTGGAGATTTGAAATTAGTAAAGGAAAAGTTCCATTAAATAGATAATGAAAATTGTAATTTGGGGTCATCCCCTAGGAACACATACACATTCGTATTCTAATCAAGGATACTACAATGCGTTTAAACATCTAGGACATGATATACATTGGTTCCCTGATGAAAAACCACCTGAAGATTTTGATTTTTCCAATACAATTTTTATTGGAGAGGGAGATCAAGGTGCAAAACATATTCCTATTAATGATACTAGTACATATTTTATGATGTATCTTCCTGATCCTAGGAAGTTTGATGGTGCAAAGAGGTTAGTTGATGTTCGATTGACCGCAAAGAACTGTAAAGATCATATCTATGATTTCTCTTTTGACGCAAGTAAATGTAAAAAGATGGGACCTAGTGTATGGTATGAACCTAAACAAGAAGGACTAGTTCATTTTAAAAATAATTATGTTGATGCAGAGATACCTGATGTTGATAAGATGTATATTAGTTGGGCAAGTAATCTTCTTCCACATGAGATAGATTTTGATGAGATGTATAGGGAGAGGGAGAATGCTATATGGTTTTGTGGCACTATTTCCCAACATGGACAGGCAGAAAACTGGTCTAACTGGACACCATTTATTGAACAGTGCTCAGAAAATGGATTAGATTTTCATTATAATGATGTATGGCAAAACCCATTGTCATTTGATGATGTGATGGAACTTACTAGACGGTCTATGCTTGGTGTAGACATACGTGGTAAATGGCATGTAGAAACTCGTGTAGTAACTTGTAGAGTTTTTAAAAACATAAGTTATGGTCATTTGGGAATGACTAATTCTCAACAAATTTATGAGGAAATGGATGGTAATATGATTTACAATCCAGATTGTTCTGAATTATTTCATGATGGAATGAAAAATCGTAAGAACTATGATTTAATACGTAAAGGCATGCAGTATGTAAAAGAAAATCATACTTATATTAATCGTGCTAAATCTTTATTATCAATTTATGAGGAAGGATTATGAATCAGGTAACTTTTGTATCTGCTTTGTTCAATATAGATCGAGTTGATGGTCGTAAATGGGATCAATATTTAAAGTGGTTTGAAAAAACACTTAAGTTGCAAGTTCCCATGGTTCTTTTTGTTGAAGATAGTTTAAAGGATTTTGTTAATGAGAAAAGGGGTGACCTTCCTACAAAAATAATATGTCAAACTGTTGAAGAAATACCTTATTATCATTTGAAAGAATCAATACAAAAAATACTTGATTCTGATGATTATAAAAATAATATTTCTGATCCAGATCGTATTGAATGTAAACAGGCAATGTATTCTATAATTCAATATTCAAAGTTTCCTTGGTTAAATCATGCAGCAAAATTAAATTCATTTGATTCTGACGTATACTTTTGGTTGGATGCAGGTGCATCAAGATTTTTTAATAATTTTGATTTGACTGAATTGTATCCTGGTAAATCAGCTATCGAATCACTTGAGGGTATGGGTGAGAGTTTTTTAATTCAAATGAATTCTGAATATTATAAAGATTTATATGAGGCATCCGAACTTTCCAAAGAATATTTGTATGATAATAGATCTTATGTTCTTGGTTCTATGTTTGGTGGACATAAAAATGTTATACCTAAGATAGTAGACATGGTAGATGATGTTTTAATTAATAAGATGATGACAGAGAATAATGTTAATAATGAACAGATTGCATTGGGTTATTTGGTTAAAAAATATCCTGATGATTTTGCCATATATACTAGAACAAATGGTGAACATATGGATCTCTTTACGGAGTTGAGTAACTAATGAAAATTTCAATTATTGGACCTGGCATAATGCCTATTCCACCCACAGGATGGGGTGCTGTAGAAATATTAATTTGGGATAGTAAAAATGCATTAGAATTATTGGGACATGAGGTGCAAATAGTTAACACTAAAAACGGAGTAGAAATATTAAAACAAATTAATTCTTTTCTACCTGATTTTGTTCATGTTCAATATGATGAGTTTATCCCACTCATACCTTATATTCAATATCCAAATGCAATTACAAGTCATTTTGGGTATCTTGAAAGAAGGGAGATGTTTAATGGGTATATAAATGTAGCTAATGAATTTCAAAAAATAAAACCAAATGTATTTTGTTTATCTGAGGGTATACAAAAGGTTTATAATATTATGTTTGACATTCCAAAAGAAAAAACTTTTGTTACTCCAAATGGTGTAAACGTAGACCGATTTAGAAAAACAGATAATCCAAAATATTCTGATAGAAGTATATACTTAGCAAAGATTGATTATCGTAAGAGACAACATATGTTTCAATCAATTGATAGTTTATGGTATGCAGGTAACAATGCTGACAATCGTTTCAATATTCATAGAAACTATTTGGGTGAGTGGTCAAAAGAAACTTTATATAATAATTTAACTGAGTATGGCAATCTTGTATTGTTATCTGATGGTGAGGCACACCCATTAGTTTGTATGGAAGCACTTGCCGCTGGGTTAGGGGTTGTTGTTTGTCAATGGGGTGCAGCAAATCTTGATGCATCTAAAAACTTTATTACTGTTATACCTGAGAGTAAGATAACAGATATAGCATATATTGAGTCAAAAATAATTGAAAACAGAAATTACTCAATCAAGAATAGAAAAGAAATATTAGAGTATGCTAATCAGTTTGATTGGGTAAACGTTATGAAAGACATATATGTTCCTACTATTGAGAGGATCATTAAGTGAAAAATTTAGTTAGTATTTTTGCAGGTCATGACTCTAACGTGACCTTTTATAATGCAGAAAAAAATGAATACCATCTAATAGAAATAGAAAGGTTAGTAAAGAAAAGATATTTCAGATTGCATGTTGATAATGATATTGAATATCAAAAAGAAATACTTAGAAAATGTGTTGAGGTGGCAGAGTCTGAGTGGGGTATTAAAAATGATTATGAAGTAGTATTGATTTGTTCTGATGGTTTTTTAGAATTTGATTGTAGAGAAATATTCAACACAGAAAAAGTAACTACAGTAGCAAGTCATCATCAGACTCATGCTGTAGCTGCATTTCATTTATCACCATTTAAAGAGGCACTGATACTATCATATGATGGTGGGGGTGATGACGGACATTTCAATATTTACTCTGCCAATCAGTCAGGTGTTAAACTTTTAAATAGAATCAAATCTGATTTTGGTGGAGGATATCTTCTATGTGGATCAATGATACGTGAGGTTGCAGAAAAAAGTAGACATCAATTAGCATTATCTGGTAAACTTATGGGACTATGTGGGTATGGAAAAGTCATACCAGAATTTGTATCTTCATTCGCAGAATTTTTCTTTGATAGGGATTATCAAAAACTATCTAATCAAACAAATTTACCACTTAAAAATGTAGAAGACCCATGGAAAAATCCACTTGATAATTGGGTGTTTGAAAATCAGTATGGATATGATATTGCTGCAACTGCACAAGCAGGATTTGAGAAAGCATTTTTCAGTGTCTTAGATAAGTACGATACAAATGTACCATTGATTCTTACTGGTGGATGTGCATTAAATGTTCTAGTAAATGAAAAAGTAAAACACTATTATAATAGAAAATTATTTGTTCCACCTAATCCTCATGATGGATCTCTATCTTTAGGACATATTTTTTCATATAGAAAACCAACAACTCAAGTCGATATTACATATAATGGATTGCCTTTATTAGATCGTAATGAACTTGATGATTATATTAAAAAGTACAATGCTAAAAAAATAGATAAAAAAGATATAGCACAATTAATTAAAGATGGTAAAATATTGGGATTAGTATATGGTGATTCTGAAGTTGGTCCTAGAGCATTAGGTAATCGTTCTATTGTATGTGATCCTAATATCATTGATATGAAAGATATATTAAACTCTAAAGTAAAATTTAGAGAATGGTATAGACCTTTTGCACCTTTCTGTAAGAAAGAAGAAGCACACAAATGGTTTGATAGTAAAAACTTTGATAACTTGGAGTACATGAGTTATGCTCCTATGGTCAAAGTAGATACACTACCATCTATTACACATGTAGATAATACTGCTAGACTTCAAACAGTTACAGAAAAATCACATCCACACTTCTATGAATTACTTACAGAGTTTGGTAAGATATCAGAGACTAATGTTCTATTGAATACTTCATTTAACATTAGAGGATATCCTATTCTTTCTAGAATTGAGGATGCATTATACGCACTAAATAATACTGACATGGATTATGTCATTATTGAAGATTATTTATTTAAAAAATGAGAAAAATTTTTATAGATTGTGGAACTCATATGGGAATGGGATTCTCAAGAATTGTAGATATTCTTGATATAGATCATGAGTGGGAAACTTTTGGATTTGAAGCAAATCCTCTTGTCTATAATCAATATATAAAGAATATACAATCAGGGAATTATCCCCCTTTAAATAATAAAAATATTACTCTTGAAAATAAAGCAGTATGGATTAATAATGGACATATAGATTTCTCATTGAGAGGTATCACAGACTATCATTTTGATAATGTTTATAGAGATGGTAAGGATGAATCTAATCCTTTTTATAAACAGTCATGGGAACCTGGATTATGTAATATGGTTGCCAAAGATCATGGTTTAAAGGAAGAAGAAATACTCAACATGCCTTGGGATGGTGGATCCACTGTAACTGAAATAAAAGGAAAGATTAAAGGTAAAGATATTGACAAAATGTATAAGTGGCATGAAAATGTAAAAGTTGAATCTATTGATTTATCTCAATGGATAAAGGAAAATTTTAAAGAAGAAGATCTTATAGCTATGAAGATGGATATAGAGGGTGCAGAATATACTGTGTTGCCAAAAATGATTGAAGATGATACAATAAAATATATTAACTATGCTTTTATAGAATGGCATGACTGGTTTTTACCTGAGTATAAAGATAAAACTTTGGAATTAAAAAGTAGTCTTAGAGATTCTAATGTTCAAGTTACGGCTTGGTATTGATTATGAAAATTGATTTAGGAACTTATGAATTGGATTGTGCTTTTGATCCAAGAGAACAATTTAATAATGATAAAGAGAAACTACCCATAGAAGATATTGGATTTATATACAACTGTGTTTTTAAACAACAAAAAGCTTTTGAGTATTCAGTTGAATCTATACAAAAAATATATCCAAAGTCTAAAATATATGTTGTTTCTGATGGAGGTCTTGATTATACTTACATGGAAGATGAAAATATTAAAGTATCGATGGAAGAAGATTGTAAGTCACCACTTAAGAAGATAGATGGTGAGAATTTCTTACTACCTGAACATCAAGAGGCAACCAAAAAAGAAATGGCTGCTACCATAAGGAGAATGGAAGCAGGAATAAAACATTGCAATAACCCAGAGTGGATTTGTGCAACAGAACCAGATGTCCTTATCAGAGATAAAATATCTTATCCTAAGAATGGTAAATTATTAGGTAGTAGAATAAACTATGCGTGGGTATCAGACAAAGCATTGGAACAATTTATGGGATTGAATGACTTAATATCAAAAGTGGATGGATCAATACCAGTATTACGATGGGGTGCTGTTCCTATCATATTCCATACACAAACTTTTCTTAAAGCACTCAAGGTTTATAAAGAAAATTTTGATATAATGGATAAGTTTTCAGAAAGACATTATGCACCTGGTACTTTTGACTTATTCATAGGTTTAATATTTGCACTTATTGGAGAACCAGAAGTGTATAATACAGACATCACAGAGTGTCTTAGAAACCCATCATGGAAAACATCAAATCACCCAGTCGTGCATCAATATAGAGTGCACTATGAAAAATCAGATCATTACTAGGAGAATCATGGATCGAATTGACAGTTACGAAGATCTAACAAATGATATTGTTAGGTGGTTGAAAGATTATTATTGGCAGTATAGTATCAAAGCATTTGTGGTAGGTGTATCAGGTGGTATTGATTCTGCTGTTGTGTCTACTCTATGTGCAAGAACAGGATTACCCACTTATATTCTTACAATGCCTCTGGATTCAAGTGCGAAGAATACAGAATTATCTGACGCACACGCACTGGCATTGAAAGAAAAATATGATAATGTCACACATTATAATATTGACTTAACAGAACCATATCACAAATTCATATCTACGATTGGATTACAGACAGCACCAGAAGGTTTTACTGCAAATCGAGAGTTGATAACAAACAATCTTGCTAATGCCAATACCAAATCACGAATGCGTATGGTAACT
>TARA_R100000329_G_scaffold132509_2_pt1 | contig 11014 bp, 6 predicted proteins | sample TARA_R100000329 | Tara Oceans TARA_R100000329 (sample SAMEA2620783) | marine metagenome | biome: marine biome (ENVO:00000447); feature: surface water layer (ENVO:00002042); material: "saline water (ENVO:00002010), including plankton (ENVO:xxxxxxxx)" | depth 5 m | reverse complement strand
TTCTAGTGAGCAGGTGCATAGGGTGTTACAACCTGCGATACGATTCACAAAAGAAGAATGTATGGACTTACCTGATATAACCTTTCAAACTAGAAAAGTACCACTTACAAAACAACAACAAAAATATTATAACGATATAAGAAATAGAATGTATATCGAAGCCGCTGATGAAGATATATCGGCTGTAAATGCCGCCGCTTTAATGCAAAAACTACTTCAGATAAGCTGTGGTGCGGTCTACTCGGATAGTAAAGAAACCGTACGATTTGATGCTAAAGATAGGTTAAAAGTTATAAAAGAAATTATTGATGAAACTTCAAATAAAGCACTTATATTTGTGCCTTTTAGAAATGCGATAGAAATGGTTAGTGAGTTTTTAAATAAGAAAAAAATTAATAATGCAATTATAAACGGTGCAGTTTCTGCAACAAAAAGAGCCGATATATTTAATAAGTTTCAAACAGAAGATGACCTAAAAGTATTAATTATCCAACCCCAATCAGCATCGCATGGAGTTACTTTAACTAGAGCAGATACGGTAGTTTGGTTTGGACCAACAACAAGTTTAGAAACATATATCCAAGCTAATGCTAGGGTACATAGGGCAGGACAAGTTAATAAAACCACAATCATAAACATAGAAGGGAGCGCCATAGAAAAAAGAATATATACTCTATTAAAAAATAAAGAGAATATACATAATCAAATGATTGATTTATATAAACAAGAAATTAGTTAAAAATACTTGCACATTACACATTAAAAGTGTATAGTTAAGTTTTGGGGATACAACAAAAAGGAGAACACTATGTCAGAAGAAAAGATTGACTTGGATAAGTTAGTCAAGATTTACATTACTATAAGAGATAAGAAAGAAAATCTTACTAGTAGCTATAAAGAAGAAGTAGCTAAACTAGAAGAAAAAATGGATGTTATAAAAAGTAAGCTAGATGATGTATTTGAATCAGGTCACATGGATTCGATTAGCACTAAATCAGGTACAGCTTATCGTAAAGTGGAAACTACATATACTATTAGTGATTGGGAGGGATTATATGAGTTCATAGAAGATAATAAACTACCGCAAGTTTTACAAAAAAGGTTAAATCAAGGGGTACTAAAAGAGTGGTTAGAAAGTAATCCTACAATAGTACCAAGAGGTTTAAATTCGTTTTCAAAACATAAAATAACCGTGAGGAGAAAGTCATAATGAGTGATATGATTCCATTCAAAGATGGTAAACCTTCAAGTTTACCTAGTTATATTAAAGAAGCATCTATAGATTCTACCAATGCTTTAGTTGGTGGAGAAGCAAGTTCGTTTAAAAGAATATCTATTAAAGGTAATGTATTTCGCCTAATAGATGGTGGAGAAGAAGTTGCTACTAATGATGAAAGAGCAATGAATGTTGTTATTGTCGATGTAGCAGATAACACTAGTAGATTATACTATTCAGGTTCTTATAAAGAGGGAGAGAATAGTGGACCAACTTGTTGGTCATCTGATGGGGTATCACCTGATGATTCAGTTGAAGAACCACAATCAGTCGCCTGTGCGTCATGTCCTAATAATATTTCATCTAAAGATAAAGGTGCGGCTTGTAGATACCAACATAAGATAGCAGTTGTATTTGGCGATGATTTAGAAGGTAACGTTTATGCTATGAATATACCTGCTAAATCTTTATTTGGAAAGGCACAAGGCTCATCTAAAATGGGAATGCCACTAAAAGCATATGCTAAATATTTATCTAATGCCAAATTACCTATTGAAGCAGTAGTAACAGAGATGCGTTTCGATTCTAATTCACCTGTACCAAAACTACTATTTAAAGCCGTTGGATTAGTGCCTGAAGATAACTTTGGTATAGTTTTAAGAAGAAAACAAGAAACAGAAACTAAAAAAGCAGTGGGTAAAATGGGTAGCGATGAAAAAAAGAGCGCACCTGAACCTGTTAAAGTTAGTAAACCTAAAGTAGATAGTAAAGACCAAAAGCTAGATGATATTCTAGACGAATTTGATAACTAATTAATTAAAGGGGGGTTTATCCCCCCACTACTTTAGGAGGTAATATGGCGCTATATTTGAAAACGCAACAGCGGATTGATTCTATCTTAAATGATAAAGATAAATTAAGTTTAGGGGAAACACTCTATGACTTTCTTATTTTTATAAAAAATAATGGTCTGCAAATAAATTCTGTAGCTGAAGAATTAGGATTAACAAAAAAGACTATTTATAATTGGATAGAATGTAGAAGTAACCCAACAAAAAATACGATATCTAATATACAAAATTGGTTAGCTAGTAAACAGGAGCGCTAATCATGGATATAAAACAGTATTTCACCGAGGTACTGCCGGAGGAGAAAGAGGGTTGCTACTATTGTATATTAAGATTTCATGGTAAGTTTCCACAATCAACTTTATTTGTACAGACAAAACAAGATTTATATAAAGAAGTAAATAACTGGCAAAATTCAACCCGTAAATTTACAAGAGAGTCTGAAATATTTGTATGTCTAGCTAATTTAGATGATAGTAAAAATCGTAATCAAGATACGGCGGTTTCACTTAAAACACTATTTATTGATATAGATTGTAAGGGTTTAAAATCTGCAAAAGAAGATAAGGATTTTCATTACAACTCACAAGAAGAAGCTATAAAAGCAATTGATGTATTTGTAAATACCATGAACCTACCTATGCCTACGATTATTAGTAGTGGGTATGGACTGCACGTCTATTGGGTTTTAGATAAATCAATCCCATCGACAGAATGGAAAGTATTAGCAAATAAATTAAAGCAAGCTACGGTACGGCATGAGTTACATAATGATAGAGGATTAATAGCTAACTCAGCTAATATTTTACGACCACTTGGAACATATAATTATAAAGACCCTGACAATCCAACACTTGTAAAACTGTTAAGAAAAGGAGTTATTACATCTCCGGAACATATGGAAAAATCATTAAGCCATTCTAAAGATGATTTATTTTCAGCAGTTAGAAGTAGCATAGGTATGGCGGCTACAAATGCTCTAGCTGATGGGGGGTATAATTTTGATTTTTCTTTTGACAAGATAGTGCGTAAAGGGAGTACCAACCCAAAAGAGGGGTGCGCTCATATACAATATATGATTAACCATCCTGATAAGATAAAAGAACCATACTGGAGAGCGGGTATAAGTATAGCGGCTAGATGCGTAGAGGGTTTCGATGCTGTGCATTTTTTATCTAAAGGTTATAAAGACTACAGTAAAGATGAAGCATTTACTAAAATGGAAAACTTTTTAAAGTCAGACACTTTCGCATATAAATGCTCTACCATACATGATGTAGCACCTACAGAAGCCGCTAAGTTTTGTAAGGATTGTAAGAACAGACCTAAAGTTAGATCACCAATATTTATAGGTAAGATAGCACCAAGTATAGAAATACAAGATGAAAATGTTACCGAAGAAAATGCTGAAACAAAAGAAGTAGTAACTTACAAAATACCAAACAATGAGGAGTTACCGGCAGGGTATATAAAAGGAAGAAATAATTCTATTTTAAAGCAAGGGTTAGATGAAGATGACGACCCTGCTGTAGTTTACCCCCACCCGTTATATGCTGTAAAAAGATTAGACGACCCAGGTGAAGGGCAAAGTTTATGGATGCGACTTCACACAAAAATGGATGGTATAAATGAGTTTATGCTTCCGTATACTACTGTGGTCAGTACAGAAGAATGTAAAAAAACTTTAGCTGCAAGGGGTATTATAGCCGCACAACCTATTCTACAAAGACAGATACAACAATACATAGTCGATTATGCAAACATGCTACGAGAAAAACAAAAACTAGAACAGTTGCATGTACAGTTTGGTTGGAAAGAGGACTACCAAAAATTTGTTGTAGGAGTAAAAGAGTTTGATGGTGAGGATATACACTACACTCCCCCCGCAAGTACAATGAATAACTTACTAGAATATTTCGATAAGAAAGGCAGTTTAGAAGAATGGAAAGATGTATTTAATCTTTATAATAAACCAGAAAATGAACCACAAGCATTTAGTCTAATGAGTGCGTTTGGTGCGCCTTTGTTAGAATTTACCGACACCAAGGGAGTTATACTACATTTAACAAGTGCCGATTCAGGTGCAGGTAAGTCTACCATTCAAAGATTTATTAATAGTTTGTATGGCAATCCTGATATGGGGTTAGTACATCACGATACTAAATTATCTTCGTTTCATACTTTTGGTGTGTTACGCAATCTACCTTTTTGTATTGACGAAGTAACTGACATGAAACCCGAAGCGGTCTCCGACCTCGCATATGCGATTACACATGGTCGAGCAAGAAATAGAATGAGTTCATCAGCTAATAAATTAAGAGAGAATAAATTTACTTGGAAATCTATTTTAGTTACTACAGGTAACTCATCTTTCTATGATAAATTAGCCGAGCATACAGAGTTTTCTGATGGTGAGATGATGAGAGTTTTTGAGATTAGAATACCTTCGGGATCGTCAAAAGAACAGCAAGACGATAGATATAATAATATAAATAAAAACTATGGGTATGCAGGGGAAGTATACATACAAGAAGTTATAAAAAATATAGATAAGCTAAAACAAAGAATAATGAAGAAGAAAGAACAGATAAGAAAAGATTTTGGTTTATATAGTAAAGAAAGATTTTGGACAGATTTAATAGCAGTAAATTTAGTTGGTGGGGAGTTTGCAAAAGAGATAGGTTTACATAACTATAATATTGATAAAATTTATAATTGGTTACGAAATAATATAAATGTAATTAGAAAGAAAACTGAAATAACTAGAAATGAATTATTAAGTTTTATAGGTATATTTATGAATGAGCATGAAGGTAATCAATTGGTTGTAAGAGTGCAAGAAAAAAATGGCTTGGTCGGAGGTGTTATAAAAGAGCCTAGAGGTAAATTACTTATCAGGATAGAAGAAGATGTAGATAGAGTATATTTCCCTGCGTCTACATTTAGAAAATGGTGTTCAGAAAAACGAGTACCCTATTCAGATGTTATGTTAGAAGTAGAAAAAACAGGGGTACTTCTTGGCACAAAAAAGAAAAGATTAGGTAGCGGACACGCAGGTAGTTCAACTGCACCTTCTGTAATGTGCCACGAATTTGATGCGGCATTATTAACGCTGGACAATAACTAATAATTGTAGTAAAAATATATATTATGAATCCCCTAAATCGTCCTAGCCCACTTCTCATTAAGTTCTCCAATGCTAGGAGCTGGAACCGTAACCAGCACTTCTTATGAATAGGATATCTGAAGTGAAATTACATACATATAATGTATTAAAAGACATGGAAGTTGAAGCAAGAGATTTGCGTGATAAATTAAAAGAGTTACAACAAGTAAAAGCGGATAAGGCTCAATCTCTTAGAGAGCAGAGTTTAAAAAGAGCTATATCTGAAGATAGGATTGATGTAGAAGTTTAAATATTTTCGCTCTTACCAAACGGACCGTAATCTGATAGTCTTTCTTCGGTAAATCTCAGCATATTTGGGTCTAACCTCATACCACCTAGACCGTACTGTGCGTTAAGAAACTCATTTCTTTGTGTCATTTTTCTAGACTTTTTAAGAGAGCTAAATTTTATTCTAGCCATTGGATACTCTTTACTAAACTCTTGTATTTCACCCAATATTTCTTCCATCTGTTCATTATCCCTTGCTATGGAAGCCGCTGTATATGCAGTGATTAATTTTAATCTTTTATTGAAAACCGCATCACTTAATACTTTTCTAGCATTATTTAACTCATACTGCCTAGCTACTTCTTGAGGAGTAAAACCTACTAACTGCATAAAGGCTTCAAATTTAGAAACTTCATCAACAATAGGCAATCCTTTTCTAGTAGTAGCAGTGCCTTCTTCTACGTACCTAACCGCTTTCATTGTATTCTTTAAAAATAAAGGTGTTGCGGTTTCAAGTCCTCTAGCAAAATCTCCTTCAAGCATCATATTAGCCCCTCGACTTAGATTTGTAGTCAATCCTATTAGGGGTCCTCCGAACATAGTAAACATATTATATACAAAATCTTCATTTTGCCCGTAAGGTACTCTGACTGGAGCTTGACCATAACCAATTCTATCTGAAAGCGCAATATCTGTTATATACTGTAAAGCACCGCCATAGAATAATTCCCCTGTATTTCTTCGTATAAATTCTGCACCATCAACGGGCTCATCATCTCCAATCCCTAATAATGCTTCTAGCATAAACTCTAACGCAAAATACATGGGGATACCTTTTAAACCCGCTGCAACAAAAGCATAACCTAACATAGAAAATAACTGTTTCTTTGCTTCCTGTTTAGTTTCTTCAGAAATATTAGGGTTATTCTTTACCCAATCTTTATACGCAGTATAATAGTTATAGTACATAAATAAAGGAAACTTTTTAAACATCAAAGCTGATTTCGCAATTATATTTGGGCTTTTAAATGCAAGACCTGCATTATTATAAGAGTAATCTCCATGTGCTTGGTCTGTAATATGCGTTGCATATTCAAAGGCATCTTTATATTTTTTACCTTTTTCTAAAGCTGATGGGTCTTTTTTAGCAAGTCTATAAGCAGCTAGGAATGTAACTTCTCTGTTAAGTTGTTCCGCTTTTGGAAAAGCGCCAAATAAGAAATCCATAACTTTTCCAGCTTTACTTTGCCCTATTGCAAATTCTGTTTTAGATTTAGTAAATGGAGCATCTCCTTCAGGCATTGTACCTATAGTGCTACCTACTTGACCTAATTCTGATATTGTTCTATCTAGTATAGCTTTAGCCATTGCTTTTTCTTCTTCTTTATTCCCCAGATTAGGCACTGCTACAGTATATTTTCTATTATCTAATTTTTCATTACCAGTTTTACCGAACAATTCTGCATGGGTATAAACTCTTTTTGGTCTCTTTTTTGTTAGTCCTCTTTTAAAAGATTGTTTTGATACATCAGATAATGCTTTTCCTATTTCAGAGAAAACTTTACTTTGACTAAATTTACCAACCATATGCGCTGATGCATGAATTGGTGTATGTAATACGTTAACAATAGCCGCTGCTGGAGTAGCAAGATACCAAAAGAATCCTAGTTTACCTGCCATTGTTGATGGATTAAGTTTTTGTCTACCCCAAATAGGTATATCAAATTCGTAGGTTTTACCCACATCAGGATTTTTAATTAAGGCATACTGTTTAGCCATATTAGTATATAAATCTCTATCGCTTGTGCCTTGCGTTTCTTTTTCTACATTAGTTAATTCTTTTTGTATAAGGCTATCGTATTCTGCATTGGCTTGTTGCCTAGCCATAGCAAGTGCTTTTGTATTAAACATATCTACAAAATCTGTATCCTGAAAGCCTAGTTTTTTAAATCCTAATATATTCTGTCTACCTTTCATCATTGAACGAAGCATAGATTGTTCTGGTAGAGAGTTTAAATACATTTGTGTTATATCATCTACTATTCTGTTTTTAGCTTGCGGGTTATCTTTTGCCCCTTTTCTAACTATATCTAGTAATTTACCTAGAGTAGACTGATTATTTATAGACCCACTAATTTTATCTAAAGACTTTTCGGCATTTTTACTATTAGTAAAGTCATACTCGTCTATCTCACTTATTTTTAAATCAGGTCTTCTTCTTTTTATAGCTTCTATTTGTACTTTAGCAGCGCTTCTTTCAGCATCAGTTCTAAATGCCATTTTAACTGGGTCTTGCCCTTCACCTATATCCCACTTTAACCAATAGTCTCCAGACCTTTGGAATGGGAAATAAAAATTCATTTTTTTATTCTCTGAGAATAATGTTTCTAATTTATCTGTAGCCTCTTTTTTAGCAGCTTCTGTTAGTTCTGAATCTTGTACTTTTTTAATGAGAGCTTCTTTTAGTAGCGTGTAATTATTATCAAAATGGTTTTTGATATCTTTATAGATGGTCTTTGCTTCTTCATCTAATCTGTTATATTCTGCTCTCTTTTTTGTATATTCTTTTTGTTGTTCGGCGTTGGTATATCCAGGGTCTGGATTACTTGCATCCACATCATAATAGCTAGATTCTAAAATTAAGTCTATAAATTTATCGCTTTTGGTTGGGTTTGTTTGTAGGTAGGATTGTATTCTATCAGTAAGTACCTGCACTTCGTTAAGGTATCTATTAAATGTTTTACTTCTCTCATTTATTAAATCTGCGGCATTTTTTATACTATTGTATTTTTCTCCCCAAATTTGCCCTACCTGTTTGACAGTTGCAAAAAATAAATATGTTTTTCTAGCCGTGCCTTTTAAGCCCCTAAAGAAGCCTTTTTGTTCTGGTGTAATATCTTCAGGAGTGGTTGCAGCTCCTTCTCTAAATATTTCATTTAAATCATCTAGTGGATTTGATTTAGTTCTTTCGCCTTCTTGTACTCCCCTATCAGATTCAGTAGTTGGTCTTCTATCTCTATCCACGCCTCGTTTGTCAGCTCTTGTAGGTCTTTCGGTAGACTCTCCCCTAGGAGAAGGTGTCTCCATGCTTTTTCTAGTTGTTTGCTGTTTAGTTTTAGTACCATCTGTTTTTTTCTCCTTTACAATATTTTTACCATATCCACCTTTTTCTTTTTTAGGTTCTATAATATTAACGTCATTGGTATTTAGACGTATTAAAGCATCTTGTTTAGATATAGCATCGCCTATCATATTACCTTGTATTGGTATTCTAACTAATTTTCCATCTTTAGTTCTTCCTTTGGGTAATGCACCTGTTTCAGTAAACGATACAATTAAAGGTTTTTTGTTAGCAACAGCTTTTGTTATTTCTGCTGGGTTTCCATACCTATATACATATTTTCTACCTTTTAGGTTATCAGCAAAAGATTCTTCTATACTTTTAGTTCTACTATCTACATCATCAAAAAATCGGTTTAATTTATTTTTTTCAGCTTGAGTTGCTAATTCTAAAGCTGTTTCTTCTTTTATTCTTTGTTGTTCGTTGGTTAACTCTTGCTTGGTTGGTTCTAGTCCAAAATCTAAAGCCATTTGTTTACGGCTTATTTCTTCAGGAGGACTCATAAATCTCTTTATACTGTCTTCCATAATTTTAAGTCTTTGCTCAACTTCTTCTATAACTTCAAGAGACTCTAGACCTTTTAGAGATGACTTTGGTATACCTAAAATACTAGCGGCTTTGTTTGCACTTGACCTACTTGGTGGTTTGCCAACACCTTCTGAGCTTTTCCATGTATTTGCTTTATCTATAGTATTTCTAACTGACTGTATTTTTGAGGGTAAGAAAGCATCTATATCCCCTTGCGTTAAAGCATTTTCTTCTATTTTATTATCTAAACCTACAACTCTTTCTCTTAGTTGATTAACTAAATCAAGGTACCCTGCTTTTTTAGGTGGTGTTACACCTAAACTAGTTAGCGCTGTTATTACTCTACTTTTACCTCTATTTATAGGCTCTCTTTTTAAATCACCTTTGTATATATCATTAACTAAAAAGTCTTTTGCTTTTACAAAAGATGTATCGACAGGAGCATTTTCAAACATGTCTATCTGCTCTGGAGTCTTTGGTTCAGGTGCTGCTTTCTTGCCTGTTTTTATTATTGTTTTTAAAAAGTCTTGTTCAGAAGCGGTTTCGATTTCTTTACCTGATGGCATTGTAAACCCTTGAGGGCTAGGTAAAAGAGGGGTTGGTTCAGGAGCAGGTAAAGCAAGTTGTTGCTCTTCAGGTTTAGTTTCGGCTTTTAGTTTAGCTTCTTCCTCTGCAATAGCTTTTTTAATACTTGGGTATTGGTTTATAGCACCTATAGGTGCGCCTAGTAAAGCAGCGCCCGCTGCTGTTTCTATATATTCTTTTACTGCACCTTCATCGGTAAGTGATAAACCAGCTTGCGCTCTTTCTAAAACAGTCTGCCCTAGTTCTTGTGGCACCTCAAATGCAATACCTTTACCAGCACCTTTCTTTAGACTTTCTTTTGTAATAGATAACGTTTTTTTGATACCTTCTTTTTTAGCTGTTTGTTTTGCAAATTCTTCTGAGACTGCTTCGGTTGCTGCTTTTTGTGCAGCTAGCCCTTCAAACCCAAGCATTTTTGCTATACCTGGGAAGAATCTAAGACCAAATAAATCTAATGCAGTTTGCCCTGCAGCACTCCCTAGCGCTGCATTAATGGAGGCATCTCTTTGTAATTCACCTGCGTCTACTCTAGCTTTATTTTCTTGCGCCTGTCTACCCAAGTTGGTAGTCAAATACTGACCTAGTAAAGTTATACCACCTGCCACAGTACCTGCGAGAGGGTTTATAAATTTAGTAGCAGCTACCGCTGCACCGGCTGCAGGGGCAATAAAACCTAATGATTGACCTGTTAATTGCCTAGCCCAATTAAAAAAGTCTTTTGGGCCTCGTATATCAAAAAAACCTGTTGTATCTCCTGCGCTTTCAGCTTCTTTTATTAAAGCATCTCTCGTTGAGTCGTCATTACTAATACCATATTTAAGAGCTTCAGGTAAATCACCAAGAGTAGTAAAACCCTCTGCAAAAGAAGATATAAGCCCCATTTGTTTTTTAGGGGTATCAACTGGCTCAACAACAGTAGTAGGACGAGTAGTAAGTGCTTCGGCTACTTTTGAGTAATCTACAGGGTCTTTTTCTCTTTTACCTAAAAGTTCACTCGCACCGACTTCAGGTAGTTCGTAGTACGACCCGTCAGGAAGTTGTATTCTCATTCTTCTCTATGAAAATCAAAAAGGCTTTTAGGGTTTCTATTTAACTTAGTTATCCCCCCTTTTTTCATACCTTCTGGCACTGGGAGGCCTAGCTGTACAAAAAGCGATTTATTCATACCTTGTAAATACTCTTTATATCTATTTAAGATAATATTTCTTTGGTCTTCTGGTACATCTACAAAAAGTTCAGGTTCATTTTCTAATTGTAATACTTTTAAAGACATTGCTTGATAAGTACTTACTGCATCTTGAGCAGCTTTGGTTGCAGCAATA
>TARA_R100000329_G_scaffold61193_1_pt1 | contig 11029 bp, 7 predicted proteins | sample TARA_R100000329 | Tara Oceans TARA_R100000329 (sample SAMEA2620783) | marine metagenome | biome: marine biome (ENVO:00000447); feature: surface water layer (ENVO:00002042); material: "saline water (ENVO:00002010), including plankton (ENVO:xxxxxxxx)" | depth 5 m | reverse complement strand
CATATTGGTGGTTCAGGTGTGGGAACTGGATTTACAAATTGGACTTATCAGCAAGAACCAGACTCTATTGTTTGGGTCGTAAGATCTGATGGTGTTCTTACTGGGATGACATATCAAAGAGGTGAAAATGTAGTAGCCTGGCATCGACATATCTTAGGTGGAGCTTTTAGTGGCGGTGATGCTGTAGTAGAAAGCGTTGCAGCCATATCAAACTCAACTGCATCTTCTAAAGGTGAAGATACTTTATACATGATTGTTAAAAGAACAATTAACGGTGGAACAAAAAGATATATTGAATATTTACAACCATTTGATTTTGGTTCTAATATTGAAGATGCCTGGTTCTTAGATAGTGGATTACTTTATTCTGGTGGTGCTACAACATCACTATCAGGATTAGATCATTTAGAAGGTCAAACAGTTTCAATCTTAGCTAATGGTGCTACTCATGCAGATAAAGTTGTTTCCAGTGGTGCTATTACCTTAGATAGATCTGCAACTAAAGTAATTGTAGGTTTAAAATACACTTCAAAACTACAGACTATGAGAATAGAAAGTGGTAGTGCTGAAGGTGTCGCCCAGGGTAAAGTAAAAAGAATACATGAAATCGTTGCGAGGTTTTTTGAAACTGTAGGAGCAGAGATAGGAAGCAGCTCATCACAAGTAGATTTAATTCCATTTCGTGATAGTTCAATGGCTATGGGTCAACCAGTTAGTTTATTTACTGGTGACAAGTCAATCGAGTTTGCATCTGATTATGAAACAGACAATTTTGTTTACATACAACAAACTCAGCCTCTACCAATGACAGTAACAGCTTTATTCCCACAGCTGAACACTTATGACGGTTGATGGATATTTTTCCATTTATTAAAGAACACGGATATATAATTTACAAAGACATCAATAGTTCATTGATAGGTCATCAAACTGATCTTTCATTTATTGATAACTTAGAGATAGACGATTGCTTCACTGGAGTAATTAATGGCAGACCAGTTGTTTGTGGTGGTGTCATAAAATTATGGGATGGATGTTTTGAGGGGTGGGTAATTGCTTCAAGAAGTATTCAAATCTATTCATTTGATATTTGTAAGACAATTAGACGATATACTGACAGCCTTTTTGTAAAAAATAAAATGCACCGTTTACAAACAGCAGTGCAAGTAGATTTTATAGAAGGTTATCGCTTTGCAAAATTTTTAGGCATGAAACAAGAGGGTATTATGAAAAAATACGATTACTTAAAAAAAGATTACATGAGATATGCGAGGGTTAAATAATGGCACCAGTAGCAATAGCAGCAACAGCTGCATCAGCGGTTATAGGAGCAGCTGGAGCAGCTCAAGCTGCTGCCGCTGCTAAAGCAACAGGAGAAGCCAATAAGGTAGGCTTTGAAAGAGCAGCTAAAGTAGTTGAGCAACAAAAAGATATTGTTGATGCTTCAGCCGCTAATGAGTTATTTAAATTTAATAGAGCATTTAAAATAAATCAGGCTCAGTCAACAGCAGCCTATTTAAAAGGTGGTGTAACTTTAGAAGGTACGCCAGAAGATGTACTAGCTAACAATGCTTATTTAGCAAACTATGAAAGAAAAATTTTAGATTACAACACAGCAGTTCAAAAAAAGAAATTAGACGATGATGCAGCACAACTTCGTTACAGTGGTGAAATAAAATCAGCTGAGGGTCAAATGCTTGCAAATTCTTATAGAATGAAAGCTGTAGGATCAATTATAGGTGGTGTTGCTGGAGTTTCTCAAATGACTACTACATACTATCCAACATTATTAGGAGGAAATTAAATTGCCAAGAATACCCATATATAATTTAACTGGTACAATTTCTGGTCAAGCTGGTTCAACATCCGTGCCACAAATATCACAAGCAGCAACATCTGGAGCTATTGCATCACAAACAGACTCTATAACTAAAGGATTGGATAGTGTTGCGAAATTTGCAAGTGTTGTTGTCAAAAATGAAAGTGACAGAATTATAGCTCAAGAAAATTTAAAGTATAAAACTAAACTTGATAATCTTCAAAAAATTATCCAGGGTAATTTATCAACGCAACCAGAGCTTTGGATGGATGCTTACGAAAATGGTTTTACTACAGCTGATGGTCAAATAGTACAAGGAAGAGCTTCGATTATTAGTGAAATACAAAACAACAAATACAAATATGATTTTGTAAAAGGTTCTGTAATAAACCAGGCTAATATAAATAACCTCGTGTACAGAGGTAAAATTTTTGATGAATATTTAAAAGAAACAAAAAAACAAAATCTTATGGTATTTGAAGATAGTGCAAATCAACTTGCAGATGCTTTAGGTGCAAATGTAGGAATAGATATTCCTGATTTTTCGGCAGAGTTAAGAGATTTAGAATTAGTTATAAATCAATATCAAGCTGGCGGTGGTTCTAAACCAGTAGAATTTTATCAAGAGATGATGGCAAATGCTTTGAGTGTTGGTCTACAAGAAGAATACTCATCAAACAAACCTGAAAAAAATTTAACATTATCTCCTAATAAAGTAACAAACCCTAATATCATAGAACTCATGTCAAAGATGGACAATGATACTATACAAGATGTTTTTAAGGATTTTAGAAAAGAAGAAACAAGTAGATATAAAACAAATGAAATAATTGAACAAAACGCCATTGATGATTTAATTTTTGTAAAAGAACAAAATTTAAATGATTATTACAATCAAGAAACAAAACTTGATGAAAGAAATATACTTTTTAATAAATTAATGAATTTACCTAATGATGTATTCTCACCGAGCGAAAAAAATAATTTACGACAATTTCATAAATTAGTTGAGGATAATAACGGTAAAGTGCCTTTTAACCCTCAAGGAGATCAAGCTCTGGCAGATTTAATAGAAGTGCAAATTGCTCAAGGTAACATGACATACGCTGACGCAACAAAACAATATGGACGATTAAATAAAGAACAACAACAAAGTATAAATAGTTTATCCAAAGCTGAAAATACATTTAATTATAATAATGCAAAAAAATATATTAGAACGAATTTTGGATTACCGCCTGAAGATTTAATTATAGGTGACTCTTTAAATGAGCATGAAAAATTAGTTCATGGAATGACTAATGAAGCGTTGCGAATATTTGAAGAAAAAAATTTTAATAGTCAGGGTAAACTTAACTTTCTAATAGAAGCACCTCAAATTCTAAAACAAGTAGAAGAAAATTATCAATCAGAAGCTATAACTCAAATAAATACAGCAAGTGCAAAACTTAAAACTTTATTTGAAAAATATAAAATTGATTTTGCTCAAGTAAACGAAAAAAATTTAAATAAAAAATTTGATGAATTGGCTGCCGCCATAACAGCAAGTGACTTTGAGCCAAATACCAAAAAAATGGATAATTTAGCGTTAAACAGACATAGAAATATTGATTTTAAAAATTTGTATAAACTTGGTGTATCAATGGGAATAATTAGTAATGAGTGATAAAGCAAAATTTGAAGCTGGTACTTATTCAGCAGATGACATACTGGATTGGTATGATGAGAATACAAATGAAACTTACATAAATTCATTAAAAAACTCAGACAGATCTGTTTTTGATGAAGTAATTGACCATGAAGATGATGGTGTCATTTATGAAATTGGCACTGTAGATGGCGTGAGTGTAATCCTGGGCGAAAAAAAAAAGCCTGAAATCTTCGGTCAAGATTTAGATACACTTAAAGCTGTTGGTGATAAATCACTAGATACTCTACAAGCAACACCAGGATTTTTAGCTGATATGTTAAATCCTAAGAATATAGCCAAAGGAATGAACCAGGGTGTTGTCAATGCTTTTCAATTAGTCGATAGCCTTAGTGGTGGATCTGTAACAAAATTAGATAATTATTTTACAGAAAATTTTCCTAACACTTTGGGTAAAAAAATCGAATACAAACAACCTGAAGGTGCTGGTGCAGTAACTGGATCTATCATTGGTCAATATGTTGTGCCAGGCATTGGATTATTAAAACTATTGCGTGGTTCTGTGTTGTTATCAGAGCCTTTATTAGTAGGTACATTTTCATCAAAAGATGAAGGTAATATGGCAAATCTTTTTAAAGATATGTTTCCTGACTTCACAAGAAACAATGAAGCTGCAAATATTATAATTAATGGATTAATTGCAGATGAAGACGATAGCGAAGTTATTGGAAGATTAAAAAACATAGCTGCTGACATGCCTATTGCTTTGGCTTTTGAAGGTATTTTTAAAATATATAAATCTCTTTTCAAAAACGAAGAAGCAATACAAGAGATTAAATCAGCTGGAGCTGCTGCTACTCCTAAAGAAGCACCTACCCCAGTTGAAGTAGTTGATAGTTCTGGTCAAGCTATTAAACAAGCTGATGAATTAGTTACATCAGAAAAACCTTTTTACTCTAACGTAGAAAAAACTATTTCTAATTTTACATTTAAACAGCAACCAGGTAATCAGATCCTGGCTACACTAAATAATACTGCTGGTATAAAACAATCAGAAATACAAGACTTAGGTTTAGATACATTTTTAAAAGATAAACCTAATGTTAGTAAAGAAGAGCTAGATGATTTTATTGCTAATAAATCTTTAACTACAAGAGTAAAAGATACAATTTTAGAAGGATCTCAAGCTGCAAATAATAAAAGCGATTTATTTATACCAGGTGATGAAAGAGGTATGGATATTCCAGAAGAATTGTTAAATGCAAATTCTTATGATGATGCAAAATTAATTGTTAAAAATAATAAAGAAATTTATGATGAATTAGATGAGTTCTATGTAAATGATGAATTGTCTGAAATGGAAATGTTAGAAGACGATTTCATTGAAACATTTTTAGAAGAACGATATGGCATTTACCAACTAACCCCAGATAAAAAACCAACGAAATTTGGTAGTTATGTAGAACCTGGTGGAGAAAATTATAAAGAAATGTTAATTACTGTTCCTGGCACTCCTCAAGTATTTACTAAACATCATTTTACTGGAGAAGTTCCATCTGGTGAAAACCTTATAGCTCATGCAAGATTTAACGACAGAACAATAGATAATAAAAAAATTCTATTTATTGAAGAAGTTCAATCTGATTTACACCAGGCTGGTAGGAAACAAGGTTATACTTCTGTTGAAAAGAAAAAAATTCAAAATGAAATTAATTTAAGAGAAAAAGAATTAAAAGAAATACATGGTGATAATTATAGTGAAGAAATTTATTATAACGATAGGCAGATTAATATGTTAATGCAAAAAAGAGATAATGTATTTATGCTACCTAATCTAGTTCCAGATGCACCATTTAAGAAAAACTGGTACGAGCTTACGATGAAAAGGCTAATTAAGTATGCAGTAGATAATGGTTATGATGGTATTGCGTTTACTTCTGGTGATATGCAAGTCGCAAGATATGCTGGTATGGATAATGCAGAAGGTTTAAAAGGTTTTTATGACAATACTCTAACTAAATTTACAAACAAATTTTCTAAAAAGTATGGAGCTTCATTAGAAGATACATCTTTAAAAGGTGAAGTAACAAATATAAATGAAGTGCAAAAAGGTAAAGTTTACAGTGCTGGTAATCAATCCTGGTTTATAACTGGGAATGATAATAAAGGTTATAATCTTATGAATAGCGTTGAAGGTGATGTTTCTGAGATAGCGGATCAATATGATAATTTAATAGATGCAAAAAAAGGTTTGATTGAAGAAATAGAAGGTTTTTATCAAGATAGAAAAGTGCCTCTGCTTATTTTTCCACAAAACATGAAAAACGAAATTTTAACTGAAGGCTTACCCATTGCCCAGGTAGAAGAAAAAGAAAACAAACAGCAAACAAGTGCTGTTGTATAACTACACAAACGACAAAATTTAAGATAAGGTAAGATAATATCGCACAAATATGTGCGAGTTTCTCAATATACAATTATGGTTAAAACAGTTCCAACAAACGATGACTCGTTATTATCTGGTATACAACAAGGTCAAACACTTGGTGTTACAGAAATGGCATCTTCAGAGCCAGGTAAAGAAGATGAAATTTATGTAGCTGGATTATTTAATAAATTATTAAGTATACCAAAAACAAAAAGTAATATTAAAAGTGCTTTAAAAACAGATGAGGTTCAAGAAGAAATTGTTACATCTGTACAAGGTGAAACAAAAATTAATGAAGCTGGAGAAGAATTTTTTGATGCACAGATAAATGTAGATTTCAATAAAATTAACAATATTAATGACTTTTCAAGAGTTATTGATGAATACACAGCTGCTACTCCTGATCCTGATAAAATAAAATTTGACACAGAATTTCAAGGACTGGCTACAGATTTACAAATCAAACCAATTCTTTTACAGGGTAGCGGATTTAAAAGTGCTAAAGAAGTTTATGCAGCTCGTCAATTTATAAAAGATAGTGGAACTTATCTTTTAAATTTAGCTGACGAAGTTATTGAAAACCCAACAAATTCAGAAACATTATTAAAATTTAAAAAACATCTTGTGACTCACGGTTTGTATGTCACACAATTTAAAAAAGGTAGAGCAAATGTTGGTCAGGCTTTGGCAGCCTTTAGAATACCAACAATGGCTGATCCTAAGAATAAAGCCAATGCACTTGATGCAATAATTGCAGAACAAGGCGGATCAGCAAATATTGTTGATATAGCACAAAAAACAAAGAAATTAGTTGATGCAAACGGAGATATTGCTTCATTAAATAAATTTGTTGGTGATAACTGGATGAAGAAATCAGGTAGAGCTTGGAGTGAAGCCTATCGTGGTGGTTTGTTATTTTCACCAAAAACACAATTAAGAAATATTTTAGGTAATGGTGCATATCTTGCATATACAATACCTGAGTACACACTAGCTGGTATTTATGGAACTTTAGATAATGTTCGAGTAGGAGTAGCTAATTTAGTAAGAGGTAGATATTGGGGTGATGGTCAATCTGGTCTTACATGGGAGTTAGGTGTTGCTAGATTATATGGATTAATAAATGGATTTGGTGATGCTTTTAAAGTTGCAAATAAATCTGTAAGAACTGGTCAAGCATCAGATGGAGCAACTAAGTATGAAGGTGCAAATCAAGAATATATAACTGCTAAAAATTTAGGATTAGAAGACTCAAGTTTTGGATCTGCTGTCGATATGATGGGTAAACTTTATAGATTACCTTATCTTGGTTTGACTTATGGTGATGAGTTTTTTAAAGAAATTGCTAGGTCTATGGAGATGCACACTTTAATTATGACCGAGGCAACTCGTATTGCCAATACAACAGGCAAATCTTTTAAAGAAGCAATGACAGATGCTGTTAATGATGTTGCAAGTAGACCAGAAGAATTTACAAAGCAATTAGATGAAGCTGCTAGGTATTATACATTTCAAGACCAACTACCTGGTAATTTAGAAAAATTTACAAAAGCAATACAAGATACACCTTATATTGGAACTATAATATTACCGTTTGCAAAAACCCCAGTAAATGTTGTAAGACGATTTGGTGACATTTCAGGATTAGGTGTTTTTGATTTTTCACGGATGAAAAACGATCCTATATATAGAAATAGAACACTCGCAAAACTTACAATGGCTTCTGGTGCTGTCATGTATACAGCACAGCTTTATAGCCAGGGTAGAATTACTGGTGGCTACCCTACTCTAAGCAACGGTAGGATAGATCCAAAAATGAAAGCTGCATTAGATGCCAAAGGTTGGCGACCATACAGTTTGGTTTTTGCAGCAGATGATTTACCTGAAGGAACACCTTTGTACGATGAAGATGGCTTACCAACTGGAGATCATATTTATATTAGTTATAACGGACTTGAGCCTATAAGTGCTGTTTTTGGTGTAACCGCACACGCTATGGAATTAATGCACAGAAGCAACGATCCAAAAGTAAGAGATGATTTAGGTATGGCTTTGCCACTTGCCATGTTGCAATACATGAATGAGATGCCAATGATCCAGGGATTAAGTGATATTTTTACAGCTATGAGTTCTTTTAATTTAAATGATGTAGCAAAAGATGCTTTATCAGCTTGGATTACTGCACCCACTCTACCCCTAGCTCCAGTTAAAGGTACTGGCTATTTATTAGGGGGTGAAACAAATGAAGAAGGTGAGTTTAATATATACAAAAGAAATTTAGATAGAGATTTTGAGAGAGATTTAAGACCGTATTTAGATGATGGAACAGCTAATTTAAATTATGGTCAACCCCTAGATAGCACTTTTAAAAATCCATTAATAGATACATACAATCAATATTTATATCAAATGCCTTACGATGATTTTGTTGGAAGTATTGGAAATCAGGTTTTTGGCAAAAGCAAAACTGGTAATGATTTACCTCCAGCCACCGATATTTTTGGATATCCAATAGATAGATCTTCAGAAATGGGATTAATGTCTGATATCTATAATACTTACTTTGGTGTTTTTGGAATTAAAAAAGTAAAAGACAAAGGTTTGCACTATCACGAAAATGAAAGACTGGGTGGAGTAATAACATATCTTCCAAAACAAATAAAAGGCATAGCTCTAAGACCACAAGAATATTACGACTATGTGCAATTTTCTTTACAAACACCTGACGAGGACTTTGAAGGATACAGTTTTGCAAAGTATATGGAATTATACATGGGATCTGATTTATACAAAAATTTAACTAATAACGAAAAGGCACAAGAAGTACAAAATCTTAAAATAAAAGCAATGGAAAATGGGCAAGAATTATTAATTGCAGCTTACCCAGAAATTGGGGAAGCAATTATAGAAAGACAAAATTTACTAGACTTAGACGTTTTACAAAAACCAGGAGTAAATCTACTACAATGACCGTAAGCAGCACAACAGTAAAACAATCTTATTCAGGTAATGGAAGCACATCTGCTTTTACCTACAATTTTAAGATTAACACAATTAATGAATTAACAGTTATAATACGAAGTTCAACTGGCACAGAAACAGTAAAGACCATAAGCACACACTACAATGTGAGCGATACTGGCTCTGGAGGTACAGTTACTTTTACATCTGGTAATATACCAGCAAGTGGTGAAACAGTTGTATTATTAAGAAATACCAATCTCACGCAAACAACGGATTACGTTGAAAATGATCCGTTCCCAGCAGAGAGTCACGAGAGTGCTTTAGATAAATTAACTTTACAAATTCAAGAGGTACAAGAAGAAGTTGACAGATCTATAAAGCTCAGTCGTACAAACACCATGACATCCACAGAATTTACTGTGGGATCAACGGATAGAGCTAGTAAAGTTTTAGCGTTTGATAGCTCTGGTGAAATTTCTGTTACTCAGGAACTTGGAACATTTCGTGGGAATTGGGCAGCTAGTACAGCCTATGTAATTAGAGATATAATTAAAGATACTTCTACAAATAACATCTTTATAGTCACAGAAGCTCATACTAGTACAGGCAGCCAGCCGTTAACGACAAATGCTAACTCAGCTAAATATACTCTTATAGTCGATGCCGCCTCCGCAACTACATCAGCTACTAATGCGGCATCATCAGCTACGGCTGCTGCCTCTTCTGCTACAACGGCAACAACAAAAGCGTCAGAGGCTGCTACATCAGCAACCAACGCTGCCACATCAGAAACAAATGCTGCTACATCAGCGTCAACAGCCAGTACCCAGGCAACCAACGCTGCTTCATCCGCAACGTCTGCTGCAAGTTCCGCAACTACAGCTACGACAAAAGCAAGTGAAGCTAGCACAAGTGCTACGAACGCAGCAACATCTGCAACCTCTGCATCTACTTCTGCTTCAACAGCAACAACCAAAGCTAGCGAAGCGGCAACTTCTGCTACTAATGCTGCTTCTTCAGCATCAACTGCATCTGGTCATGCCACGACAGCTACTACGAAAGCATCTGAAGCTGCTACATCAGCGACTAATGCTGCTACTAGTGCAACTGCTGCTGACACTGCTAAGACAGCTGCTCAGGCTGCACAAACAGCTGCGGAAGCTGCGGCTGATAATTTTGACGATACATACCTGGGAGCTAAGTCATCTGATCCCACAGTAGATAATGATGGTGATGCACTAACTGCTGGAGATTTGTACTTCAACACAAGCAGCAATGAATTAAAAGTTTATAACGGATCATCCTGGCAAGTAGCAGCCTCTGATGTATCTACTCTAGCAACAAAAGGATTTGCGATAGCTTTAGCTGTCGCATTGTAATTAAGGAAGGAAAATAATGGCTCAAGACTTTACAGAAATAAAAGCAAGAAATGTTGGTACTTCTGCTCACACATTATTAACTGCTAACACCAACGATTGTATTATTGGATTTAGAGTTTGTAACGTAGCAACTAGTGCAATCAATGTAGACGTTTTTGTTACAAATGGTGGAAACGATTATCACTTACAAAAAAATACACCGATATCAGTTGGTGGATCTTTAGAGGTTACTGGTAACTCAAAAATAAATTTACAAAATGGAAGTGTCTTAAAAATAAAATCCGATACAGCATCAAGTGTTGATGTATGGGGTAGCTACATAGACGCTATATCAGCATAGGAGAAGTAATGTATATTGGAAATATACCCGCAGATAAATTTCAAACTCTACAAAAACAGAGTTTTACTACATCTGCTACTGATACCTATACACTAAGTTATTCTGTTACGAACCCACAAGATTTAGGTCTTTTCATCAACAATGTCAGGCAAAATCCAAATGATGCTTATACTGTATCAGGCACAACACTAACCCTATCCTCTGCAATTACGAGTTCAGATACTATGTATGCAGTGTTCTTAGGTAGAGCAGTAGAAACAGTTGCTCCAGCTACAGGATCAGTAACTAATGCTATGTTAGCTGGTTCTATTGCTACTTCTAAGTTAGCTGACGGAAGTACCTTTGCTACTACTAATGGTATTACTATGGCAGACCAATGGAGATTGACTTCAAGTTTTACAGGAAGTGCAGATCCTATAACATCTAATTTAGCACAAGCAAGTGCAGATGG
>TARA_R100000329_G_scaffold34030_1_pt1 | contig 11050 bp, 11 predicted proteins | sample TARA_R100000329 | Tara Oceans TARA_R100000329 (sample SAMEA2620783) | marine metagenome | biome: marine biome (ENVO:00000447); feature: surface water layer (ENVO:00002042); material: "saline water (ENVO:00002010), including plankton (ENVO:xxxxxxxx)" | depth 5 m | reverse complement strand
TGATATTACTAATTCTATTATTCCTATCGTTACTTGCATTGTTTTGTAAATTAAGAGGAAAGGGTGCAACTATCGAAAAGGTAGCTAAAAATAATTACACCCATCCTCTTTTATGTTTATGATATTCTAATTATTCCTCTATCATTATATAAAAATCCTGTTTTGTTTGGTCTTTTTAAAGGTAGTGTACTAGCATCTAAAAGAGCCATATTTATTCTACTTACATCAACCTTAGACATATCTAACTTAGATACATCTATAACACCATCTTTACCATCAGCTCCATCTTGTCCTCTAGGACCTTGTGGACCTTGTGGACCTTGTGGTCCTGTGTCACCTTTAGCACCATCACCAACTTCTTGTGTTAAATATCTCCTAACTTCAGTAATATCATCTTGCATTTGTTGAATCTGATATAATAAAGCACCAAATTCTGGGTTTATATCTTGATCGGCAAGGTCTAGTAAAATGTTTAAATGACCATCATCAAACTTTTGTTTTAAAGCTAATTTTTCAGAACCTGTCTTTGTGTGAACATCACTATATTTTTTAACTTCTAATCCCATATTTATTCTTCTATTTCTAATATTGCTGTACCATAAACTAATATTCTTTGTGTAGTCGATGATGATCCTGTTGTTCTCATATGAAAAGCAAAAGCGTCATTAGCAGCTAAAGAAGCGTTACTACCTGAAAAAACAAACTCACATTGATAAGGCTTGTTTTCATTATATGTTCCATTTTTATCAGTAGCTGTTATTGAATTCATTGGAATTGATGCTGCTGTACCATTTTGGATTGGTCTAAATTTACTAAAAGCAAAATCAATATCTGCTGAATTAACTACACTAGAACTCCAATAAAAAGTAAATGTTAATTTTTTTAATGTACAAGTATTCATTGCTGTATAAGCAGCTACCCTTGATTGAAAATGACTTACACTTGAAGGAATACTACCTGGTAATGTACTACTACCTAAAATTGCTAAACTTGTACTTCCTGCATTATACCAATTATCATCTTGAAATAAATAAAATAAATAACTACCAAAATCTTTAAGTATAATTTGTTTTGTACTTGTATTACTTGAAGTTGTTCTTGTATTTATTACATTTAATAAATCAAACTTTAAAGGACTAACTAATGAATTAGCAGGGTAAGTAATTTTAGGTATAAAACTATTAAAATCAATTTCATTCTTTGCTGTTGAATGATTACCACTAACAATTAATTCTAAAGGATTTGTACCATCAGGATAAGTCAATACAAGTTTTTGAGAACTATATACTTGACCCTTATTATTATTATTAAAAGTTAATCTAGTAGTTAAAGTACCATTTGTTAAAGCTGAAGATAAAGAACCTATCGAATTGTTTTCAAGCATTAACCTAGCTGCTTGTGATTGTTGATTTTGAGATTGTTCTATTTCTGTTTGTGGTTCAGGTACAGGATCAGGTGTGTCAGGTTCATTAGCAATAGTTATATTTTGTTCAACTGAATCAACTTTAAACCATTCACCACTTAATATTTCAGATTTTGCTTTAAAAGTACCACCTAAAAATGAATAATATTTGAATGTATTATTATCATTAATAGAATATTTTATAAGTTTTAATGGTGATATATCTGCACTTTGAATATCTGCTTGTAATATTTCTAATGGATTTATTTGTAATTGTAAAAATTCTTCAACAAGTAATTCAGTTGCATTTTTGTAATCTGCTACTGAAGGGTTATTTCTCTGGAAACCAGGTACAACTTCATATATTGGATTTTGTGATGTTCCAGAATTGTATTGAAAAGAATATAAAAGATTTGCAGAACTTTGTCCTAAGTTTATATCACCAAAATCAAAACTTTCTAATGCTGTGTTTTCTGTTTGTGATGCAGTATATACAATACCATTTGTAACATCATTATCTTCATTAAATTCAGTTGGTGTAAGAGTAATGTTTTCAGAAGTTACTAGAGCTTGAAGTGGTGTAGGGTTATTTACATTTATAAAAGACCATTCATATACTTGGGGAAATGAAGAACCTATTGGTGTTCTTAAACCTTGTGAATAATCATTATCAGCAGTTAATTGAATAAAAAGATCACCACTTATATCAGGGTACTCTATAATAGTTCTAAACTTTATTTTTGTAAAAAACTTTTGTATAGAACCGAATCCTACACCTGTTGAATCCATTGGACCATATGAATATCCATTACCATTAGTAGGTATAGGATTACTAACAGGACCAACACACATTTCAGATGGATTATCTAATGGAGAATCTTGTGAAACACCATAACCTCTATTTATTGTTATTGTGCTTGGGGTAGTAGACCAACCTAAAACATTAGCGTTATTATTTGCAACTAACCATCTTTGGTTACTACCATCACTAATTCTTATTGTTAATGTAGCAGTTGTTTTAAAACCAATCTCATATACATTATAACCTGAATTTAAAGTAAAATCACTTTTAGTAATTTTTTCTTTATATCGAGCAGAAAAATTTAAATCTAATTGACCATTCAAACCACTTTGTAAAGATCCAGCATAAAATTCTGTACTCATATCTTGACCAGAACCTACATCAACTGCTGAAAAACCACCTTTAAAATTTGCTTTTACTCTTTCATAACTAGGCTCAAAATACAAATTAGAACCACCTAGTATAGCGTGATTGTTTTGATCTATTGTAAGTAAAGTATTTATAGTTACAGGGTTATTTGGGTTATTGAATAAAGCTGAGTTATATTCAAAAGCTCTTAAATTACCTGTGGTATTATTTGCTAGACTATTAGGTTGTATAAAATTATAATGTCCTTCTGCTAAATAACCAACTGTGTTAAAAGATTTTAAAACACCATTAAAAACATCAAATGGTTTATATTTGTAAGGTTCTTGATCTTCCTCAATGTCACCATCTTCTCCAAAAGTTGTTGGTTTACTAACAAATCCTTTAGCAGCAAAATACAATACAGCTGGATCTGCTTGTTCGTAAGTGTGTACTGATGACCACCAATCTAAAATTGTTCTACACCAATTAAATCCTTGTGGTACAGGAGAGCTATTACCATAAGAAAGATTATTTAAACTCATATCTTGAATTAGAGTAAAGAATATATCTCTAATTCTATGTGGTGCATTTTTTTCTGCTTCACCACTAAAAAATTCTTCTTTTTTCTTACCCCATAGACCATAAGAGTCAGTAGCTGTTATTTGAAATTCATAGGGATAAGGATGATTTTCTACGACATCGAATGCAGGTTGAACCCAACCAAACCACCAAAGATTTGCATTAGTGACTGCACCTCTATAAATTCTAACAAAGTAAGTTTCGTAACCTTCATTAAAAGTATTGTATAAAAAGTTTTCATCTACATCACCTTGTACAACATAATTTATTTTACATTCAGAACCTAAAAATTGTCTATCTCTTGTACCACCTCTACCATTCCAAGTAATTTCTAAACCTTCACCAAAAGTTTTAAATTCAGTTGCTGGTGCAAAATACTTTGTTATTATTATACTTTTTACATCACCATCAAATTGTGATGTTGGTACAATTTCTAATAAACCATTACTACCAGCTCCAATAATTTCGCTAAACACACCATTACTAGATCTATTAATACCATTACTACCACCTAGTCTAACTCTAACAGTACCACTTGTTCTATTATCTACTGTTAAAACAACACTATAAAAAACACCATTTTCTATAATATTTTGATCCACAAACCAAAATAAAGGTGCAGTATTACCTGCTGTATGTCTTGCACCACCTGTACCATCAGTACCTGCATTCCAAGCCCAAGTACCTGAATTCTGTGACCAACCTGCTAAACTACTAGTAAACTGATTCGATGCACTTGATTGAGGATATTTACTAGGTGTACCATCAGATTCAACATCAGCGTTATCTTTTTTCCAAATTTCGATATTCCAATTAGAACCCTTTTCTCCAATAAATTCACAAAACCTTACTTTACCAAATCTTAAAGCCATAATTTATCTTCTAACTTTTCTTCTGTTTGCTCTATCAAATACAATTAACAAGTCATCACCTGTTATTTTAACATCAGGTATTACTGTACCACCACCTAAAGCATCATTTGGTATAATAGTGCCAGATGTTCCAGGTACAAATAATTCTGGTCCTCTTTCTCCAACCAAAGACATTTTACCAACAGGTGGTCTACCACCATCAGCAAACATACCACCTAATAATCCTTTAAAACTTTGATCTGCACCAAACATCTTAGTAGCAGCTTGGGTTGAGCCTAAACCTGTTACACTTAATAATACTGATAAAATCGCTGCTTTTATTATCATAGCCAATATTTGTTTGGCTAAATCTTTAAATATCTGACCTAATCCTTTTAATAAATTTTGACCACTTAAAATAACATCAGCAAATGATGTGGCAAAACTATCTGCTGTATTTACTGCTAATTCATTAAGTGCATTTTTAAATCTAGTAGCCCTCTCAATAGCTTCTTGTTTTAGCTTTTGATCTAACAAAAAGGCTTGATAAGCTCCTTTACCAAATATTGCGTCATACGCTTCCTCTAATGAACGAGTTTCAGGTTCATCTTTAGATTCATCTTCTTTAACACCACCAATACTACCACCACCACCATCAAAACTAAATATTGATGATATATTACTACCTATATCACTTTTAAACTTGTCGTATTTTTTACTAAACTTTGTAAAACTATCTTGTACATTTTTAAAATCTGGAACAGGTAATAATTTTTCAGTTTCAAATTCATTTACATTTTCAAATAAAGTAAGTCCTAGTTTTTTCGCTAGATATTTAGCACCCCTTAATATTATGTTAAATGCACCAATAAAAGCATTAGCAATTACTTTACGAAGGTTTAAAAATACAGCACCAATAAAAGCAGAATTATCTTTTAATATAGTAAAGAAACCACCAACAACTAATATTAGTTTATCAAGCACAACAATTATAGCCGCAGCTATCAGGGCAAATTTTGCAAAGGCAAGTAAGAAAGGACCAATAATAGCTAATCCTGCTGCAAATGCACCACCTAAACCACCTACAATTAAAATTAATGGTCCGAGTACAGCTAAAAATGTACCGATTGCTAATATTAAATTTTGTGTTGATTTATCAAGTTCTCCAAACTTCCCAGCTAAATCAGTTATAAATTTAATTATAGGCATTATAGCATCAGCAATTAGAGCTCCTACTTCTAGTTTTAGACCTTCTATGGCAGATTGCATCTTCTTTACTTTAGCAAAGGTTGTACTACCCATAGCTTCAGCCATTTCGTCTAATCTAGTTGTGTTTGTTTTAAACTCAGTAGTTAATTCTTTAGTTCTATCTCTATTTTTTGCTAATATTAGTAATTGCTTACTGAAGTTTTTACCAACAAGATCAGTAGCTCTTTCTAATGTTAATTCACCTTGTGATAATAAATCTAATGAACCTGATAATGATATACCATTTTCTTTTAATCTAATAAATAAACCATTTAGACCTGTACCAGCTTTACTTGCTTTGATACCATTATCCATTAACACACCCATCATAGCAGATAATTCTTCAATATCTACACCTACTGCATTTGCAGAAGCACCAGCATTTGCAAAAGCTGTTGCAAAAGTGCTAAGTTGTAACGATGAATTTGCAGCTGCACTAGCTAATGTATTTGCTACCCTAGAAGCATCTTCAGAATCTAATTGAAAAGCATTTAAAGAAGATGATACTGTGTTTGCTGCCAATGATAAATCTTCTCCTGTTGCTAGAGCAAGATTAAGTATTGACCCTTCCATATTTTGTATGGCAGTTGGATCAAAACCTTTACGACCTAAAATTAATTGTAGGTCTGCTACTTGTGATGCTGTAAATTGTGTAGATGCACCTAATCTTTTTGCTTCTCTAGTGAGCATTGAAAACTCCGAAGTAGTAGCATTAGTTACTGTCTTTACTTTCATCATTTCATTCTCAAAATTAGAGAATGTGTCGAAAGCAGATTTACCTAATGCAGTTATTGGTGCTGTAAGACCAAAAGTAAGTGCTGAACCTACTCTTGCTGAGTTAGATGCAAATCTTGTAATTGATTTATTTGCTTTACCTAAACTAGCTTCTAATCCTTTAATATTAGCAGCTACAATTATAGATATAGTTTTTACTCCACCCATTACTATTTATTTAATTTTTTATCATATCTTTTTATAACATCTTGTATATGTTCATTAGACACGACTTTACCTTTAGGTTTTCTTTTGTCGTCCCAGGGGAAAGGCAAAACTTCTTTTGGTTTAAGTCTTTTTTTAGAGTGTGGTGATATAGTGCAATGAGCAATAATTCTTGTTTGTTCCCAACTATCTTGGGTTAGTTGTTCTTGATATAAATTAAAACCTATCAATATGTTGTTAAAGGTTCGTGGGGTTGAGTCATAAAGTTCATCATAACTCATCCCCATTCTACCTAAGCCAATTTGTTCAAGTTTATCCCAATTAATGTCACCAGACTCGTCATCAACTTCTTTCCCCTCTATGACTTTCCCTCACTTTGGGGTTGATCTAATTGGAACGCTTCAAAGATTTCTGTCATCTTATTAAAATCTTCATTATCTAACCATTCTTCAACATCAGTTACTTTAAACTTAAATGGCTCACCAATTTTCTTAGCACCATATTTTAAGCCATAGTAAGCAATGATCCCAATGTGATCGATTTCAGTTCCTAGTTGATTCATCTCACTTAACTTTAAATTACAATCATTACATATCTCTTTTAAAGCTAAGTAACTAAATCTAATTGGTCTTTTTTGACCACCTAATTCTACCTTTTTCATTTTCTTGTTTTTAATTTATAAAAATTTATGGTCTAACTAATTTTAAACTAACAGAAGTTAAAACAATATTAGCAGGTAATGCTGTTGTAATCAAACTGAAAGATGTAGGTTTATCATTTAAAAATCTTACAGTATGTGTACCTACTACGCTTGGAATTTCTAAATTGAGTGTACCTACTTGTTGAATTCTTAAAATTCCACCTGTGTTTTGAGTAATTGTATATGTTAGTTCAAGTTCTTTTTCTGGTACAGACCTTAAAGAACCATCGAAATTTGTACCAACTAATGTTGAGCTACTTGAACCAGAAAGAGTACAAGTACCTGCACTTGTATTAATAGTACCATTAGTTACTTGCCAACCTGATGTGCTATAAAATTGTGTATTAAGAAGTAATTCATTACCCAATCCATTTAAAAATAATTGTGAAGTACCTGTTAATGTACAAGAATATGTAGCATTTTCCTCAACACCTGCTTCAAGAGATATACTAGAAACAGTTGCATCACCTTGATAACAATTTACATCGTAAGGATTTTGATAATTTGTATACCCATCATTTAAATTATAGTTCTGTTCAACTTGAAATGATGAAACTAAAAGCTGATCAGTATTTGTCATACTTCCCTTCAAACTTGGAGAAATTTCTAAACTAAATGGACCATTTGATGTAAATTGTGGACTACCATATCTAATATAGAATCTAGTCCATTGAGTAGTGCTTAAACCTGTAATATTTTGTTGCATACCACCTATTAATGAAGTAAAAGAAGCTGAACCTTCAATTACTTCTATATTATGAGCATCACCAAATATAGTAAATTCAGTATTTGCACCAACACCTTTTACATAAAAAGTAATATGATTATAAAACCCTTGTAATTTTGTATTAGGTATTTGAAAAAATACTTCATTGTCACTATTAGATGTTGATAGTAATTTACTTGCAGTAAGCCCACCAAAAGGGTCTACTTGACCAAGTTGAAAATTTGATGTTGGTGTACCTTGACTCCAATAAGTTTGTGAATCATCAATAATAGGTGATGGTACAATATTTCTAATTCTATCAGAAAATTTAACATCAAATGTATTACCTACTCTAAAATCATTTACAAAAGTTTCAGCATTAACATTAGCGTCAAAATTAATTAAACCATCAGTAGATACTTCAAAAGATTTTAAACCTGATTCATTTTCTTGATAACCATTAGAATCTTTTGTCGTTACATCTCTTAAATCATTAGTCATACTTAATGATGCACTTGTACTAAATGCAACAGGTGTATAAGTTGCATCTTGACCATCTTCTAAAATATTTATTTTTATTGCACCATCTTCTGGTGTAGATGTACCTGCTGTAATATAAATATCTGGTGCATCACCTGAGATAGGACTAATAAAATCAAAGTATTTAAAATTACCATCAGCAGTATTAATAGTACCTACTGTTGATGGCACAAAAGTATAATTATAACCAGCACTTGTTAGGAAACTTTTTATCGCATTTAAAACATTAGTACCTGTGTTAGCAGTAAAAGTTACTGTTTCATTATATCTATAATTAGGTGATTGACTACCACCTGCTTTATAAACAGCATTTAATTTAAAGTTACCAACATCATCAAATGGAGTTATGTTTTTAACTAATATTCTAGTTTTTTGTGCTTGTGCTGGAGAAGTGTGCTTATAAACCAATAAATCCGAAGCGTTTTTAATTGCCATAATTTTAAGATTTAAAAGTTAATACTACGATTCAGTTAATGCACCTGTACCTGTTAAAGTGATTGAATAAGTTGCATTTTCTTCGACACCACCTTCAAATGAAAGAGAAGATATAAAAGCATCACCTGAATATGTTTTAGCAGAACTACCAGCTGAACCTGTACCAAATACTACTTGTACTTTAGTTCCACCTACCCATAAATCCCATAGTTTTTGTACAGCTTTTAATGGTCCACTTGAACCACCAAAAGGATCAGTTCCTGTTACTGTGTTAGCACTCAGATCAACAAAACCATCACCACTCAATTCATAAGATTTTAAACCAGCTAAATTTTCTTGAAAACCTCCAGAAGATTTTGTTGTAGAATCTCGAAGGTCTGTTGTCATACTTAAAGATGCAGAAGTTGAGAAAGCTAAGGTTTGTGTGTTAGTACCATTTTCATCATCAGCTACTCTTATAACAACATTAGTTGCATTTTCTATTGCCATTTTTTTACTTTTTTAGTTTTTATATATTAAACAGTTAAAAATTATCTCTTTGTAATATATTTCAGGTGTATTGAAATACTCATCACTTAAAGATTGAAAATTAAATTTTGCAGTATATTGAACACTATCTTCAGTATATACAACTTGATATAAGTCAAGTGCTTCAACTACTGCTTTTGCTTGTAAATAAGTTGTATCATAGTCTTTTGCATAACAATTAACACCTATACTTACATTACAAGATTTTAAAGAGCTTTGTTTAGATAAAAAATTATCTACATCTCTAATTTCATATGTTGTAGCAGGATATGGTGAAGTTTGTGATATTTTAACAGGAAAAACTCTATTACCAGGATTAACAGAAGTAAATGCTGATGAACTATTTAGTTTATTCCTTAATATTTTTCCTATAACTGCAAACATATCTTACTTAAAACCTGCTTGTTTTATCATTTTATCTAATAATTTCATCATATCTTTTTCTGCCTTAGAAGATATAATTTCTTTAGACTTTTCATATGATTTTTTAAATATATTAGGTCTTGCTTTTTGTATAGCATTACCTTTTATTTGCATAGCAGGTAAGTTTCTACTATTTTTCCCTTTTATTCTTATTGGTGTTGTTCTTCTTAATATTGGTCCAACAAACAATCCTGGTTGTCTACTTCTTCTTGCAGTTACAACACCTATTGTTTTATATGTTGGAGTTCTACCTTCTTTTCTTATATAACTAGGATTATTAAATTCTTTTTTATATTCAAATTTCATTACCCTTGCTAAAGCATTACCTGCAGGTCTAAGAGCTTTATTTATCAAAGTACGAGATTTCTTAGGTGATACACCTAGTTTTTTAAGAGCAACTTGTACTTCTTTAATGCCTTTTACTACAATTACATCTTGCTTTACTTTTGACATATTATGCTATTGTTTCTATGTCTATTTTAGTTCTTAACTCTATATACTCTTTTCTTGGGTCAATTATAAAACTTAAAACTTCATATTTTAGACCTGTAAAATTTTCTTCAAGAATCCAATCGGCATTTAATTCTTCTACCCAAGTTGAATCATATCTTAAAACTATATAAAATTCACCATAGCTTTGTAATTTATCACCTTCAAATTTTTCATTTATATTTCTAAGAGATGAAACATTTTTAATTCCCCAAACAAGCCTTTCTAAACTATGAGTAGTAATTGCTTCACCAAAATCGTTTATATTTACAGATGATTTCATTACTTTAAATTCCACATTAAAGTCACCAGCTTTAATTCTTGACATCAAAGGCATATCTTAAAAATAGCATTTATAAGGTTGTAGTAATATTTCAGAAGCCATAGGAAATTGTCTTTTTCTATCTTCTCTGTAATAATACAAATCACCTGCAATTAATTTAATAGCTTGTTTAATAGCATCTGGAACATCCGATGATGCACTACCCATACCTGTTGTAAAACGAAACATAAAATTAGCTGTATCTGTTGAGTCTAATTGATCATTTGTATAACTAAAATCAATAATTCTAACAGTACAAGGATTACTAGTTCTATCTACACTAAATTGCGTAACTGTAACCATACCAGAAAGTGTACTTACACCAACAGGTCTATAAAATAAACCATCTTTATCTAAATTCTCTGTATCTGATCTATCAATACTTACATCAGGATAATACAAGCTAAATTTAGATGGTAAATTTTCATAAAAATATAATTGATACCTATGGTTTAAAAAATGTCTATTACAATAGTTTTCAGCCATTTGTGTAGCAGCAGCTATATATGTACTTAATAAAGCATCTTCTGTACTAGTAGTAATTCTTAAATGTGATTTTAAGTCAGCAGTAGATACTACTTGTCCTGTTGGAGATGTTTGTAATTTTAAATTACCATATTGATTTTGACTCGGATTAAGATATTCATAATCCACAAAATTAAATATGTTATCTAAGTACGATATAGCCATTTATTGTAAGTTATATAAAAGGGAAAGGGAGTTACCCCTTTCACCTTT
>TARA_R100000329_G_scaffold33296_5_pt1 | contig 11107 bp, 18 predicted proteins | sample TARA_R100000329 | Tara Oceans TARA_R100000329 (sample SAMEA2620783) | marine metagenome | biome: marine biome (ENVO:00000447); feature: surface water layer (ENVO:00002042); material: "saline water (ENVO:00002010), including plankton (ENVO:xxxxxxxx)" | depth 5 m | reverse complement strand
TACCAATATTCCTAAAACCAAGAAGAAGGATAATTTTCCTATATTCTGGAAAGATATAACAAATAAAATCAGTAAAGGAATAGCAGAAAAGAATTATAAAAATGTAGATAAAGAGTGGATAGAAAAACCAAAAGAATTGGCGGAAATGTATAATAAATATTATCACAGCGTAGAAGATAAAAAATTTGCCAAACAACCAGCTTACTGGTTGAGTGCGAAAAAATATGAAGATCAAGAAGCTGAAAAACAAAACGGAACAACTGAAGTTTATCCTTTAAGACTAAAGATATTTAAACAAGCTATAAAAGATAAAGATAATAGTTCATTTGTAACGAGTTTCGCTAATCAACATTTTCCTGATGTACAAAGAGCAATCAAAGAAGGAGAAATTACAAAAGAAGAAGCAATAAAATATCTAAATATGGGCAATAGGCTTTAATTCTTATCAGGGGTTATATTGTATCTTGAATATAGTTTACCCCTACTGTATGATCATTTAAACTCTTTTAAATACGGAGATTTATATGGCAGATAGGTTTAAAGATGATCAAGTAAAGCAAGATTATACTTTTTACAGTATGAGTAAGAAGACTGATAAAAAAGTAAATATGGTAAAGTTTATGTATTGTATTAAATGTGGAAGTAATCCTATTATTGCTGTAGATAATGCTAAAGAATATATTTGTAATAAATGTATAGAAAAAACTTTATCTGAAAAGTGGAATATCAAAAACAGAAGATAGAATTATTTAAAAAGCTCATATCTGAAATTGATATTAGTAAATATGATCAGAAAGAATATCAGAAAATAGTAAATCTAATTTATCAAGATATATTCAGGGTTGAATAAAGATATTTTTATTGCTAAAGTAAATTTACCAAACTAAAGGGTAATTAGGTATGCAAGTAAAAGATGTAGATATAAATAAAATAATTCCTTATCATAATAATCCAAGAAAAAACCAAGCAGTAAATAAAGTAGCAAGTTCTATAAGTGAGTATGGATTTCAACAACCTATAGTAGTAGATAAAAATATGGTTGTTATAGTAGGGCATACAAGATTATTAGCATCAAAAAAATTAGGTTTGAAAAAAGTTCCAATTGCAATCGCAAATTTATCAAAAAGTCAAGCAAAAGCTTATAGAATTGCTGATAATAGAACAAATGAGGACAGTACTTGGGATATAGATTTATTAAAAGGCGAATTATCAGATTTAAATGGTTTATTAGACAATACTGGTTTTGAGGACAGTGAGTTAGATAAAATGCTTGATAAAAATTCTCAAGAAGAAGACCCAGAAATAATATTTACAGAAGAAGTTGGCGAACAGCATAACTATGTAATTTTGTATTTTGAAAATGATTTAGATTGGATTTCAGCACAAACACATTTCAATTTAAAAACAGTACATTCAAAAAGAAGTACTGGAAAGCCCTGGGCAAAGGGAATAGGTAGAGTAGTGAATGGAGGAAAGTATTTAACAAATCTAAATAAGATAACATAATGAGTAATATAAAATTTTATTCACCATCTTATAAAAGAGCAGATACATCAATAACTCAAGATTATTTACCTTATTGCAAATATGTTGTAGCTGAATTTGAAGCAGAGGATTATAAAAAAAATAAAAAAGATATTTGGGTAGTTCCTAATAATGCACAAGGGTCAGTCAGTAAAATAAGAAATTATATTTTAGATAATAGTAAATCAAAGAAAATAGTTATGCTTGATGATGATATGAGTTGCATAGGAAGATGGCAAAATCAAAAAGTAAAAAAATTAAATTCTGATGAGGTTCTGGAGTTTTGTGAAAATGCTTTTAATATTTGTGATGAGTTAGGAATAAAGTATTGGGGAATGAACTTGAACTGCGATAAGGGAGCATATAGAGAATATACCCCTTTTAGTTTTACCAGTACAATATTAGGACCTTTTCAAGCGTTTAATAATTTAGATTTAAGATATTCGGAAGATTTACCATTAAAAGAGGATTATGATTTATCTTTACAAGTTCTTAATAAGTATAGAAGGACATTACGATTTAATGCTTATCATTATTATGTAAAACAACAAACAAATACAGGCGGTTGTGCAAACTACAGAACTTTGGATTATGAAAAAAAACAATTCAAATTATTTCAAAAAAAATGGGGAAAGAAAATTGTTCAAGAAGACAAAAGAAGTGTTGGATATGATATTAACCCTATAGTTATAGTGCCTATAAAGGGGGTATAATGGCAAGACCTAAAAAATATAATATAGATACAAAACAAGTAGAAAAACTTGCATCTTTAGGGTGTACAAATACTGAAATGGGTGATTTCTTCGGTTGTAGTCCTGATCTATTAGAAAAGAGTTATTCGGAATTTCTGATAAAAGGGAGGGCAACCCAACGTATTCGATTGCGACAGTTACAATGGAAGTCTGCAGAACGTGGAAATGTAACAATGCAAATCTTTTTAGGAAAGAATATGCTTGGACAACAAGATAGGTTAGAGGAGAACCAAATAGAGGAACCTTTGGTTTGGACAAATGATTAATGCCACTAACTAAACCCCAGAAAAAAGTTATAAGTTCAAAAGCTAGATTTAGAGTTTTAATAACTGGCAGAAGATTTGGAAAAACTTATTTAGCAATAAATGAGATCGCTAAATTTTCAAGCCAACCAAATAAAAGAGTTTGGTATGTAGCTCCAAGTTATAGACAAGCAAAGGCGATATGTTGGACAGTCTTAAAAGAAAAGTTAATTGCTCATAAATGGGTCAAGTCAATAAATCATAGTGATTTAACAATAACATTAAGAAATAATACTCAAATAACTTTAAGAGGAAGTGATAATGAAAATTCCTTACGAGGTGTTGGGTTGGATTTTTTAGTACTTGATGAATTTTCAGATATATATAAACAAGCTTGGTTTGAAGTATTACGACCAACTTTATCAGATACAAAAGGACACGCTTTTTTTTGCGGTAGTCCAAGAGGTTTCGGTAATTGGTCTTACGAACTGTTCAAAATGGGAGAAACAAATAAAGATTGGGAAAGTTTCAAATATACGACATTAGAAGGACAGCAAGTAAGTGAAGAAGAAATTGAACAAGCAAAACAAGATCTTGATTTGAGAACATTTCAGCAAGAGTATGAAGCAACTTTTGTAAATTATTCAGGAATGATATACTATAATTTTAGTAGGGATAAAAACATAATAGAAAAATTTAAAAATAATAGTTTGTTTTTACATATAGGATTAGACTTCAACGTTGACCCAATGTGTGCTGTCGTAACAGTAATTGAAAACAATATTGTAATTGTAGTAGATGAAATACAAATTTATTCTTCTAATACAAATGAAATGTGTGAAGAAATTAGAAATAGATATAAACATCAAAATATAATTATTTATCCAGACCCAAGTGCAAGACAAAGAAAAACATCAGCTGGCGGACTTACAGATTTGGCGATATTAAAAAACTTTGGTTTTGATGTAAGATGCAAGAATACTGCACCTTTGGTAAGAGATAGGATAAATGCAGTAAATGCTAAATTGAAAAATGTTGCTGGAAAAAGTACTTTATTTTTTTTAAATGGTTGCAAAAATGTAATAAAAAGTATAGAAAGACAGATATACAAAGAAGGAACTCATATACCAGATAAGGATAGTGGGTACGATCATTTTAATGATGCTTTGGGTTACTTAATAGAATATAACTATCCTATAAGAAGAAACTTTGTACCAACCGAACCAAAGAGGTGGAGCTAAATGGATAGAGAACAATTACAAGAAAAACATCATTTATGGAAAGCTAATATTGAGAATTGGGAATTTTACATAAGGAGTTATTTAGGCGGTAATGATTATAAGAATGGATATTATCTGCATAGATATATTTTGGAGTCACCAGAAGAATATGATGCAAGAATAAGACATACTCCTTTAGATAATCACTGCAAAAATGTTGTTCAAATCTATACAAGTTTTTTATGGAGAGTTCCACCAACCAGAGATTATGGAAGCCTAGATGGAGATGAGCAACTACGATCATTTATCAAAGATGCTGATTTAGATGGAAGAAATTTTAACACCGTTATGAGAGAGGTGCAAATGAATGCATCTATTTATGGGAACTGTTGGGTAATTGTAGATAAACCACAATCAAATGCAAAAACAAGAGCAGAAGAACTTGCTCAAGACATAAGACCTTATGTTTCTATATATACCCCTGAAAATATTGTAAATTGGAATTATAAAAGAGCTAGTTCAGGAAGATTTTATTTAGATTATTTAGTAGTAGTAGAAGATATTAATTCAGAAAGAGCAATATTAAAAGTATTTACAGAAGAAACTATAAGCACTTATGAGGTTGAGGAATATGATAAAGAGTATTCAGAAGGCGACTCCAAGCTGTTAGAAGAAATATCAAATCCTATTGGTGTTATTCCAGCAGTAAATGTTTATAATTTAAGAGGAAATAAAAGACCTATAGGTATAAGTGATTTATCAGATGTGGCATATTTACAACAATCTATTTATAATGATTATTCAGAAAAAGAACAACTAATAAGATTAGCAAACCACCCCAGCTTAGTAAAAACCCCCAATGTAGAAGCATCAGCTGGGGCTGGTTCTATTATAGAAATACCTGAAGATATGGACAGTTCATTAAAACCTTATATAATTCAACCTTCAGGACAGAACCTTGATGGTATTATGAAGTGCATACAAAATAAAGTAGATGCTATTGATAGAATTACTCATATGGGTTCAGTAAGAGCAACAAGCGGTCAGATAGCTAGTGGAATAGCATTACAAACAGAGTTCCAATTATTAAATGCAAGATTGTCAGAAAAGGCAGATTATTTAGAAAATGCAGAGGAACATATTTGGAGTTTATTTGCAAAATGGTTAGAAAAAGAGTTTGATGGCAACATTAATTATCCAGACACTTTTGATGTCAGAGATTGGGCGAATGATATGCAATACTTACAGATGGCAAAAGCAAGTGGAGTAAAATCAGAAACATTCAATAAAGAAATAGACAAACAAATTGCAGATACAGTTATAGATGATAATGACAAGATAAAAACAATAAATGAAGAGATTGATAATGCAAGAACAGTTAGAGGTCAATTTCAAACAACAAATGTAGAAGGAGTAACAGTTGGCGAAACGGAAACAGAGACGAGTTCCTAAAGATAAAAAAACTAAAATACCAAAAAAGTATTTATCAGGATTAAAAGGAGCAAGAAGAAATCAAAGAGCTAGTTTAATAAAACAAGTAAGTACTTTATATAAAAGCGGTGCGAGAATACCTTTATCTTTATTAAGAAAGAGGACAAGAACATAATGGCAAGTAAATTTAGAAAACCTTTATCAGCATCTACCTTAAAAACATTAAAAGCAAAAGCAAAAAAATCTAAATTATTTAATTTAGCAGATTTAAAAGCAAGTTTCCGTAGAGGGCAAGGTGCTTTTTTGTCTGGCGGTAGTAGACCTAGAATACCTATGAACGCTTGGGCTATGGCTAGAGTAAATAAACTTATCAGTAGAGGAAGATCAGGAACATTTGATAAAGATATTATAAGTAGAGCAAGTAAAAGAAAAAGAAAGAAGAAATAATGTCTGCTCCTAAATTATCTACATTAAAAAATAAGATCAGAAAAAAAAAGAAACTAGGTTTTACAGAAAGAGCAAGTGCGGTTGCAAGAGGATTATTGCCAAGAAAAGCTGGAAAGTATAAAGGAAAAAAAGTAAAGAGCAAAAAATATGGAGGACCAGCTTAAATGGCAGAATACAGAGGTAAACAAGTAAAGTTGAATAAACCTTTTCGATTATCAACAACTGAATCAAAAAGAAAAAAATTTGGTGTTTATGTTAAAGATAAATCTTCTGGTAGGATAAAAAAAGTAACTTTTGGTGCAAGAGGTATGAGTATAAAAAAGAATATTCCAGCAAGGCAAAAATCATTTCTTGCGAGAATGGGTGGGGTCTTAAAAGAGGTAAAAGGGCAAAAAACTTTATCACCAGCTTATTGGTCGATTAGAGCTTGGAAAAAGAACTTTCCGTTGTAATGTCTAGGATATTAGAAAAATTAGCTGATCAACACGAGGAACGTATAATTAATGTATTATACAAACTTGAAGAAGATATTATAAAAGAAGTAAATAAAGCTACAAAGGGTGAATTAGTATCACAGAGATTAGCTATTCAATTACAACCAAAGATAAGACAAGCTATAGAAAATAATTTTCTAAATGAAGCAGACCTGATTATAAATGAAGAATACAATAAAATAGCAAAAGAAGTATTAGATACATTTGGCGAAATGCCGATACCAGAAAAATTCAAAAGTTTAACTGAAGCAAACCTATCAACTATAAATGCTTTAAAGTATCAAAGCTATTCAGGATTTGAAGATATAGGAGAAAGATTTATAAAAGTAATTAATGACGAACTTTATCAAAGTGCAATAGCTGGTAGGCCCTATGAAGATATGGTAAGTAATATAAGATCGCACATAAATGGAGTTTATAAAAAATCTAATCAAAGAGAAATAAATGAGTTAGTAGATTTTATAAATGAAAACAAATTTAATATGCAAATGAAAACACAAGTAGAAGATGCAGTAAGAAAATTACATACGCAATATGCTAGTGATAGAGCTGGCAATAATTTAAGAAGATATGTTGGACAAATAGCACACGATAGTGTGATGCAGTTCCACGGACAATTTACAATAGCGAAAGCAAAAGAAAGTGGACTTACACACTTCACTTATACTGGAACATTAGTAAGAGATAGCCGAGATTGGTGTAGAGGTATACTAGGTAAAACCTTTACAGAAAAAGAAATAAGAAATTTATGGAATACAAGATCGTGGGGAGGAAAATCAATTGGTGACCCATTTATAGTTAGAGGTGGGTATAGATGCAGACATACTTGGATACCTACTGACCCAAGTTGGAATATTGATTAATAGTAAGATTTGTAATTTTAAAAAAACTTTGCTATAAATAAATTACAACTGGAGAAAAAACAAATGGATAAACAAATGGAACAAGAACAAGTAGAACAAACTACGGAAGTTAAAGAAGAAGTGCTAACCCCTGGCATAGAAGAAAAACCTAAAACTAAAACATTTACTCAAGAAGAATTAAATGAAATAGTGGAAAGAAGATTACATAAGGAAAGAATGACGATTAACAAAAAAATAGGTGTTGATGATTTGGACTCTGCAATAAATATAGTAAAAGCTCAAAAAGAAGCAGAGGAAAAACAAAAAATTCAAAAAGGCGAATTTGAAGAAATATTGAAAAATAAAACTCAGGAATGGAATAAAGAAAAAACTAATTTAGAAACACAATTAAAAGATATTAAGATAAATAAATCTTTATTATCTTCTGCATCAAAAAATAGGGCAATAAATCCTGATCAGGTTGTAGAATTATTAAACAAAAATATTAAATTAAATGATGCTGGTAATGTAGAAATCCTAGACAAAAATGGATTAGCCAGATATAACAGTAATGGGGAACTCTTGACTACTGATGAATTGGTGCAAGAGTTTTTGACACAGAACCCACACTTTGTTAGTGCTACCCCAAGTGGCTCTGGCTCGGTGTCAAATGTGGATAGGGGAGAACTCAGCTCCAGTTTTAAAATTGAGGATTTAGATATGAGTAATCCAAAGGATAGAGAAAAATATGCTAAATGGAAACAAAAGCGTAGTTCTCAACCTAGAGTAATTAACTCATAATTTTTAATTTTTTTTATGGAGTAAAATATGGCAAACGAAACTACAAGTAGTACTATATCAGAACTTTATACTGAGATAGTAGCAGAAGCGTTATTTGTTGCTAATGAGCAATCAATAATGAGAAATTTAGTAAGAAACTATACAATAGCAGGTGGAGGAAAATCAGTTGAAGTTCCTATTTATGCAACTGTGTCTGCCGCCGCTGTGAATGAAGCAACTGATTTATCTAATACAGCAGTCAACCCAAGTTCTGTTACTATAACAGCATCAGAGGTTGGAATTATGACCACACTAACTGATTTAGCAAGAAATTCAGCATCAAGAAATGTAGCTGGAGATATTGGAAAATTATTTGGCGAAGCTATAGCAAAAAAGATTGACTCAGACCTATCAGCTTTATTTACTGGTTTTTCAGTTGAAAAAGGCGGTGGAGCTGGAAATGAAATAACTGTAACAGATTTATTTGAAGCCGCTGCTGAATTAAGAGTGGCAAATGCCCCTGGACCTTATTATGGAGTATTCCACCCAAGAATGATTTTTAATGTAAAAAAATCTTTAACAAATACTTTTGTGGGAAGAGATACAGAACTTTCAAATGAAGCTATGAGAACTGGTTTTGTAGGAACTATTGCTGGAATACAAATATTTGAAAGCTCAAACGTATCTGTAGATGGTTCAGATGACTCAATAGCTGGAGTATTTTCACAAGATGCTTTAGGTCTAGCTATGATGCAAGATTTAAAAATTGAAAGTCAAAGAGATGCTTCTTTAAGAGCTGATGAGATTGTAGCCACAGCAGTTTATGGAGTTGGTGAACTACACGACAGTTATGGCGTAAAATTAACTGGCGACACTTTAGCTAACTAAAACTTATGGGGTGGGAAACCACCCCTATTATAAAGGAGTTTACTATGGATATGGTCAAATTAGTAAAGGGCGATAGAATTATTGAAAGAAGTAAAGTTGATTATGAAAATAACAAAGGTATGTGGGGGATAAGAGGTTGGAGCTTATATGAAGGTAAACCACAAGCTGAAACCAAACCAGTAGAAGAACCAAAAAAGACTAAACCTAAAAAGAAAGGTAAATAATGGCTACAACAGAATTTAGTGTAGCTAATTCAAATTTACAAGCTATACAACCTGATATACTAGGTTTTGGAATTACAGACTTTGGTGATCAATTACAGTTCGCAGAAAATGATGTACTTAGAAGGATAAGAGAAGAATGGTGGGAGAGATACAGACACCAAGTTCGTTATAAAGATATTACAAAAGTAACTACAGTTGAAATGACTAATAGTAAACTTACCAATGCACAATGGACACAATCAGTAGTTTATTTAGCATTATGGAAATATGTTTATCCTATCCTTACAAAATGGCGAGACCCTGATACTGGAGAAGGAAAAGATGCTTTTCAGGTGCAGATTGATTTTTATAGAGATAGATATGAAGAGGAGTTTCAAGCAATATTGAGAGATGGTGTTGAGTATGATGAAGATAGTTCAGGGGCAGTAAGTGACTCGGAAAAAGAGCCTATTCATCATTTAAGGCTAGTTAGATAATGCAAGTAAAGATAGACATAAATACTATCAATGTAAAAAATGAATTGCAAAGATTAACTAGAAAACAAAAATCTGCTGTTAAAAAAGCTCTAAACAGAGTTTCTAATATGGCAATATTTATGATAACTAAAAGAACACAAAAAGGAAAATTACCAAATGGCGGGCAAATGAGAGCCTATGCACCATCTACAGTTAAAAGTAGAAAGAAAAGGGGAAGACAAACTGGTTTCGTAGATTTAACTGATACTGGAAAAATGTTTAGAAGTTTAGATTATAAAGTAAAAGGATTAAAAAGTACTTTGTTTTTTTCTAATATGGAAAGAAATAAAATAGCATCATATCACGATATTTTTGGTGCTGGTAAAAGCAAAGTTGTAAGACCTTTCTTTTCTATTGGAAGAAGAGAAGAAGATAAAATTCAAAAAGAATTTACTTCAACTTATTTTAAAGAAATGAGAATATGAGTAAAAGAGAAAATATAGCAAGTGATATAATCACAAAACTTGATGCAGTAACCAGTCCAATAGAGTTCAAAAAAATAACTAGAGAACCATTTGAGGTAGAAGAACTTTCAGATGCACAGTTTCCAGCATTGTTCGTACAATCAGGAGATGAAACAAGAGAAGTATCAAGTATAGGCGATACAGGTGCTGGTAGCTATAGAGGTTCTATTGATTTTTTAATTGTAGCTTTTGGTAAAGGAACAACAAGTAATATAGACACAGTAAGAAATCAATTAATAGAAGTAGTTGAAGAAACACTAGATAATGATATAACAAGAAATGGAAATGCTTTAGATACACAGATAGTTGAAGCATCTACAGATGAGGGGACTATATTTCCTTATGGTGGAGTAAGAATAACTGCTAGAGTGATTTATGAATTTACAAGAGGGAGTGCATAATGGCTAAACAAATAACTATGAAAAAAGGCGAAGACATAATTAAATGTTCAGAAGACCATATAGATCATTTTGAAAAAATGGGATATACAATTGGCGGTGAAAAAAAAGTTACCAAAAAAAATGAAAAAGTGGTAAAACAAGAAGATAAAGAAAAAAAATAAACTATAACAAGGAGGTTTAAAAAATGGCAGTACATCACGGCAAAGAAGGAGTTGTAACAATAGGGTCAAATACTCTAGGAAATGCAACTGGATTTACAGTAGATACAACACACGATACAGTAGAAAAAACAGCATTGGGTGACTCAATGAAATCCTTTTTAGTAGGAAGAGGAACTTTTACTGCATCTATTGATATGAACTTTGATGAAGAAGATACAGCACAAACTACATTGGTACAAGGTGCAGAAGTAACATTTGCATTTTTACCAGAGGGCAATGCGTCAGGTGATAGAAAATTCTCTGGAACTGGTATTGTAACAGGAATGTCAGTAGGTGTTACATTAGATGGTGTAACTACTAGAACTGTATCACTTCAGGGAACTGGTGGCTTAACAATCGGTACTGTGTAACAGTAATATAGTATGACTGACAATAAAATTGATTATTTTGATGGCATACGAGATCATTTTAGTGCATTAGATACTAAAATAATTGAGGTGCCAGAGTGGGGATTAGTTGGCGACAAAGCAATTCATTGTAAACCATTTAATATGTTAGAAAAACAAAAGATTTTTAAAGGTGCTAATAATACTGATCTATTAGTTTTGATTGATGTTATTATAGAAAAATCTCTTACAAAAGATGGTAAAAAAATGTTTACTGCTCAAGATGTTTTAGGTTTTAAAACAAAAGCAGACACAAATATAATTGCTGACGTGGCT
>TARA_R100000329_G_scaffold151497_1_pt1 | contig 11115 bp, 10 predicted proteins | sample TARA_R100000329 | Tara Oceans TARA_R100000329 (sample SAMEA2620783) | marine metagenome | biome: marine biome (ENVO:00000447); feature: surface water layer (ENVO:00002042); material: "saline water (ENVO:00002010), including plankton (ENVO:xxxxxxxx)" | depth 5 m | reverse complement strand
TAGAAGCACAACAGTGGGTAGAAAAACAGTCCTGGTCACCAGAAACTAAACAATGTAGAAAATGTGGAGAGGTTTTAAAACCTGAATCTTTTGGTAAAACACAAAAGTATAAAGATGGATTACAAAAAATTTGTAAACTATGTGTTAAAAATCCATCAGAAAAATTAAGTAAAATTCAAGAAAAACAAAAAAAATTACAAGAGTTAAAGAACAAATTAGATAACTGAACTCAAAAAAATTTCTACTAAAGTGTAAGTATGTCGTATGATTATCAAGCCTATTTAAAAGAAGATATAAACATACAAACAATGTCAACAAGTAGTGTTGATGAGCGTGGTTTATATAATTCTGATTGGTCAACAAGTAGCACTGTAAAAGGTCGTTTAGTTTCTAGAGAATCTTTAGAAGGTGAAGACAGAACAGAATTAGATGTTGGTGAATTTTTATTATACATTCCAGGATCAACAACTATCAAAACATCAGATAGAATTGCAAAAGGTTCTGATTATTTTGATGTATTAGGGATTTTGGAAAATAAAGATAGATTTGGATCAGTACCAATAAAAAGATTGAGACTTAGAAAGAGTTTGTAAAATGGCGAGAAGTTTTGGTAATAAATTTAGAACTGTTCTATATAATTCATCTGCAAGACCTTTTACAACTGGTGATTTAATTTCTTTAGATATTTTAAGAGGTACAGCACAAAGTATTCGTATACCAGCACTTGCAACAGCAAGGTTGTTTGGAGACTTAAAGTCTGTTACTCCAGGTGGTCAAGGACTTTCAATGCGTGTAAGGAGGAGGGTATCTGGTAGGATTGCAGGTCGTTTGGGTCACATTTTAATACCACAAAATATGGGTTTTGCTTCTCGTTTGATGAATAAATATTATGGAAGATTTCTAACAAAATCTTTGAATAATTATTTTAATGATAAAGTTAGATATCAGATGAGACTTGATGGTTCAAGAATGACTGCTACAACTAAAGCAAATCTTAGTAAAAATTTAAAAAAAAGTACTTCTAGACAATACAAAGCTGCGAAAAATGATTTAGGACAATTGGGTATAAATTTAGGTGAATTTAACCCAGCTGCAGTTTTAAGAAAAATACAATTACAAATGATTGGCTCTGGTATGGGGACAAGCGCTGCACCAATACAAACAGGTAGATTAAGATCTTCAATAATTTTAAGAGGTTTTAAGTCTGGTGGCGAGGGTCTAATTGAAGGTGATTTGACTATAGGTGGATCTGAAAGTTCACCAATTGGTGGTGAAGCAGATGAAGCACCCTACTGGTGGAAAACTGTTTATGGTGGTTATTACAAGCCAAGAACTCCTAATAACTTTTCACCTGCAAGACAGTTTGGTTGGTTTGGAAAATCTGTAGGTCAGGGTTTAGCTTTATCATTACCAAATGGTGCAGAAGTAATTGTAGATAATGGACAAGAGGAAACTAATGTAAAAATAGGTACTCAGGTAAATTATATGAAATTACAACCACCAAGACCAAAAGACGATGCAGAAGAGATAAGTATGAGAAACAAATATCCGTTACCAAGTAATTATGGAGAGGGTGAGTAATGACAGGTATATCAAGTGCTTCCAATTTTCCACCTGACGCAGAAATTATTGTAAGAGCCTGGTGTTTAGAGAAAACTTCAATTACTGACATCGTGGGTACAAGAATAGCAACAAGATTGCCTCAAAATCCAACTTTACCTTTTTTAGTTATTACAAATCAAGGTGGTTTTTTTGAGGGACAAGGATCACAAACTGCTATTGTTACATCAGTCATAAATTTTAATTGTTATGCAGGTAGATGGGGTGGATCTGGAAATAAAGGTGAACCAGACTACACAACAGCAAGTAATTTAGCTAATGCAGTAATGAAAGAGTTGTTTATAGAATCTAATAATCAAGTAACTACATCTGGTGGTACAAAAGCTTTAATCTACGGTTATGAAGTCGGAAGTACGCCTGCAAGAATTGAAGAACCTGAATTATTAATCGCTAATTTTTCACTAAGCGCATCTATGACATATAGAGCTTCTGCTTAAATGTGAATAACACTAATTTGCAAAATTATCATCTAATATTATCTCAGAGGTAAATTATGGCAAAAATAAAAGTTAAAGTTAACCCAGTGTACGAAGCTGACGCAGTCGGCGATGAGATATTGGGTGTAACATTTACCAAAAACGAATGGACGGAAGTTAATGGGAGTGACTGGAAAAGACTCCAAGAATCAACTGGTCGTATGTGGAACGGTGAGTATTCTATACCAATGCTTATCGAAGAAGGATCAGATTGGGAGATAAAACCAGTCGTTCAGACTGATATAAATGAAGACAATTCAATTATAGAAAGCGATGAGGAAGCTGACGACTCTTCTGAAGATTGGTATGGAACTGAAGAAGAATAAACTAGTCAAAAGATTAGTTGTACAACTAATTAATAAGTTAGGAGAAATATATGCCAACGACATATAATACAACAGGTACAGTATCTGATGTACTCATAGGAACAGGTGTTCTTTATGTTGCTGCAAAAGGTACTGCATTTCCTGCACAGGACTCTAGTACTGCAACCCAATGGGCTGCAAATCCATCTGGATGGACTGATGTTGGTTTCTCAGAAGACGGTTGGACTCTAGAATATGATAAAACTTTCGAAGATATCATGGTTGCAGAAGAGATTGATCCAATTAAATCAGTTAAATCTGCTCAAGAGATAAGACTTACTGGTACTCTTGCACAAGCAAGTTTGACCAATATTAAAGAAGCCTTTGGTGGCGGTACAATCACAGAAAATGATACAGACTTTGCGTCTGGTTTCGATTCCTTAGTACCACCAGCAACAGATGGCTTTACTGAGAAATCACTTTTGTTGGTAACTGAAGGACCAAGCGGTGCTATCAGGCATTTACAAATCCCTAGAGCTATTAATGTTGGAGCTTTCTCAATGGCACAACAAAAAGCACCTCAAAAAGTGCTTTTGGCCACTGAGTTCAAACTTCTTGTACCAGATAGTGCTTCTGCATCTGTAGGAACAACTGACGGTAAAAAGAACATTTTTAGAATTGTGGATAACACAAATGCAACAACTGAAGGAAGTGTAAACTAAATTAACTCATAACGATTGGAGGAATAATGAGTAAACGATTTAAAGATTTTGATGCTGCACAGGACTCTAAAAACCCTGAGCCGATCAAGATAAAAGTAAATGGAAATGAATATGAGTTTCCACCATTTTTATCAGCATCAATTGTTTTAGAACAATTGACTTGGATTGGGGATGACGGTGCTGTTGCAGCTTCAAATCTTCCAAGATGGTTTGTAACCGTTTTTGGAAAAGATAATTATACAAAGATAGCAAAAGAAGTTGATTTCAATAAATTACAAGAAATATCAACTTGGCTGATGGAACAATACGGACTTACAGATACAAACCAAGAATTATCAGGTGGGCTATCAGAGGATGAGGGTGATACCCCAAAATAACTTTTAAGGTCACCGATATCGTTGAGCGGTGGTCTTATGTAGAGTCCGACTTCAACAAAATATATTCGATCCTAGAACCGTTAGATTTGGAATGGCGCAAATTTTACAGATTACTTAGTACAATGCCATTAGAGAGTTCTTTATTTTTTGCCCCCTATTCAAATGAATTAGCAGAGCAAGAAGCAAACCAAGACAATGATCATAATTGGTATAAAGAGGAACTTGATAGAAGAATGGGCAGATCTCCTAAGATGAGAACTGCAACGAGTATAGATGAAATGATACAAGATCAAAGTAATTATGGAATAGGTAAAGATTAATGGGTCCATTACAAGGTTTCGTAAAAATGGTCATGGGTGTATCCCCAGATCTAAAAGCTGTTCAAAAACAAGCAGACAATATAGTTAAAGATACATCTAGATCTATGAAAGAGATCCAAGCTAGATCTGCTGCAATAACAGGTGGTGCTTTAATTGGTATAGGTGCAGTAGCAGTTGGTTTATTTAAAGCAGCACAAACAGCTATAGCATTTGAAGAGAGTTTTGCTGGGATCAGAAAAACAGTTGATGCATCAGAACAAGAATTTCAAAGACTATCAGATCAAATTTTACAACTTAGTACAGCTATACCTGTAAGTGCCGATGAATTAAACAGAATTGGTGAACTTGGTGGTCAGTTAGGTATAGCCGTACAAAACCTACCTAGCTTTATAAAAACTGTTTCTACTCTTGCAACAACAACTAACTTAACAGTAGAAAATGCTGCATTAGGTCTTGCAAGATTAGATGCTATTGCACAGACAAATGGTGAGACATTTGAAAATGTGTCGTCAGTAATTGTTGAACTTGGTAACAACTTTGCAGCAACTGAATCTGAGATCATGACTACAGTTTTGCGTATTCAACAGGCTGCAGCTCAGGTTGGTGCTACAACACAAGATGCTCTAGCATTTGCTGCTGCATTACAGGCTATTGGTGTTCCAGCTCAAGCTGGTGGTACAGCAGTAGCTCGTGTTTTCCAATCTATAAATGAAGCGGTAATAACTGGTGGCGAAAACTTACAAAAATTTGGAAATATAGCAGAAGCTTCAGGAAGAATAACAGCAGAAAATTTTGCTGAAGCTTTTGGTGATGATCCAACTATGGCTACAGTAGCTTTTATTGAAGGACTTAATGAACTTAATAAAGCAGGTGTAAATATAATTCAGTTCTTAGATGACCTAGATCTAAAACAAAGACGAACAATGCTTGCAATCCTTGGTTTAGCAGAAGCTGAGGGTGTATTAGCTGACGCAGTTGATACAGCAAGAGTAGCTTTTGAAGAAAACAATGCTGCATTAGAAGAGGCAGTAAAAAGATATACAACTACAGCTTCACAAATAACTATTACTGGTAATGCTTTTAGAGAACTAGGTGTGCAGATTGGTACACAAACTTTACCTGCCTTCAGGGGATTTTTAGATGTAGTACAAGAAACTGTACTTGGTATTACACAAAGTGGATTAGCTATGGGAATTCTAACTGGTGCATTAGGTTTATTTACAACTGCAATGGTTGCTGCAGCTGGTGCAACTGGTGTTTTTACAGGGGCTTTAACATTTTTAGCTAATCATCCATTTATAAGGGGATTGCTTGTATTAAGCACTGCGGTAGCTGGATTTACAGCTGCTGCTACAAATGCAAAAGGTGAAACTGTACAATTACAAAGATCTTTTGACGCTTTTGCACAAAATGGTGAAGTGACAGCAGGAACAATACAATCTGTGTTAGATGTAACTAGAGAATTTAGCAAAGAGCTAGAAGGTATGACACCACAACAAAGAGCTTTTGCAGAGGGAACATTAATTGAAGGTTTGACAGGCACACCAGCTGAAAGGTCATTTGCTATTCGTGATCTTGAAGAGTTGATAGATAAACAAGATCAATTAATAGCTGATCAAATGCAGTTAGGTAATATAGACGCAGCAAATGCACTTGCCGAAGATCGTAACAATATGCTTACAACTTTAGACATCATGCAACAAATGAGCAAAGCTATGACAGCTAATGAAAAACTTGCTAAAGAAAGAATTAGATCAGATGCTATGAGAGCTCTAGGTATAAAAGAACTAGCAGATCTTGGTACAAGTTTTAGAGACGAACAAGAAAGAGAAATAGAAAATTATATAAAACAAGGTGACGCAGTAGCAAAATATAATCAAGAACAACAAGCACTTCGAGATGAAATGATGGGTCTTGAAACAATGTTTGACAGGATTGGTGAAAGTGTAAGAAAATCAACTCATGCTTTTACAAATAGTTTCCAGGCATTGCCAGATATTGTTGTTATGTCAGCAGATGAAATGGTGAAAAATTTTCAACAAAGATTTTTACTAGCTGAAGTTTTCAAAGCACAGATAGAAGAACTGAAAAGACTTGGAAACGATGATTTAGCACTATTCTTTTCTCAATTAGGTCCTGAAGCAGCACCTAGCTTAGCTAATTTACTTGCAAATCCAGAAGCGATGGCAGAATTAGAAGCAGGTTTGGAAGCGCAACAAAGTCAAGCAGTCGAAGAGTTAAAAAAGAATTCAGAAAAAGTTACTAGTGTTATGGGAGAGGAGTTTGCACAGGCTGGTAAGGAGTCAGGTATTGATTATATGCAAGGTCTTGTTGAAGGTTTCAAAGCTGGTCAACCAGAAACAAGTGAGGAATTATCTAAAAAATTAGAAGGCATTGCACAAATAGCAGAGACGATATTTGATACTGGATCGCCTTCAAAAAGAACTGAACAGCTTGGTAAATTTATCATGCTTGGTTTTGTACAAGGAATTAAAAAAGGTTACCCAACATTAGAAAGAGAATTCAAGGGAACAATGATTGATTTAGCAGATGTCATTGAGTCAAGTGTTAATCAAGCAGTTTCATCAGTATCTAGTGCTTTTGGTGATCAGTTTGGAGCTTTTGGAAGTATAAGAAATATTAACAGAGAAACAAGAAGTCTTAATGACCTAATTAAAGAACAAACAAAACTTTTACAAGGTAATACAGCACAACAAAGAAAAGCTATTGCAGAAGCTGAAGATAGAGTTGAATTTTTAAGATTAGCAGTTGCTGAGGGTACAGCTCCTTTATATGAGTTAGAAATAGCAGAGCAAGAATTAGCAGACGCTAGAAATGCTAATGCACAAGAACTTATAAATATAAATGAACAAATAGAAGATGCACAAATTAATCTTGCACAATCGCAGTTTTCACTTGGTAAAGACGCTTTTGGTTTACTACAAGCAGGTCCAGAAGCTGTAGCTCAATTTAAAGAATTTGGAAGAGTTCTCGGTATTGATGAAAACATAATTAACACAGTTGTAGGTAAAACAGAAGAATTAGCACAAACTTTAGGAGTAGATTTTGGTAATGCAATAAATGATGTTGCACAAGGATACTTTGATTTTCAAATGAAAGTTGAGCAAGAAAAAATTACATTACAAATGGATACAAGCAAAGCACAGTTTGATTTTGATGAATTTATGAAACAATTTGTACCACCTACTACTACTCCAACTATTACACCAGGTATGAGTTTACCAGGTCAAAATATACCATTCCTTGCAGGGGGTGGAAGAATACCTATGTATGCAAAAGGAGGAACTCTTGGTTCTGGATATGGAATTGTTGGTGAAGCAGGACCAGAATTAATTAGAGCAATACCTGGTGGTGGTGTGGATATAACACCTATAGGTAATAAAAATCCATCTAGTGTTGTAGTCAATGAATTGAATGTAAATGTTACTGGTGTACCAAGTGACCCAATGCAAGCTAGAAAAGCAGCAATACAAATTAAAAAAGAACTTGCAAGACTTGATAGTGAGGGAAATATAGGAACAGGAATTAGAGGAAGATAATGCACGCAAATTATCATGGTGAATATCACAAAGCTACTCACGATAACGAATATGTTGAATGGGAAGAAGAATGATAGATAATAAAGAAAAAAGTTATTTAAAAGCTTGTCAATCAGATTTTAATTGTGGTAATTATTTTTATCATACAAAATACAGATATTGTGAACAATGTAGAGCAAAGGATTGGTGCTAATGTCAAATACAATAACTATAGGTAGATTAACATTTACATCACCAGCTTCTTTATCTGATAGCAGATCTGGAAATACACATACAATGAATATAAACGGTGTATTAGCACCAGATACATTAGCAGAAGCAAAGTACATCAGAGATGAATTGATTGCATGTGCTAATGGTTACTATACTGTCCCTTTTATTTGGCAAGGTGACACATCGGTTTCTGGATATGTAAAAGTATTAGGAGCTTCAGTTAATACCAATAAAGTAATAATTGGTGGTTATCAGTACTCAATAGAATTAGAGTTTCTAGGTAACATGGGTGAGGTAGAATTTGAAAGTCAGTTTTCTGGTGGTCTAATACAAAATGATCACAGTATAACCTCAACAACAAGTCAATTTTATGCTGGACCTGTTGATTCTTTTTCTCACGAACACGGATCTTTACCAAGTACTTTTGCAAGAGTAGGCGAAGATGGGACGACATTTATTAGATTCTCATCAAGTTTAAAAAATCATAATGCAAAGTATCTGACAGATCCAGCAGATTACTATAAAAATGCTTGTGAAGTCTTTACTGATGATGTAGGTGATATAAACAGATTAAGGTGCGGTATGGAATCGCCTAATAGATCACCATCCTCTACAAAAATACAAAATGGTTTAGTTCAAATGACTTTTGTAAACAATACTGCACAATCAAGATTTATTATCAAGTCTTATGATACTGATGGTTATAAATCATCTACAGAGTTTGCAGTTTCTCGTGGTGCAAGTGCTACTGAGTGGCAAGGTTGGAGATCTATACAAATCTTAAAAAATGATCCAGAAGTTTGCACTGTTAGGTTAGGTAGTTATTACGATGCAACAGCAAAAGATAAAAGACTTACTTTCGATGTAACACTTAGAAGGGGTGCCAGGCATTTTTCTATTGTTGCTACACAATATTCATCAGCACAATTTAATATAAGACCAACTACTACTACTGCATATACAGACAATACAAGTTATGCTATTACAACAAGTAACGACATTGATGGTAATAAAATAATTCTAGGATCACCGCAAAACTTTGATGTTGATACATCAAATGGTGGTATAAATTCAACTGCAAATACTGCCACACTAAAAGCTTTTATAGGATATGAATTTAATGGGAGTTCGGCTACTTCTGAAGATCAAGCTACAAAAGTTAGAGATCAGTATCTTGATAATATCTTTGAGGTTGTCCGATTAGTTAAGTCATGAGCGTTACTGAAAAGTTAATGGCTCCTGGACAATTTAATGTCCAGTTAGATAAAACTATTACTCCAAATACAATAATTAATCAGCTAGACGCTTGGGGAAACATAGTTATTGTCCCAGCAGATTTAAATGTTACAGAGTTTTCAGACGCAACACTTTTAGGTGCTGCAAGTTATGTTGGTATCTTATATGCTTTGGAAATTGGTGATGAAGAAAATGTAGTTCTCAACGGACAAGGTATGGTTGCATATCTTGGTAGTAGTGACTCTACAGGTATGCCTATAGCTGAAACTGGTGGTCCAACAGGTGTTAGATCATATACAAATGAAACACTTGAAAATGTTTTAGATACTACTGGTACACCTAAAGGTCTTTTAAGAGATGAAAGTGGCAGTCAAGGTCCTATAAGAAAAGGTACTATTACTGAAACTGGTACAAATTATACAGGTACACATTACACAGAGTCTGCACTAAAAGCTATTAAATATGTATGTCAAGAGGTAGGTGCAGAGTTTAAAATAAGCACTACTGGTTTACTTTCTGCTGGTCCAAGCTCATCTTTATTTGCTGGACACGGTACAGACCCAACATCTATTATTGTTAGAAATCAAAGCGGTGAAGATCCAAATATAACAGGTCTAACAACAACGAGTCTTGTCGCCCAGTATGACGCTTCAGAGTTTGTAAATAAAGTAGAACTTGTTGCAAGTAAATATGGTTTTGAGGCTAACTATGGACAAGCAACTGCATCATCTAATCCTTATAAAGATATATTTGGTAATCCACTAAAAAGAACACAATATATTTCTGATCCTCAAACACCAGCTACTAGTAAAACTACTAGAGCTACTGCTTATCTAAATGAACTAAATGAAATAAAGAAAACTTTAAATGTGTCTTTAGAAGAGTACGACATAGCAGGTGATTTTTCAGTAGGTGATAAAATATTTATTCACGATCCAGATATTGGTTTTGTTGACACAGAAGCAGATCGTATATCAGACAGTAGAAATAATTTGTTTGAAACTGTATATCAAGGTCAAATACTTAATCCAACAAAAATCAGAATATTAGGACTTACCTGGCCTATCAAAAATGGTTATGGTGTGTTCTATAGAAAATCTGACGGAAGTTATATAGAACTTACTGACTATATTTTATGGGAAACAGGTGATGTGCAACTAGAAATAGGTGATGTTGCACCATCGCTTACAGAGAGTTTAGGATTTAGTGGTTACACATTAGACGCTGTAGGTGGAGAAGATAAAACAGTTCCTAACTCACCATCAAATCTTTCACAAGTAGCAGGTACATACTCAGATGGTAACGGTGTTTCAAAAGCATTTATAAAGTTGTCCTGGACAGCTCCTACAAATACAGATGGATCTACTATTACTGATGGTGCGTATTACAGGGTAAGATATAAAGCTATTGCAGACTCTGGAAGTAACAATATAAATACTTCTGCTGGTGCGCAAGTAACAGATTATACATTTCAAACTGTTCAGTTCTCTGATACAGATTTTGTTATATACGATTTATCACCAAATACTTTCTATGAAGTAGGAGTTCAAGCTGTAGATCAATCAGGCTTTGATAGTGCTTTTGCAAGTATAAGTTCTGTACAAACACCAAGAGACGCAAGCGCACCTAACAAGCCAGCTGGTTTTTCTACAATCGCTAGTAATCCACTTAGAGTTCAATTTATACATAACCTAGGTCAAGCTAAAGACGATGACGGTAATGCTGTTAGTCCAGTTGTCAATTTTACTTTAGCTAAGGACATTGATCATCTAAACATATATGCTTCTACTACAAGTGGTTTTGATTTAGGTTACAACTCTACAACTAAAAAAGTAACAAACTCTGGTTTTAAAATAGGTGAATTAAAAGCTTCACACGCTCATATAACAAATGGTATTGCAACTGTTGGCTACATTGATCTTGATAATGCAACAACCCATTTTTTTAGATGTACTGCTGTAGATAGTTCTGGTAATGAGTCAGAACCATCAGATGAGCAATCTGGTAATGCAGAATTAGTAAACACTTCACACATAGCAAACTTAGCTGTTACAGAAGCGATTATAGGAAATGCAGCAGTTACTACAGCCAAGATAGCTAACTTAGCAGTTGGTACAGCAAATATAGCTGACGCTGCAATAACAAATGCAAAGATAAATGATTTAAACGCAACAAAAATAAATGCTGGAACGATTAGTGCAGATCGTATTGCTTCAGGTAGTATTGACGCTTCAAAATTAAATTTTACGCCTGTTTCAGGATCAAATGTTGTTGCTACGATAAATG
>TARA_R100000329_G_scaffold68701_1_pt1 | contig 11124 bp, 17 predicted proteins | sample TARA_R100000329 | Tara Oceans TARA_R100000329 (sample SAMEA2620783) | marine metagenome | biome: marine biome (ENVO:00000447); feature: surface water layer (ENVO:00002042); material: "saline water (ENVO:00002010), including plankton (ENVO:xxxxxxxx)" | depth 5 m | reverse complement strand
TTCATCATCAGCTAAAGCACTTTGTAATGGTGGTTCAATCGTTAATGTAGATGCGTTCCCAGATGGGTCTACATTTTCAACAATCATGTAAACTTTGCTATGCCCACCAAATTTTACCAAATCACCTGCTAAAAATGCACCTGCTGAATTATTATGGTGTCCATCTACTGCTATGGTAGTGTCACCTGCTGTATGTGCACCATTAACAGCAACATTATTTACTTCATGTCCTCTCGCACTAGATATTACAGGCGGAACTATTGTGAATGTTTCTTTCTGACTTCTTTGTTTAATTATAAAAGCATAAACAGGTGCAAAAGTAGTTCTTGTCATAGGTGGATATGAAGCTGAAAACTTCCATCTTTGCCCATCTACTTGAACTGCAAATATCTTTCCACTATCAGTAGTAGAAGTAATTGTTTTTTGTTCTGATGTAAAACCTAATGCCCTAAACACAGGTGATATTGGATAAGTACCACTCATTAAACTAATGCTTCCTTCCCTTGTCTATTTAAAGCATCATTAATAACATTAATTATAGTGCTTCGTCTATTTGTAAGTAATTCATCTACACCTTGTGCATCTACTGTATTGATAGTGAAGTTAATATTTGTAGTTCCTGCACTTGCTAATTGATTATTTGGAATTATTGTGCCAGATGTTTGGGGAATAAATAATTCTTTTCCTGCTTCGCCTGTCATATATGGCATCCCTGCATTTACTCTACCACCAGATGAACGAGGTGCAGGTAATAATCCTCCAATATTAAATCCAAATAAACTACCGCCAAATAGTCCAGATATTTTCTGTATTGCTAATAATGCCTGTTGTTTTGCTATAATTCTTGCAATATCTGCTATAACTGACCTTGCAAAATCTTTAAATGCAAACTTACCTGTCATAATGCTATTAGCTAAAGTATCTGCAAAACTATTAAATGTATTAGTGAATAATCCATCAAGTTGTTTTGTTTGATTACCTGCATCCTCTAATGTTTTTGTAAACTGTGGAAACTTTTCTTTAAGTAATTCTGTTTGGTCAATAATTCTAGTATTAACAAGAGAAAATGCTGACATTTCAGAATTTAATCCTTGAAGTGTGACTTTGTTTTCTTTTTGAACAAATGAAAGTTTAGATTGTGCTTTTGCACCACTCTCAAGCATATGAGGAAAAACTTTAAATGTTCTTTGTAAAACTTTTTCTGTTTCTTCTGTTTCTTGTTTTAATTCAAACATTCTTTTTGAATTAATTTCCATTTGGAAAGCAAGTGCTGAAAGTCCTGTTTCTACTTCTTCTAAATTTTCAGCAAAAGTTTTAAAAAATCTTGCCATAAAGATATCTTGTAATTTTAATCCAGCTGGTAAAAGTTCATCTATAGCTTGTTTTGTTTCAGTTAATGCTATGATTGCTGTAGTTAAAGTTTGAACACCATCTAATGCTAATTCTAATGATTTTTTAAGTGTTTGCCCAAAAGCAACTGCAACATCATTCACTACTTTTTCATTTTCTTCTAAAATGACATTAAGTTGTCCGACTTCAAATTTTAATGAATCTACAAACTGTTTTGCGACAATTTCTTGAAATCTTCTAAATTTGTCTTGAACCATTGATGCTTGACCTGTCAAAGTATTAGCTAATTCACCTGTGACATCACCTAATCTTCCACCACTGCCAAAAACTCTTTCAAATGCTTGTATTGTTTCTTCAATAGATACTTTTGCACCTGCTTCAAATCCTAAAACATCTCTTAAACCTTTTTCTCTAAAAATATCAGCGGCAGATATACCTGCTGAAAACGACCTTTGTATCTGAGATGCGGTGGTTTCAAAATCTAAACCAAGAAAAGCGGCAACATTACCTGTTATATCTAAAATTCTTGTTAAATCTTCTGCGTCTTTAGATACAACTGCTAAGACACCAGATGCCCTTGATATTTCTTGAAGTGAGAATGGCACTCTACCTGCAAATTTAGATAAATTATCAAATGCCTTTGCACCTTCTTCAGCAGTGCCAAATAAAAATTTAAATCTTAATTGTAGATTTTCAACTTCAGCACCAACATCAATAAAAGACTTAATAATCGCACCTGCACCAATACCTGCTAAAGCATTTCTTAAATTAAATACTGATTTTTTTACATTATCTAAGTTTCCTTGAACTTTCTTTAATGCTTGTTGGGATTTATCTTTTGCAATAATGTCAATATTGAGTTTTTTCGTCATTATCTTCTTTTACCTTGCATCTTTGCTTTATTCAATGCTTTTTGTTCTTCTTCGTTTTTGAGATTATAATAAGCAATCCACATAGAAAATTCTTCTACAGGCATCTGTAGAATCTCACCAATAGTTTTGTGTAGTTTTTCTGCTAAGAAAAAATGAAATCTAAACTCTCTGTCAGAATTTAGTTTTTTTTTAAGTCTTTAGTATCTGATGATGTTCCGAGTATTTGACTAGCAACTCTACCGATAATGTCTGGGTCAACGAATTTTTTCATTCTAATCTTACTTTCTATATCAAACATTAAATCACCATCTTTATTTTGTGCCTTTTTTACAATGACATCAATTAAGACAGTTAAGTCGTTATCACTAGAGCCTTTAAAGATTTCTGCTTTTTCTAAAAGTGTAAATGGTTTAACATAAATGGCATCTTCGCCTATTAATCCCCATTCTTCTACTTCAATAACTTTAATCTCTTGGTGCTTAAAATGATTTATTGCACCCTCAAGATAATCTTTCTTGGGCATTTAGATTAGACTGTTGTGTGTGTCACGCCACCAGAGAACTGTACATTAAAAGTTCTACTGATTACACCATCTATAGTCACTGCTACTGATGCACCTGTCACTATTGCTGTGCCTGTGTAGTATGCGTCGCCGCTATCTGCACCTTCTGGGTAAAGATTTAAAGTGACAGAAGAACCTACGTCTAGTGCTTCTTGTCCATTTGTATCTGTTTCATCCCAATGACATTCAATAGTACCTGTAGCATCTTTTCTAAGAACTAGATAAGATTTTGCAGTGTCAGTAAGTGTTGTATCTTCAACAGTATCGTTAGTTTCATCTAAGTTAAATCCTACAACCTCTGCGACTGCATTTGCTCCAACTTTGACTACTCCGCTTGTTCCGACGTGTGTTGCCATTCGTTTACTCCTTCTTGTTTATCTTCATCTACTTTTTTCTTTTTAGTAGATTTTTTTTCTGCTTCTAGTTTATAACCATTAGCAAGAAATTTGTCTATATTATTATCCCATGCTTCTATGGAATTACCATCTTTGTATAGCTTTACTCTTTTAGGCATTACGCAGTACCTCTAACAAATTCATAAAATACTCTTACCACAATTCTCACTCCACCCAAAGGATATAATGTTCCCTCATCAGAACTAACTTCTACTATTTTGGTTTCTAGTGCGTTTCCACTTCTAGTTCTGTCAGCATCTAAGGTTTCTTCTATAACCTCAATTAATTGGTTTCTTTTGGTGTCTAGATTAGTTTCTGTTCCTTTAACATACCCAACTAATACATAATCTATTGTGCCACTTCTCTTTCCTGCCGCAGTATCACCTAATGAAAAATCTTCTCTTACCTCGTCACCTGTGGAAATGTACAATGCAGGAAATTGTGGGTCGGCTAACTGTTCTGGCTCAAAGGGTTCTCTAGTTATTTTCTTCAATTCAATAGGTGAAGTCACTGCATCTAAGACAGTAATTATATTTGCCGCTATATCTTCTCTTTTACTCATAATCTCAGTTCTCTTTCTAACACATTAAAGAATATCTTTTCAATATTTGTTTCTTCTTTTTTGCTTATTCTAAAAAATGGTCGGATTATCTTTTTTCTACCAACACCTGCTTCATCATGGAAAAAAGCTTTTCTATTAGCTGATGCCTGTCTAAAAAACAACTCACCTTTACTTGGTGTCACTTTACTTGTTAATGAACTAAACATTTGTCCTGTATCTGTTAAATCAACAACACCAGATTGTTTAACTAATCTTCTTTTGTATTTTGGGGAATAAGGTTTAAATGCCCTACCTCTAAAATCTACTCCTTTAGATTGGGTGCGTTCTTTAATAGCCGCAATCTCAAAAGCTGTTGCATTGGCTAAGGCTCTTTTAATAGCTTTAGGAACTTGTTTAGATACTTTTTGAAGTGATTTTCTTACTTGAACAGAGTTGTCCTTGATGCGAACATCAGCAACCATTAACGAACTAATCTTAAATGATGTATAGGTTCTTTTTCACTAGCGGTGACTGACGCATCCCCATCTTCGTCATATTCAACACCATCTCTTAAACAGGCGTTAAATTCTTCTGCATATTTGGCTCTGTAAAATTGTATTTGTACTTGGAAAGCATCTTGCCCATCACCACCTTGTGGGTCTTTCCATTTCGTTAATTGAGGATAAATATATTCTGCTAATGCCTTGTAAATAACTGCTCTTTTCCATTGAGCATCAGTTAGTTTACTGTTATCCATTTCTAAAGTTGTGACTTTAGTAATATCTTTATATCTGACAGTATGGCGATATCTTTCCCACCATTCCTCACGAATTTGTCTTAAAACATCATCTTCTGCGAATTGTAATTGGGTATCAAAGTTTGTAATTCCATATTCTAAAATATCTGGTTGATAAGATGTAATATCTGAACTACCTACAGCTAATACTGATGTTGCCGCCATTAATCTTCTTTCTTCTTCCTAGTTCTTTTCGGTTTTTCTTCTTTGGGTTTATCTTCTACCAATTCAAAACCTCTCATTTTCCAATGAATAAAATTTTTTTCATAATCAAATTTTGTTCTAGTTATAACTTTATCGCCTTTTTTTAATCTAACTAATTCCATTTTTTCTTCCTTATATTTCATAGGTGGGGAGTATATCCCCACCCATAGTTTATATTATTGGATTGATGAATCAAAGTGTAATTCAACACCATAAGAATCATGCAATTCGCCTACGCCATAAACAGCAGTTGCAACAATCTCATCTGCTCTTAGAGAAGCATCTCTTTGAGTTTCGATTTTGATGTCCTGCATCATAGCTAAAGCTAATGCATCCTTATGGAATATACCACCCTTGTAATCACCTGCATTACCTGTGTTAGACATATTTGAAGTTTCAAATACGCTAATACCTGCAATCTGACCTACAAAACCGCTTCTTAGTGCTTCGTTCTGTAAATCACCTGCATTTGGATTTGCAAATGTGTTTGTTAAGTTTGCTTTTAAATCATAAGCAATCTTTGGGTGTAATACGCAATAACACTCATTAACAGGAAGTCCTTCTGCTCTTAGTGTTGATGCCGCATTAAAAATAGAAGCTGCTGAAATTGCACCTGTGCCATCACCTAATGTGACTGAAAATCCGTCAAATAATGCGATTAAGTCTTGGTCCATTTTCTTTGCAATACCTTCACCAAATAATCTACCGATATCTGCCGCTACATTTCTTGGTGCGGAGTTTCTCGCTAAATCAGTTAGTGTAGTCATTACGCCTACTTCTGATGCAGTAATTGTCACTGATGACGGATTAACTGCTGTGTTTGATAAATCAGTTGCTTCATTAACTGCCGCTGCTGAGATAGCTGAATAAATCGGTACTTCTACAGATTTTCCGCCACCTGCAATGGTGTAGTTTTTTACCAAGTTCTTCATTATTGATTGCTCTTGAATTACGAACTCAGCTTCAGCAACGATTTCAGTATATAGTTCGCTGAGCGTACTACTTGTGCTTTCGTTTGCCATTTGTTTTTACCTTTCGTTATTTATTTAGTTTAATTGGAATAACACTATCTCTAGATTTACGATACTCTGCGTATTGCTTTCTATCGGCAGGGTTATTCATATCTAAGTCCGCAATATTTAAAGTCTTTTGCGTAGTTGACTGACCCACATTCGATACACTTCCGCTCCCAGAGGGAGTTGCGCTTTGAAAGTGTGCGTTCTGCGTTAAAAACTCTTGGACTGCTTCATCAACAGTCAATAAGTCACCATCCTTGTTATAGCGTGGTGTTCCGTTAGAATCAATAACTTCTACTTTGCCATCTTTATTTAAATGGACATTATTTTTTAATAGAGATTTGATTTGTTCTGGATTGATGGCTTTATGTTTTGATGCCGCATTGATTAATTGCTTATCAATCCTTTCATCTCTTAATTCATTTTCTAATTTAGAAAGTTTTTCATTATATTCTTGAGTTTTCTTTTTGATGACTTCATCAAACTTACCTCGTTCAAGTTGTTTCTGTTCTTCTGCTTTTTTAACATCTTCCATTACAGATTTAACATCATCTAATGAACTAACTCCCAATTCATTTAGGATTTTTTGTTCTTGGCGGTAAAGTCTATCTTTGACTACCTTATCAATATCAACTTGTTTTGGTTGAGGTTGTTCTACAGGTTGTTCCTGTTTTACTTCTACATTTTCTGTTGTTGTTGCTTCCACCTGTTCCGTTTTATTCTCGTCAGACATAATATACTCCTTCAGTTAGTATTTATTTAAGGAATATATAAAAAATTTCTATTCTTCAATCAAATTTTCCCATTCGGGGTCGTAGGGAATAAAGCTGTGGCGGCATCTATAACCACCTCTATTGATAAATGGGTCAGTTCCAGATTTACCTGCCCACCTTGTAGATGCCCATAAATCAATAGCTTCTTCCTCAGAAAACACTTTATTAAGGTTTGCTCTACAAAAGGGTCGTGTAGTCACAATATTTGTTCCTGTATATTTGTAATTAGTTATTCCTGCTTCTGCCGCTTTATATTTTGTAAACTGTCCATCAAACTGCATCAAACTATCGTGTGCCATTTGACTTGCATATCTTCTCATATTATCGCCATAAATATCAGCGGCATATTTAGACTGTAGTGTTTCTTTAGCTACAGATACTTGTGCCTTGATACTTGCATTGTTGGAATATCTATTTTTATCTATGAAATCTACAAGGCGATTGATTTCTGTTTCATCACTTCTTTGGTAAACGCCATTTATTTTGGCTCTAATATTTTTCACCATATCTCTAAAGTCCTTGCCTACAATAGCAGATTGATAAACCTCATTCGCTAATGTGTCTAGGTAGGTGTTTGCAATATCCTCAAATCCACTAAAAGATAAAAACTTTAGTTGGTTAATCACCTCCAGATTAGGTTTCGTTAATGACTTGAACCTTGCAGGAATAGGTAGCGGTCTGATGAACTTCTGATATTCTTTTATAATCTCATCATAGTCACTACGAATAATATCATCTACTTCTGATAGATAATTTTCTTCAATAAGTTTTTTTAGGTTCGGTCTAAGTTGGACTGCTAGTTGGGTGGTTAGCTTTTCACCACCTGCGGTTGACTTGGTTAAGTCAGCAATAATATCATCTTCAAGTTTTTTTAGTACACCAATAACTCTTTGTTCGTGGGTATCAATTAATCTGTTGAGGATATCCTGCTTTGCCATTTAGTAGTTTATATATTGGAAATGTTAGGGGTGCAAGAAGTGGGCTTATGCCCACTCCTTTCTTAAAAGAACATAAGTATTTTCTGGAATTTCGTTATCATCTTTGTGGCTAAACCATACCATAGGATGCAAATTTCTTTTATCAACTACATCTCTATTCATTTTTGCCATAGCAGCAGCTTTAGTTTTAGACCGAAGAAAAAAACGCTCATCATCAATGTGAAAGATAAAAAGGGTTTTATCTAGTTTTTTATTATTCATTTTTTGTACTCCTGTTTTATTAATCATTATAAATAAATTATATTTTTTTTATAAATATGCAACAGTATTTAAGTGGAATGTTTCTGTTTTTATTTCACTGTATAAGTCTATATTTTAAAACCTTTTTTCCAAGATTGTACTGCCCAATAAGCAGGGGATAGGTTTTTCTGTCCTTTGACTTTGGCTAGTATGGGTCTAAATCTAGCCATAAAACTTCTTTGTCTAGCAGGAATATTTTTCTTTATAGATAGGTTAGGGTCACCAAATCGGACTATCTGAACATTACCTGTAGCTTTATTCTTTACATAAACGCCAAACTTCTTTCTAGCACTTGGCGTTCTGAATGGTTTATTTAATTTAACTTCTCTACCTCTATATTTAGCCATTATTTACCTACATTTCTCATGGCTCTATTGTGTGCTGATGAAAAAGTTGCACCATTTTTAATATATCTTGCCATAGCTTTCATATGCTTTAATGTATGATGCCTTGCGTGACTACGCATAGTTTTTTGTTGTCTTGGCTTTAAATCTTGAATGATATTTTTAATAGATGCAACTTTAACCATTATTTTTTCTTCTTTCTTCTTTTCATAGAAGATTTAGATTTCTTGGCTTTGTGTTTTCCTTTTCCGTAGTGATAGGGCATTTTACTTTCCTTTCTTTTTCTTTTGTTTCTTTAGAATAGCTTTTTGTAAAGCCATTGGTAGTTTCTTTTGTTTCTTTGTTAGTGCCATTTTTAATCCTCTCTTGATAATGATTAAAACATAATAGTTCTAACATACCATATCTATAATTAAAACCTATACAGGCAAATTTACCACAAAAACATTTCTTCTCACCATGTTGTTGATGTGTCCAATTATAGAACTCGGTAGTAGATACAGTTCTACCTTTTACTTTTTCTTTTTGCGTAAGTCTAAGTCGTGTTTACGACTACCTCTAAGGAATGAGTTTACTCTACCCATAGCCCATGCCGCCATAGGAACTCTACGACTACCTGCACCCAAAAACGCACCTTGTCCTCTACGATAAACTTTAGCGAGGGTTGAATAAGTATATCTTTTAGATGCTTTGGCTTTTCTTTTTAAAGTTGCAACTGTACTAGCTGATAAAGGTTTTCTTCTAACTGCCATTATGCTTTAGTCCTAGCTTTGAGTAATGATAAGGGAATGCGTTTACCTGCTCTATAAAGTGCCGCCACCCTTTTGATTAATGATGCTCGTCTATCTCGTTTAGCACCTTTTAGCCCAGATAAATATTTCTTGGGTACTTTAGTTTTTTTATCTTTTGGAACTCTACGCTTCTTCAATTTCTTCACCCTCTATTGTTGGTGTTGAAAACTGTCCGATAGTGACTGCCTTTGCGTCTATCTCACCATCTATAGTATTAATCTTTTCATCATCATCTACAACTGCTCTAGCGATTTGTTTATCTACTTCTTTTAAGAAACTGTCGGATTGAACACCACTAGCTTTTGCCATTTGTAGGAACTGTAAGTCAGATGCATAATCTCTAAGGTTGAAGCTATCTGGATAAATAATTTCACCATCAAACTCTCTGCCTTGCCATTCTGCGAATAATTTCCAGATTTGTTCTTCTGCATTTTGTAAGTAATCTGCTTTCTCACTTAGTCTTGCGTTTAATAATTGAAACTCAGTTTGTAATGCTATGCCAGATTGTATTCTAGCTTCGGTGGCTCTAACTGCACCCATGTGTGTAATTCTATTAATAGATTCTACTTTCATGTTTATGTTATTCATTATGCCATCTAATGACTGTGATGATGGTTGTATTAAATATGGTTTTAAGTTGCTGTCTAAATCTTCCGGCATTTCAATAATAGAACCTGCTCCTGCAGAGGCTTCAACATTCGGTGTTTTAACTAAACTTGGGTGATTAGATAATCTGATAAGTTGTTCAATCTCTGAGTAATCGTTATAGATAGCTTTTTGTAATTCTGCGACATCATTTAAATCAGATATACCAATACCTCGTCTTTGAGATTTCTGATTATATAAAATTACAGCAGGTATTTTTCCTAACATATTAGGCATCTCATCAATCATCATGGGTTTAGAAGTTGAATAGCCTTTTGTAAATTCTGCAACTTTGTAAGTAGTAATATCTTCCATAGTCCAAACTCTGATAGTTGCCATATCCTCAAATAAATCTTCTAGTAAGGTAAGTGAGGTTAAAATATATTTACCATTGACACCTCTTTCAAAATTCCAATTCAATACATTCTCTGGAGTATATAAACTGATGTAGGGTCGGATATCTAACTGAAGTTCTTCTGCTCTTGATTGTGTTTGAACCGCAGGTTTATCTAATACCGCCCAACAAGTACCATAGATAGATGCGTTCATTTGCATTTCACGAATTACATTGTTAAAGGACCTGCCATCTAAGTCAGCATCATTAATGAAACTATTTAATTGTTCATCACCTGTTAATGAACCATAGTTTCTTGTGGGTGGTACTCGGAATAGGAAAGACGAATAGATTTGCACCACATTCTTACAATGATTGTCAATCGGAGTATTTTCTGCTCTTTTGAGATACTCCTCATCAGTTTCTAAAATATATCGGTTAAGCTGATATCCGTTTTGGTAATCTTGTCCGCCAAGATAGGACATGAGATGAAAATGCCAATCGGCAAACTTTTCTTCATAATGTTTGTGTTTTTGTGTTAAAAATTCTCTACTATATAATGCCATTAACTCCACCTCTGGGGTTTGCTAGGTGTGAACTGTCTTTTGACAGGATATAAATACTCCACTAAATATCCTAATGCATCATTCATGTGGTCGTAATTATTGTCCTTATCTGGCACAGTCGTTCCTTCTTTGTAAATTTGTCTTTCAATGCTTTTTAACATAGTTTTGCAATTTTTTGCAATAAATAATGTTCTGTCACCAACTCCATTCTTTAGTTTGGTGTTCACTGCATTTATTCTATCTCTAATCAATGGATGATTGTTTCTTACTCGTAAATGAAAACCTGCGTTCTTGAGTATAGCTAAATCTGTGACACCACCTGCTGAAGTTTTTCTTTGCTTTGATGCAGGGTCGGGATAAATAAATATATGCTTATTCTTAAATCTGTTTTTGATTTCTTGAACCATTTCGTCAGTATTACTGCTGTAGATGACAATTTCATCATATACATAAATATTATTTCCTTTTAGTTCGGATATAACTGCGGACATTGGGTCAATGTTAAAGTCCATGCCTATATGAATTTCGTTTGTTTTAGGATTATAAATATCTAGTACATTTTGTTTTCTATCAAAGTTATAATAAATCTGTCCTGCATAATTAACGAATGATGCCATGTATTCTTGATTAAATGTTCTTTCATCTAAGTCTTGTTTTGCTTGTTGTACTTCTGAAGCTGATACTTGACCGCCATCTA
>TARA_R100000329_G_scaffold71518_1_pt1 | contig 11218 bp, 11 predicted proteins | sample TARA_R100000329 | Tara Oceans TARA_R100000329 (sample SAMEA2620783) | marine metagenome | biome: marine biome (ENVO:00000447); feature: surface water layer (ENVO:00002042); material: "saline water (ENVO:00002010), including plankton (ENVO:xxxxxxxx)" | depth 5 m | reverse complement strand
TTACATCTGTAGTAGCTATATACTCCCTAGAAAATGTTCTCCACTGATAGATGCTTAAATTTTCAAATATCGCATTGCTAGCGTTTGCAGTATTCACATAAGCACCCCATCCAATAGGCACACCACTGCTGGTGGCACCATAACTTAAAGTATAGTTAGGTGGATCGTTTATGTCTACATCGACACCTTGAAATTTCCAAGCTAAAGTAGAGTATGGTGATGAGACCCCGTTTCCTGCTAAATCTAACTCAATATACGTTTGTAATGGTGTAACCCCCATAAAACCTTTTCTTCTAAAATATGGGACGCATGTTCTTACATCTACATCGGATATCTCCTTTATATCTAACCCTACAATAGCATCGGTTGAGGAAATTCCATTAACTCCCTCCATATGAATATCCTGACCACTAAAGTTTTTAAAACCTACAGAGACATTTGCTTTGTTTACAATAAAATAACCGCATGGAGGTTGATTCATTAGATCAATTCCAGAACCTTGGCTCCCATCTTTCACACCTACTATGAGGTCTTTCCTATAGTCCACCCCTATATCTAGGTTTGCTTCATTGCCATTAAGGTTGCAGTCTATTTCGTAAGTGTCAACATTGTCTTGTACTACCACGTTAATATCATCTGGTAAAATATCACCAGAAAGCATTTTAGCTACAATTCCAGCTACATAAGAAGTACCGTTTGGCTCACCTTCTCCTGTATATTCAAATTGCAACTCATATTGCAAAGATGATGGACCTTTTAAAATAAGGGGGTTTGCTGCAGATGTACCAAACTGTGCAGACACGGAGCCATCACCATAATTCCACTGCAGAGTGGAGTCATTAAAATTATAACTTACACCTTGATTATCACCAAAATAAGACCTACCCTCTGTGTATTCTGGCACATTGTTTGAAATAAAGTAATTAGAGTTTATATCGTCCTCTTCATTATAATTATCCGTCATAGCTGTTTGAGGGGTAGCATGAAAAGATTTTGTATGATCATATACATGAAAATTCTCTGCAGGAGATACAACTATATTTATATTAAAAGTAGATCCAGTAGATATTAAATCTGGCACTCCTATAGGCTCGATAATATATCCAGCAACTCTATTTCTACCGTATTGTTCTTCAGAATTATGAGCGGTTGGCTGGCATATAAACTCGTGTAACTTGATGTCTACATCAAGGGTATTGTTAGGAAGTTCTTTGTAGTCAGCTTCTATCTCAGCCTCCGCTAAAACGTTATCATAACCATCTAAATAGTTAGCGTATATAAGCCTGTCAGAGGCTATTGCTTGGGCTTGGGCTCTTCTAGGAAGGTTCGTAAATAGTTTGTTCTGCTCTTTTTGGGGGATAGGAACCAAAACCCTGTCGTTAAAGAAATTATATTCTATATCTGCAGCAAGATCTTCTACATCAACTTCATCAATAACTTTTAATACACCAGCCTCTCCAAACCTAACAAGAACTCTAACAGCTTCTATATCTTTAGTGCGATTTATTTGATCCTCACCTTGCAGTCTAGGTATTGTAAGAATACATACATTTTCTGGTATTATCGCTGGTATTTCAGTGCCGCTGAAAGTATAAGTGTTCGGTATTGCTAGAAGCGAATATGTAGATATAGCACTTTCAGATCCATCTCTGTATATATGCTGGTATGCGAACTGCATGCCAGGAACTTTTGTGAAGTTCGATACGCTTCTAGAGGGATCTACAGAAAATTTAAATGTTATTGGAGCTAGAGGAGTTTTAGGGCAAGCTGTAATAAAATCCCTCATATCATCTTGATCATACTCTTGAATACCTTGCTCAAGAGTCATAGCTCTGAATACATCAAGCTTTCTAGGCTCGTTAATATTGTCAGTGAAGTACAATATAACAGTCTTATCATAGCCTAAGTGAGGCCTACCAAAATGTACTACATCGCCTTTTACAAAGCTAGTAGACTGGAAGTTAAACTCGCTTGTGTTAAATACTTTAGTATACGAGTTCGGCTGCGTGTATGGTAGGACACCATCTCTGTCGTAAGCGTACACCCCCATTTCATTCGGTACGTTAGACCAAACAAAAAAGAAGATAACCCCCATCACCTCATCTGTTACAGAGCCAATAACCCTTTGATTAGCTATAACCCCATCAGAATCAGGTATTACACCCTGAACAAAAGGATCTGTAAACTGCCCACCTATAAGAACCTCCTCATTACCTCTAGCTGGCTTTAATACACCAACATCACCGCTGTTGTCTCCTTCTGATCCAGAGTCAAAGTCAGTTCCGACAGACACATTTAAAGCGTCAGTCATCTCTGTAGGCTTTCTTACCCTAGCATCTGCCGATGGGTTTAATATTCTTGGAAATATTTTATTAATCATTAGTACTTAGGTGCCTGCATAAAGTTTTTACGAATAGTATTAAGAGCTTCTTGTTTAGTGAAGTTGCTTAATCTAGCTTTTGCTTTTCTTCTCTCGTTGTAATATTCAGATCTAGCTCTAACTTTCTCATTTGCAGGTACCGTAGACTTTCTTTCACAAAGTTTGTAATATATATAGCATCTCAAAGCTTCTTCAGCGTAAACATGTATTACTGGGTTTGTAGACCTAGCTTCATCAGCAATATATTCCAACACCAACTCCGATGTCCCAGACTCTGTATCTAGCTCAATTCTATTTTGATCAAGGTTGATTCTGTAATCTCCTGGAGCGTAAGCACCTCCTGCACCGTACAATCTGCCGAGCCCTCCTTGATATAAATAGTTTTCAAAAACGTAATAATCTAACTCATTTGTACCCCCAGTTTCTGTTGCACCTTTTGCATCCTCTCTATTTAAGATAAGGTTATTACTGATGTCTAAAGGACCTTCATCACTGTCAGTAGTTAAAATAGTATCATCAGTGTTTGTTCCATCAGCTGTAGTGTCTTGAAGAATACGTCTAGAATAATTTATATTTTTATTCTGTCTAAAAACTCTTAAAATACCGTTACTATCTACGGCACCTAATTTGACTATATCTACATAATCGTCAGGTAAAGTCACTGTATTGTTTGACTGCACATCTAGTTTAATAGACTTCACCCTGGCAGATATATCGAACCCAAACTCACGAACACCCCTAAGAGCTATGTTCCTAATAGCATAGTCAGAGGCGTTACTACCGTAGTCATCATGATCTAACGTAATTATATAATCGTTAATCACCTGACGTAAGGTAACGTAGTTCATACCGTTTTGTGATACATCTTCAAATGGCATTATTCAGCTTTTTCTTCTGCTATACTGAAACTAGATAGGAAGCTATCCCTTAATCTAATTCCAATCATTTTAGCAATTTCTATTATTAGTTCGTTTTTGTAGTGCTCAGGGAGTTCAAAGTGTCTACAGTTTACAATATCTGGGAAGTTGACATTATTTGGTCCTCCTCCTAAATTAGCAAAAACAGGCATTGAGTCAAAGTCCACAGTGTTATTTACTGGGTTGATAGATCTCGGCTGTCTGTAGTACATAAGCCTTACAGAGTTTACATCTTCTGGAAAAATTTGTATTTCATTAGCTATTAAAGCTACAGGAAACTCGCTAGTCGGTGTAGAAAGATTACTGGATATAATCCTATCTATATCTTCTGCATTGTAGACAAGCTCCAGCTGTGCTGGCTCTTCTGGATCTATAGTTCTAATAGATATGACTCTGGCTAAATCAAGAGGTTTAGCAAATACTGAAACATCATTATCAGCTTGATCGTAAGTGCCAACGACAACATCCTCTTCAGTGTCAGGATCAGTCTCTGTAACATCAACTATATCAGCGTCACTAAGTTCTACTTCTCGTATAAAGTAAGCTAAATCTTCTTCTACTGACTTTATAATAGACTTATCTCTAGATAGATCTATGTTCTGTCTACGGGCTTTCTTACCCATAGCCAACTCAGTAAACATTTCGTTAAATATGTTTTGTTGTGCTATACCAGCAAATGTTGTAAACACTTCTGGTGTAACAAAACCTTTTTGATCTTTATTGCAAAGATCTCTCACTGAGTTGTATATATCTACGACGCTAATCATATATACAAATATACGAAAAACAAAAGCCGCCCATTTGGACGGCTCTTGAAGCGTATGTTGTGACGCTTACCCTAACTTATCTAGTTTTTCTTCTATTAAGCTTAATACCGAAGCTCCCTTTTCTGTAAGGCAGAATCTAACCATTACATCCATAGCACTCTGACCTACAGGTACAGAAACAATAAGACCGTTAGAATCAAACCAAGAAACTTTATCTTGTTTCATATTTATAATCTGATAGTCTTTCGCTTGCTGTATGCTTGATCTTACTTGGACTTGAGGTGAATCAAAAGCCTCTATAAAGTCTTGTGGTTTTTTTCTAGCTATATTAAGTAGATTGTATCTTATCTCTGAAGTTTTTGAGTTTATGTTTATCCCAAAATAAATAGCCACAGGAAGAAGGTCGTTAATGTCAGTATCCCTCACTAAAGAGATAGCGTCATTAAGTAAAAACTCTTTCTCTAGTTCTTTTTCTGCGTCTTTTCTTTTGTCCAATAGCTTAAATACAGAACCTCCATTAGCCATATTTAATGGGTGTAGATCCAAAAACTTCTTTAAGTTTGGTTTTTCTTTAGCTACAAAAATTCTACCATTTCTAAAAACAACGCTCTCCTTAACAGATTTTTCGCCTTGCTCGTCAGCCCATATAGATGGTTCGTTAGGGCAATAACGCATTTCACGAACAGTATCGTTTTCTTCGTCATAGACGGTTACACCCTTTTGAGGTAACATATATACCACCCCAGCCTTTTTAGGTATTATATATTCGCAGTGCCTAAATTCTTTTTCTTTACGCTTTATAGTGCGTCTTTTAGTTTTTTTAGGGGCTTCCATTACTGGAGCATCCATTACTGCACTTTTTTGAGCTTTAGGGAGCTCAGAACCCTTTTTTACTTTTTCAGTCATAATATATTAAATTAAATTTATGTTGTCGGTTTGTATAATTCGTACAAATCTTGTGCCAATTGAGAGCAAAAAGCATCCCCTGTATCTCTAGATATAATACCAAATCTACCTAATGTGCCTGAGAAGCTATCGGTAACATTGCTTCCTGAGCTACCTAATTGCTGTATTAACAAATTTCCATCAGTTCTATTTGGTGTTCCTGTAGTTACTTTTGGTATAGGTTTAAGCTCTGTGACCAAAGGTGTAACTTTTCTAAAAACTTCTTTTGCTTTGGTTTCGGCAGAGTATGATGATTTTCTAGAATCTTTAGGCACTTCAATAGTTTTTGTTGTGGAGTTAATTGTAAGTGCGGGAGCAAAAGCTATTAGATCACCTTTAAAATTATAGAGATACATATTGAAGTTTTTATCCCTTCTAATAACAAAAGAATAACAGAACTGACGTTCACCTATGCCTGTGTTAGGAGATCTATCTGGGAACTTATATGCTTCTGTACCACCAGTTCTTGTTAACGTTTTAACTTTAAATGGCTTGCCATCTAACCCGTTATGCCTCATGGTAAACTCATCAGGAAACCCTGCGGAAGAAAAACCTAAAGTCTCTCCTGCATCATCCCCAAACAATGCTCCAAATCCTTCACTTCCAGAACCTGAACCTGCATCACCGATTACAAAATACATAGTGTAATCATCTTTTATAGTAATGTCTGGTACATCCAAAAATGAATTAGATGCAAATTGAGCACATATCTGGCCAAGCCCAACAGCAGTAGATGTGGCTTCAGTCTGTGTCGTTACGGAACCAGTACCACCTGTTATATCGTATGCAGCACCTCCTGTACCTGCGTTCTTCCACTCAGCTGCACCTATAGCCACAATATCTGTATCGTCAACAGGGTACATGCTTTGATGATTGTAATCTATAAATGGCCTATTTTCTCTTGTCCCAAAGTTTATCTCCCCTATAACATTTTTAAATCTAGTGGCTACATCGCCAGTACTAATCCTTTGAGTAACTCTTTCTGTTGGTTGGCCTTTTACTTTTGACACAATATCAGAAACCTCAGACATAACTACGTTTTCAAAAGGTGAAACCTCGTTCAAAACATCAAATTTCATCACGGTTTTACCTGATGGGGATGAGACAAAATTCATAATTCTTTCTATCAAACGCATCTCAGTCCCTGGCCTACAAGATATTGATACATTTGTTTTTTCTATAGAGTCGCCAACAAATAACTCATTATCTTCATAAACTCCCGCTTGATTAAAAGTTATGTTTACTTCCCCTTGGCCAGCAGTCATAAAAGATATTTGATCAGCAGATATACCTAAAATCGGTATATCCTTTCCATTCTCTGAAAACCTCTTTACGGGCCCTAATGGATCTGACCTACGAAACAAAAAAAACTTTTTAGACATATTACAAATATAAAGCTATTACGTTAGTGTTATTGATCCTGTTTTAGTTGTAGTAACTGGGCTTTTACCACTAGTATCAGTTTCTACTACTGTTATAGGCAGGCTATACACCGTGCCGCTCTTGCTTGTTGTTGCCGTGAATTCACCAAAAGTGATAGCTGTTGATTTGTTTGCGTCAGCTACCTTAGTAACCACGTTAAGCTTAGTACCAAGAGTCGTGCTAGCTGCTATCTCATTAGCTTGAGCTGTGGATATTGTTGTAGTATCACCCGCTAAAGCTGTTGTACTAGACGTGCCTAATCCTGGAAAAGTAGTCTTAGCTGTGTTAGCTGTAATAGCGTTTGCTTGTTCTGTTGTTATACCAGTCTTATCTTTATTAGCACTGATCTCTGTTCTAAGATAATCCAACTCATCTTGCATCTTCTGAAGCTGATATATTAGCGGAGCTAACACAGGATCTGCTATATACTTTGCACATCCTTCGGCTTTTTCTGCAGCCCAAGCGTTAGTAATAGTAGTTAAGTCTTCAGTAGATACTTTATCTTTACCAGTACCTGTTGTTACAAAAAATGGTTCGTGTGATGCTGATGTTAATGCCATTATGATATATCTATTACAAAGTAAGTTACGTATATGTCTAAACTAGTGAAGCAATTTGTTGTAGCTGCTGAACTAAAGCTAACCTCAACAGCTTTGTTTACGTCTTCTGTTAGTGTTACTGCACTTACTGTTGAATTTTGTGGTCTTCTTTCAACAATGTCAGTCGTCTTGTTATACATAAACCTTCTAAAGTGAGCTAAAGAAGCTGAACCATAAGTACCAGGTTCTTTATCTGCGTAGTGAACGTCCATAGTTAAAGCACCATTTGTTTGGGTAGCAGCTCTATCTGCTCTAGCTATAACATTCGCTACCTCTATTATAGTGTTAGCCCCTTGAGCTGGTATTAATTCTATAGGTGTAGAGTGCATGCTGTTAGCTTCAGCTTGAGTTATAGTTCTCCTAGCTATCTGCATACCTATTGGCTTTTGAGATCCGCTAGCTACGTTAACAGATAACCCAGTAGTAACTACTAAACCACCATTTATAGTAGTTATTGAAGTAATACCCTTCCCAAGACTTACATCTACATCGTTATCAGAAGCACTTCCTTTAGCAAATAAAGCACTTTGTAACGTTGACGTACTACCATCACTTGTAGCAACATAAAGAGTAACTCTTCCAGCTTCATCACCATCAGTAGATTCTTGTATCTCAGGTTCTATTGTAAAATAAGTATGCTCGTTTCCAGCTGAATCATCACCTATGAAGCTTATTATACCTAAGTCAGTATCATCAACTCCTGAATATGTTCCTATTTGTTTGTTAAATTTTAACTGAGGTCCTCCATTGCCAGAAGACGTATTTTTTAACTCAAATACAGGTTTTAAGCTTTGATCGCTTTGTATGAGATGATCAGTACCATTAACATTTAAGTTGCCAGGTATAGTTAAGTTACCGCTACTAGGATTATATGTAAACGATCCTGTGTCATCATGCAAGTTGTTAGACTCGTCGTGAAATACTACAGGGAAGTCTGTATTAGCAGTACTATCTGACACACTAACGCCACCGCCAGCAGCTGCAATACGAGCATTAATAGCTTTTGATGTCATTAAGTGTTCGTCAGAATCTACAAACTCATTAGTTATATCTATATCGTTAACGCTATGCCCCCCAATAGATATACTATCAGCTACCATAAAGTCTGTGTCTTGTAAGGTAAATGTAGGTTGTACATCCGTTGATATGTTGAAGCTAATATCAGATGGGAATGTGTTTCTTCTACCGTGATCGTATATATTTATAAAAGCCTCCTCCCCAAAGTTTATTTCATTTACAAGGTTTGTATAAAATGTCTTTATAAAACCATGTGATTCGTGAACAATCCTAACAACAGTAGCATCTGTACCTTTAGAACCTTTAAAATATAAATCTATCAGAGAGCTTGTCTGAGTTTCAGCACCTATAAAGCTAGATACAGGGAAGCACAAAGCCTCATCCATTTCACCAATAGTGACATCTCTGTTTATGTATAAAAACTTTTTATTTATGTCAATAGCCATTATTGAAAGCTTCCGTCTAATGTACCTTCTACAGCAGTGATGTCTGCATGAATAAATTCTGAGTTATGTTCATCTGCTATAGTAATAAAAGCTTCGTTACCAAAAGCTATTTCTTCTGCAATAGCTTGCATTACAACTCTTCCTGTATCTTCTGTAATTGATAACACGATTTCGTAATCTACACCTTTACTCTGTAATAAACTGTCAAATGACAATGTTAAATCTGTACCGTCTGCACTAACCTGCATATCTACAAGATTAGCAGCAGGCAAAAGTGCTGAGTCGTTAGGATATGTGCTTGAATCTAACGTATTATTTTGAAAAAACAAATACTTAATCATACTACAAATATACGGAAATAAAAAAGGGACCGAAGTCCCTTTCTTGTAGTGTTATATATTATTACTCAGTACCGTAAAGCTCAATAAGTAGCTTACCATCAGTATAAGCAGAGAAAGTAGAAGCATCAGCTCCACCCACTAAGTATAAGTACTCATCAGCAGCTGGGAAAGCTGTTAAGGACTTAAATGCGTTAGCAGCATGGTCTCCAGCATCTATAAGCTGAGTCTCAGTTAAAGTGGCAATTGCTGTATCCTCTGCTCCTGTTCCTTCTGTAGCAGAGAAAATATCAATGTCTGGATCACCACCAGCAGGGAGCTCTAAACAAGAAACTGTACCAGCAAAAATAGTTCCGCTAGATGCAGCAACAATTTGTCCAATATGACAAGGGTTAGATGTTCCATCATTACCAATAATGTCACTAGCAGCAGTCAGAGTCAATCCAGTAAGGTCGATGTAAATAGAAGTTTTAATGATGTTACCATTCTTCTCAATGAAGCTATGGTATACTTCACCTGTTGCTTCTGTGATACCAAGACCAGCAGATAGACCGTTGTTGTTAGCACCAGAATCATCTACAGACACAGCCGTAATAGAAGAGTTAATAAAATTGCCATTGACAGAATCTGCAATAACAACAAATTGATCTTTACCAAAAGCAATAGCTTCTGATATATCTTTCATTACAGATTTTTCAGTTCCAGTGTCAACAGTTAAGTCAACTTTAGTAAAAGAACTAGATGTCCCAAGAACGTGTTCAAACGTTAATTGCACACTAGTATCGTCCATTTGATCCATAGCTAAAAGCCTGTCAACAGGGAAGGTCATAGCATTATTGCTACCACCATCAAAGTATAAATATTTTGCAGCCATTTTTTAAAAGTTTATATAGTAAAACAAATCATATATTAATGTAAAAGCGAGGGGAAGAATTTCTTCAACCCCTCCTTTCACTTGTTAGTCTATTTGGTCTGTGATTGTTACAGCACCACCAGCGTACCTAGAAGAAACACTAGTAGCGGTAATATCATCAGCAATTACAGTAAATGGATTTCTTGCTGAAGCGGAAAAAAGCTCTTCTAAGAACTCTTTTGCTTCCCCTGATGTTATATCAAAAGAAATTGTTCCTTGAGCAGTATCTCTATCGTTACCCAAGTTGTCAAACTGGATTACAAGAGTATCTGCATCGGTATCAATAACTCCATTTATCCTATCTGCAGCAATTAAAAGATCTCTTTTTGCTACACCTCTTACGTAAAAAAATTTATTTAACATATCATATGTATTTATGCGTTAGTTATAGCGATAGATCCTACGGCAGAAAATAAATCTGCTCCACCTCCAAATCCAACATCGTTAGCAGCATCGTAAATTGTAATAACAGATGTTTTACCAAAAGCTATTTCATTACAAAGGTCTTCTAAATACGCCTTCATTGTTGTATCATCATCAGTTGCTACAGTTAAAGAAACTTTAGCTGCTTTTGCAGCTAAATTCTCTACATCATCAAAATAAAAATCTAATGCGTTATCAGCAGATTTTTCTATACCTATCAGCCTGTCGGCTGGAAAACCAGCACATTCTGTTGAGCTGGCTTTAAAAAATAAAATCTTCTTCATATCGATTTAGTTTTGTGAAGTTGTTGTAGAGGCATTCATCCCATCAGTTGCAGAGATATTAGAGCTTAAGTAATCTGAATTAAGATCATCAGCCACAGTAATGACTGTTTTCTTACTGAAATTAATAGCATCCATAATATCTTTTATAGCATCCTCATGATTTGTAACTGTAAGTTCTACAAAATCAAACTGCCCTGAAGCGTGATTATCCTGTGGCAAAAAATAGACGATGAGCCCCGTTGCAGAGGAACCATCTTCAGTAAAGCCAACAAGATTATTAACAGGGTAGCATGAGTACACAGTAGCAGAATCTCTAAAAAATAAATATTTAGAGCTGTCTTTTAGTATTTGTCCTCGTGTGGCTATTCCCATAATTATAGAGTTTTAGAAGATCAAAGAGAAGGGCCGAAGCCCAACTCTTATCTCTTAGTTAATATTACCCTTTAATTAGGACATGTTGGTTAGCAGCACGTACACACATAGCGATTTCAGAACGATAGTGGAATACAGCCTGGTCAGTACCAGCGTCTCCATTATTATTGTGTCCTAAAACTCCACCACCTGTTACCCAGTGCTCCATCTCACGAGAATATCCGTTAGCCTCCTTGTAGAACATAGAAAGTGCAGGAGCTTTAGCACCTGTACGAGCGTCTGCAACTTGAGACATTGGAACCATAACTCCTTGGAATGCTACGCCTGCACCAGCAAGAGTAGGATCGTTAAGAAGCTTCCAGTCATGCTTATGGAAAGTGTATCCACCACGAGTG
>TARA_R100000329_G_scaffold105983_2_pt1 | contig 11224 bp, 8 predicted proteins | sample TARA_R100000329 | Tara Oceans TARA_R100000329 (sample SAMEA2620783) | marine metagenome | biome: marine biome (ENVO:00000447); feature: surface water layer (ENVO:00002042); material: "saline water (ENVO:00002010), including plankton (ENVO:xxxxxxxx)" | depth 5 m | reverse complement strand
AAATGCTTCTTGCAGATAAGATAAACCCAATTGCCGTTGAAACCAACTAGGGTCTTTGTGCTATCCCAAGCTGCTGCCTCAATACCTGCAGGAGACCCGCTTGTTGTATCCTGAAACAGCCACCTTACCTCAATAAAGTTTTCTGCTCCCTCTGTATTAGGAACACGGGTTCCTCCACCTATAACACCCACATTGCGCCGGGCACTTGTAGAAGGAGTATAGCCACTTGTAGATACAGGGTTGGTAATCGAGCGCCCAACAAAATAAGGTTTGCCCTGACTGTAATAACCAGTCCCACCAGTTCCAACCAAGGGAACACTGTAAACTTCAGAGAGATAGCCACCCGAGGAACTGCTGTTACTTTCAGAAACAGTATCTATTAATGTGGCTTTAGCACCAGCAGCCCATTGCACATATGCAACTTGCTCATAGGTATAGCTCTGGCCAAGCAGGCCAGAGCCTATACCAACCCCTACTTTCTCAATAAAGTTGGTGGAAGTAGGCAGGACTGATGGAGTCGCTGCAATATACTGAGCATAGTTTCTTACAGCAATAACATGATGAACAGTTAGCGGATATTGGATTGGTATGATTCGACGATCAAAGAACTCAGAGCCAGAGGTCCAACCAGAAGAAGGATTAGTATAAGGCAGCTCGTCATTTGGAGTCAGCCCTCCTCCACCGCTTCCGCCCCCGGTTACAGTTAGGAAGTTTCCAAACATAGGAACTGCAATAACTTCGTAACCGGAGTCATTAAGAACATGCTCAAAGGGAGCAGTGTCATGCCTTGTAGAGTCACGAAGATACCCGCCACGGTACTTTGATCGAACAAATGAATCTAACAACTGAAAAGAGGACGAGACACCATTAGATGCATCTGCCTGGATTACAGTGCCGGAGGATGGCTGCGAAATAGTTTGAGCTGATGTTGCTCGTGCACCATCATGTGCAGAGGGGATATTTTGTATGGTCGAACCAGTATCCCTGGTTACAAGGTCATGGCTAAACTTCATTGAAATAAGCAAAGACCAAAGAGCAATATAGTCTGCCGCTGCTCCAGCTTCCCGCAAAGAATCAGCACGAATAATCAAAGCATATGATTTGTTCTGATCAATATTAACTTTCAGGTTACTGATAGAAATAGGATTATTTCTTAGAGTATAAGCCTGAAAGTTTGCAGCATCCAACTCGACAGACCAGATCTCTTCTTCATAGGAACTATATGATGAAGCGCTTCTGTCTTTAGATCGAATAGATATTTTTACTGTTTGATTAGATGCAAGATCTACAGAAGAAACACCGACGCTGGTCCCTCTGCCTCTTACTCCATTTGGTCCGCCATTCTGGTCAAAACCAATAGACACTTCTTCTAGTTTAATATTGGGTCGATCCGAACTACCGGTAGCAGAAAAGTATTCCTGCAATGGTGGCAACACAAAGGGAATAGCAACATCATCAGTTGCAAGATCATGATCAATACTAGGCTGATAAAGAGAAACCCTAAATGTATTTCGACCTGTAGATAAGTCAGATGAAGATAACCCTGTTGAAGTTACCTTCGTAAGAAAAGCCTGAAGAGGAGAATACACATGCTCAAGCATTAGCTTGAGCCCTCTTCTTAGCTTGTAAATAGTATCAGACATCAGTGAGGGGCTCTAAAATTGTAACGATATAGGACAATGAAAATGCAGCCCACATAGAGTAAGACTCAGAAGAGTCATTTACATTAAGAAGCGAAAGCCGAAGACGAGCATTGGATGGCAAAGGAATATTTAAATCCTCTGTCTTTAAATACGCACCACGCAAAGTAATGTTAGATAAAGCAGGTGCTATATCTGCAGTGGGAGCTATGCCGGCATCAGAGGCTTTTGCCGTAAGGTCAAACGCATTTACAGAACTGTAGTCCTTATGAAGAGAAACAGAAGACATGTTTGCATCTTCAGTTAGAAATGGATGATCTACAGAAACTAGCAACTGGGGGCCAAGGTTATTAGTACCAAAATCAGACGGGTCCCACTTATAATAACTAGCTCCATTTGTAGTCATAACAACATTTACAGATTGTATAATAACTGGATTAAATGACTTAAAGGGAACAGTCATTGCATACTGAACACTTGTCCCACTTGAAGTGCTACCGGTACTTTTAAATCGGTAAGACTTGTTTGCATACGGAGATGTTTGCTGATTTGGGTTTAAGGCTTTTAGCCAAGGATACTGAATCTCACTTGTCTTACTTGTTCCGGAGGTTGCAGTTGGGGGGCTCCAGCCACACACAATTTGTGTTTGTGTGTGGCGTTGAGCAAGGTCTCCACCAGGAACTTTATCAAAGCGCTCACCCGTATCATCAAGAGCCTTGCTTATACGAGAACCATCAATGGTTGTTCCATCTGCAAACTGTTGCTTTGTCAGCTCTCTAATAGACATTAGATATTACCAACCTCAGTCTTGTTGCCAGAGACAGACCAGCCAGTTGCATTTACGCAGTACGCAATCTGGCAATCAGCAGCCGCTCCAACATTGCTATCAATGTGACTACCGCCTGCATTGTCCATAGCTCCAGTAGTATTACCAGTCGCCATAAAAATACAGTTAACGAAAACAACCTTGGCTCCAGAATCTACTACTACAAAAGTACGGTCATTTGTATCCTCTGCAGGTCTAGTAAATATGCATCGAGAGAATACCAACTTTGCCCCTGAAGAGATCGTAAGAAGAGTGGGGTCTCCAGACTCTTCAGGCTCAAAGATCATATCGCTAATAATCCCAATGCCAGTAAGAGTAGAAGAGCGACCAATCCGTGCGCCAGGTAAACCAGAAATAACTGTACCAGTTTTATCGTTCCGTATTGCCTGATGCTTTCCAGGGCTAAGAAGTCCGGCATTAAACACCTCCCTATTAAAAGGCATAGGGCTACCAGGTTTATGCAGCACAGAGCGAATGCCATCGAGATCATTTAAAACCTGATCATTTACATTATCCCGAACATCAGAAATGTCCGTAAGATTATCATGCGGCCGGTAGACTTTCATCGACCAATCCTGCGCCTGCGCCTACCGGACTCCCGAACAACTGCAGTAAGCTTCTTAATGCCAAAGCGCTCAGCACGGTTACGGATAAAACCAAAGACCATATATGAAAGAGACTGTCCCTTTACCGTGTCACTTGTAGCAATCTCATCTTCCTGTTCATCATCAATAAGATAGTTGCCATCGGAGGGGGTACCAGAGCTGCTCCACTTTGCTACGTTGTTAAATGTCTTTGTATGCATTGCATTAGAATCAGACATGCGACTGCGTATTGTTAGCTTGTCCTGAATCGTGTCAATGTTGTCACTGTAGTCAATAATCTGTGACAGCCACCCTTTAAAGTCGGAGCCCAACAGTACGTTGTAAACACCCCAAAGCCAGTTGGTTTCTAGCTTTGTGCTCGCAGATCCCGTGCTCTTTACATCTGCAAACAAACCACGAGCCATAAGCTGCTGCCCCTTATTGCTTATCTGCGAAGATTTAAATGCCCAGTCCACTGCCTGCTCTGCATTTGTAGCATCTGTTGTTTTTGTAAGAGGAGCCCAGCATGGAGACCATGCATAGAAAGATGCAGCAGTCAGAGTGCCTCCACTGTCTTTCTGTCCTATATCAGTACCAGTGCCCGCAACACCCTTGCTAAAACCAAGGCCGTTTAAAGGCCCCTGACTGTAACCATTGATTGGCCTAAATCGGATATAAAACAACCTATTAAGAAACTCTGTCCCAAGGTTAACACCAGTATAGCTTGTTGCTACAGCAGAAGAATCGATAAATATCTGAATAGCTACAGCGCCAACACCAACTGCTGCATTTCCATTTTTATCTACAGTTCTTTTGGTAGTAACTGCAGAAGATAGCTTTGCCATTTCAGGGCTAAGCAACAAATCAATAGTTGTATCCGTTCCGCCAGCATCCCATCCTGACGCTTTCCATTTTGACGAATCGTACCAAAAGTTAAATGTTAAATCCTGAACAACAGAGCTAGAGTCTGCTACATATTCAAATGGAACAAGGTGATCTCCATTATCTAAAACAACAGGAGGTCGAGCATACAAAATAGCACCAGTAGTTGCTGTATCTACCTCACGATATTTGCCACTAAATATCCTTTGATCTTCTGCTGGAGACCTAGGAAGAGCTGCATCATATGCAACAGCAGAAGATCTATCAGTTCCGCCGCCACGATTCAGATGACAAAGAACATAAGACGATGAAGTAAAGTCATCATCTTGATCAGTAAGCTGAGTATTAGAACCAGTTCTATGAGAAGCTAGGTCTACAACAGCATTCTGATAATTACTCAGTACGGTATAAAATCCGCTTTGGCCTGATAGCACCCAGGGGTTCTTTAAATTTTCAACCCGCTTAACTTCTGGGCTGCCACCATTAGTGCTAACAATAGACTCAAGCGTCCACCATGACCACCCCTGACGAAAGCACCACATTCCATTTAGCTCAGGAAAAGATACAAGCAAAGCAGATGTATCTTTATCATAAGCTATAGAAACATTCTCACCTTTAAATGGCAGAAGTGTTCTTGGATGGTCGTTCGATGTGGGGCTTGCCGCCCCACTCGACGACTCAAAGAAAGATGTCATCGGATTAGTAACGAGATCAGACTCAGTAAAGAACGGCCTAATATCTTGAGACATCATGTCAATCGACAGGCCATTGCCGGTAGAATAAATACCAGAAGTATCTACCCATACAACGCCAGTATCTAGCTCGCTAATAGCATTCTGACTCAAGCAACCAACAGTATCTGATACACGGACAAGCCTGCCACCAGAAGCAAGCTCACCATTATTAAATGCATAGTAAAACATTTCCGTATCAGTAAAGACAAGCAATGCATCTCTAAGGCGTTTGAGGGCTACAATATCACGCTGTGATGAGATCAATTGAAAGTCGATAGCTTTGACTGATGATGGGAAATTAATATCCGAGAAATGCAGTGTGTTACCAACAGCATACACCATGCGGTTGTTTGCAATCTCCATGGCATTAATAGTGCCCAGTTCTCCAGGTGCTAGATAACGATGTGTTTTATGATCAATACCAGGAGACAACTTAAGCGGCGCTATTAAGCAAGTCTCTGAGTAACCCGGAATCCAGTTTTGATTCTCAGAGTTATAAACTTGCTTAATATTATTATGTCGAAAGTCAGCAGGAAAATAGACGTGCATTCCTACAAATTTATTACCAAAGAATAACTCACCGCCAAATGTAGTAAATACAAACTGCTCGCTGCCACCATCAAGGAATGAGCGATAATCTTTGCCAGCAGAAGTTTTATAAACCCCTTGCCGTTCAAAGAGATCAATATTTTGCATTGCAGATGTATGAGTGACTAGAACTTCTTCCCAGTTGCGACCAGTTGTAATGTCGTAAATGCGAATAAAGATTCTATTAGCAAAAGTATTTGCGTCTTTGCCCTCTGGAAAGTTTTCTGTTGCCGCACGTCCAGAGAATACAGAAAAGATTTGCTCATGACCAAACGACGTTTCTAGAAGCACAGACCCTAAATGGTCCTTGTAACCAAAGCGCTTGTTGTCACGAGTAAAGCTAAGCGTTGTATCAAACTGCGCTAACTGGCCCCATCCAGGACGGACCTCAAGACGATCGTTGATCGTCCACATGTTTTGAATCCATGCTCCCTGGTCCTTGCTGACAAGGTTAACAGTAGACTTTAGGATTGGGATCTCGGCCATTAGTACAGATCCGCATGATAGTAATTCACATAAGTAGAGCCACCACGGTCCCTGCTAGATGCAAGGTACTCACGCAGTTTGTTTTCTAAATCACGATACTGAAGCTGTAGTTCGGGCGGCAAACCACCATCACGTATTGCATAGTAACGATAACCATAGAGTGCGATAAGAGGATGATACGCTAGAAGAAAATCAGGAATAGCATTAGCGTTATAACCAGCACCGGCACTGCTATCAAACTCAACAGTATGCTCAGCAACGAAATCAATCCTTACCGTTCCGGTTCGGTCGCCCCCGAACCGTAACGTTGTGCCTTCCAGGGAGTAGCCAAAGAAAGGAGCAACACCTTTGTGAGGGCCACCATCTAGGTACTCCAGCTCATCATTGCCGTCAGTGTCAGATACAATAACAACATGAAGCAGGTTGGTCATCAGGATGCTGCCGCTTGTATTAAGAAGCGCAGGCGTGCTCGTTGCTAAATCCAGGCGATCAGTACCACTGAGTGTATAGGTCTGACTCTGTTGATAGGTCTCAGGCGCAAGGTCGGTTACAAGAGCACGGAACTCACGGTACCCCTGGGAGAGATAAGTACCAATGTCGGTTGCAGTAAGAAAGGTCGTGTCCGACTCATTTGCGAACTGCTTAAACATTGTGATGATTTCACTTACCTTCATCCACCACCTCCCATGCGAGACATTGTATTACCTTGCTCAGGAAAAGCTTCTCCGTCAGCTTGTGCTCTTCGCTGTTGCATTCCCTGGAACTTATCAAGCTGCTGCTGCTGTGAAGCTGTAGCACCCAAGGATGCTACCTGTTGCATTAACTGCTGCGGGTCAGGCTCAGAGCGAGGGAACACTGTATCCTCAAGCAGTGCCCGCTGTGCATCTGCATCTGGGCGACCAAAGGTAACAATCGAAACAAGGACATCACGAATGTAGTCCTGGGTCTCACGATCTAGATCATAGTACTGCTTAGTCTGCATGTACTCACTAAACACCTGAGAGAATGCCTCAAGGTCATCAGTAGGCATGACCTCGATCTGATGGCCATGCAGTACAGCATGAAGCATGTCACGAGCATGCGAAAGCGCCTGCATCTTCTTCGTAACAAATGCCCCGCCAGTCTTAAACTGCAGCTCCTGCATTGCAGTCTCACGGCTGATAAGGCCGAGCTGAAGATACTCAAGTGTGCGCTGATCACGATCCTTCTTCTCATCACGGAAGAGAGAGCCAGTCTCAATGTGGACTTCAGGGTTGCTGACAATATCGGTACTAGAAAGATTATGGAAAGCAATCTTGCCTGTCTCATCCATCATCTTCATCATGCGTGGTTCGTCGTAGTAGTGCTTCATCATTACCAGGACAACCTTAGCAATGTTTCTAAAAGCCTCTTCGATTTGATTCTGAGTTGTTTGTAACTGAGTCAAGTCACGAGACGACAAAGCCTCGATAGCTGCACCAGACTCGATACCAATAGCACGCTTTCCAAGCGACGTACTGTGCACACCAGACACATCGTACATTTCGGAAGAAAGCTGTCGCACATTGTCTAGCATGTAGCCAGGAAGTGGAGCCATTGCGACCTGTGCAGGTGCGGGTCCAGCGTTAGCGTTGTAGTAAACCTTTTCGCCAGGACGAGAGTCAGACAAAGCGTTCTTAGAAAGACCAGCAGTCTTAGGCACCATCCACTTAGGATTGCCCATTAGTTCTGCATTTTCAACTACTTGCCCTCGGGCACGATTGTATAATGTTTGCAGTTCAATCAGTGGTTCTACAAGCCCGACACCCCAAACACGACCAGGGATATTCGTGTAGTTAATAAACTCAACGGGCACGATCCCCTCAACGCAGGTGTCCTCAAAGATATACTTACCATTAAGAAGGACACCAACATTACCGTTCTTACTGTAGACTTCATAGATAAGCACGGTATCTGTTTGGTCCTGCTCGCTAATACCAGATGCTAGGAACTGCAGAGGGCGATACTGGTCAGAACTACTTTGCCCCTGCTTGCGGATAAACTCTGCATGCTCAGGATAAGCCTGCTCTAGCTCTTTCTTATGTACCTTGCGACGAATAGCCACCCACCTTGACTCATCGGTAGATGCAATATCAGGCTCAAAGAAGATGTCGTAGGGGCTGATAGCCTCAGTGCGGATGTCATCTAACTGAGGATCATAGTAAGTATGAATAGCAACATTGCCCGTAAGGCACAGCCACTCAATAGCTTTCTTAACTGTTAGCTTAACGTCCTGGGCAACCCAATAGTATTTAAGTGCAACCTCTGATGCCTGAGCCTTAGTAATGTCCTCTGCTGATGGAGATGCAGGGACAATTGTTACACTGGGGTAAGCCAATGATAACTTCGCAACAATATTGCGATAGATATTTAAGATTAAGTTAATCGTAACACGCTGCTTGCCAGCGGTAGTCCTGATGCCGGTAAAGCCATTCAGAGATTTATCAAACTGAATGTGTTGCTTTCCTTGGAGAAACAAAGAGCACATGTCCCAGACACGGCTAAAACGAACACGGTTTGATTCAGACTTCTGAAGATCTGACTGCACCTTGCTTGGCTTGGGCAGTTCTATCTTCTTCTTTTCCTCTTCAACAATGAGAATGCCGTCAGCCTCCATACATCCTCCGTGCAGCCTGGGATCTATCTTTAGACTTCTTAGATCCCGACTTCACTTTAGAGAGCATAGCAATAAGAAGCTTTTTCTTTTTCTTCTTAGGAGATTCAGAACCCGGAAGCCCTACGCTATTTGGACCCAGTATTTTCGACATCGGTTTCCCCTAAGACATCGTAAATAGATTCGGTTGAGTAACCCGGTGGGGGGTTTGGAGCCCCCCCACCGGATACTCTACTGGCAATAAAGACAAGTACCAATAGCTGTAATACCTCTATTAGTACTTCCATTATTATACGTTAGTACTGCCAGGGAACTTAATCCCGCAAAGGATTGCATTCCGGTTAGGCTCTTTACAAACCAGGTTGTAATACCAACGCACATAGCCTTCGAACTCATCACGGCTCGAAACACGGCTAAGAACATTGCCATCGAGATCAGCCATGCCGAAAGACTGGAGTTCCGTAATGGTCCAGACTTTCGTGCGAAGGAAGACCATAAGACCCTTACCGCAATGACGGCTCATTTTAAGCGGAATGCCGTTAAAGGCATATCCCGAGTAGCCGACATCGGCAGTACCAGGTCCACCCTGAACATCCTTGCGAAGAGTCGTCCCTGATCCTGTAACAGTTACAAGACTAGCGTACTCTTGACGCATACCAGGATGCACATAGATGCAATCAGGATCTTCACCACCAAGGATGAGGATCTCATCAAGCATGTTCTGCATGCGGCCAAAGTTAAGCGTTGCTAACTGTGTCGAAGTCATGTCGATCGACTGAATCGTAGACCGCAAGGGTGAATTAGAAGCAGTGCTTCGGTTATTACCAAAGAAGCTCTTCTTACCCAGGTTGCTATAAATACCTTCCTGAGTCGGCTTAATACGAGCCGTATACCAATCCTTGCCATCAAGGCCAGAACCACCACCATTGTTAAAGTTGCCAGCTCCACCACCAGCATCAACACCACAACTAACTACCTCAACCAATGCAGCAGAGTTCCCAACAAGAGTGCTCAGATTAACACCGCCACTAGTATTCTTAGCAGTCAGGTTGATCTGACCCTCAACAAAGGGGCCACTAATAAACACGGCAGTGGTATCACCAAGAGCCCAGTTTTCAGGATCGTCTGTGTTTGCATGAGTCACTGTCTCATACGTGTCGAGACGCGTAATCCGGACAGCAAGCTGAGCATCAGCATGCACAAAGAATCGACCAGCGGCACGAGCCTCTGCTTGCATGGATGATGCAATGTCGATGTTACCAGAAAATGCCCAGTTCTTTTGAGCGCCAGCAGCCATATTCACCTGCTCGTGAATAAACCCGATAGCGCCACCACCCACGAACATTTCCTGGTTGGCCTGAACCTTAACGTCACGAACCAAGCCGTCCATCTCCGACTCTACATAAGTGGCGAAGCTGTTGGCAGTAGTACGAGCCGTAGCAATGGCAGGACCAGACAGCGAGAACCGACCGTACAGGTATTTCGCTGTAACGTTCAGGTTGACGTGAGTCTGCTGACCTGCGGTTGGGAGCGTGTCGCCTTTCCCGCCACCACCATCGCCTGCCGACTCGTTAGCAAACGCAACACCACTGTTACGTCCAACGTGAATCGGAATCACGACTTGGCGACCGGACCAGTCCAGCACACTCTTTTGAAAAAGCTGAACCATTTCCACTTGGCTGTTCAGCGCTTCGATAATCGGCCCAAGATAAAAGTCCTTTAGGATTTTATCCAGGGTTTGAATTGTAACAGTCATTATACTGTTCCTTTAAGTTGCTTGAGGAGTGCGCTCTTCGCATCCTCGAATGTCTTTGGAGCAGAGGTACTCTCGGATTGTGTAGATCCAGCGCTTGCTACTCTTGGTCGAGCACGAGTGCTAGATCCGTTCTTCTTGACATAATCAGCAACGGCACCCTCTCTGATCTCAGTGATGAACTCATTGTACTGCTGTGCAAAGTCCAACACATCCACCGTACCGTCGTTGGCGACAGCTTCGAGGATCGCTTCGGGGGGAACATCCGGGTAGTCTTCTAACGCATGCGTAATGTCCCGTTCGAGTTCGGCCTGTGCATTTGCAATACGCAGTTCCTCCATCTCATGGACCATATTGTTGCGAAAGCCCTCCCAATCAATATCTTCATCGGCCGCATTAAAAGCATCTACGACATCCCGCTCTTCTCGCTGTGTTGCAGTTCCAGCCATTATTCGTTCGAGCTTTTCTTCTAGCTCTTCGATTAATGCTGTCTGCTCCTCGGCAAGCTCACGGAACTCTTTCCGCTCTTCATTGACCGTTCGGAAACGATTGTAGGGGATACTATGTGGATGATCCTCCTCTTCGCTCTCCTCGCTGCCTGAAGCATCAACTTCTTCTTCGGGGGCCGACTCCGCTTGTACGACCTGCTCCTCTGGAGCTTCAGTAGCTGCTTCTGCTTCTTCGTTGCCGCCAATCGTATCAAATACTTTTTGGCGGGCTTCATCAGTCAAGTAAGACATTATTTCTCCATACAAGGCTATCGGGCCAGGAACCGTTAAAGGAAGTCACTTACCGACGTTTTTATTACATTATCTTTGAACTCATCAGGATCATGCTGTGACCATAGACGGCCAGTAGCAAGTTCCCACTGAATAATCTCTTTTATATTTGCTGGTTTATCCGCCCTAGTTACATCTTCAGTGACCTGATCTACTTGATCTATCCCCATTAATGCAAGAGCTGTTGCTATTGACATGTCATCATGGCTGCCAGGTGACGCCTGCACTTTACCTCGTCCATTGTACTCAAGACGGTTCGCTTCATACTGGAATCGAGAGCAGGAAACATTCAACCCCTTGTTTACAACATAGTCATATAA
>TARA_R100000329_G_scaffold3608_1_pt1 | contig 11231 bp, 20 predicted proteins | sample TARA_R100000329 | Tara Oceans TARA_R100000329 (sample SAMEA2620783) | marine metagenome | biome: marine biome (ENVO:00000447); feature: surface water layer (ENVO:00002042); material: "saline water (ENVO:00002010), including plankton (ENVO:xxxxxxxx)" | depth 5 m | reverse complement strand
GATATGGCGATAAATGCTGGTGCTATGGTACCAGTTGTTGGACAAGGTGTAGCTGGTACAAAACTTGCTGTAAAAGCTGGTCAGGCTGGTGCAAAAATAGCTGGAAAAACTGGTCAACAGGTAGCTAAACAAGCTGTCAAGAAAGCCGCGGTTGTAGGAGCTAAGAAAGGTAAAGATGCAATAGCTAATGAAGTTAAGAAAGCCAAACAACCAGGTAAAAATAAAACTACTATACTAAATAAAAATCAACGACCTAAAGCTTCAGGAAAGGGTGCTAGTACTAAGGCTAGCACTAATCTAACTTAACTAATTAAAAAAACAAGTAATAATAGTAATATAAAAACATAAAATTATGGCGTATACACCGTTTAAAATGAAAGGCCCTTCTTTGTATGGAAAGTTAAAAGCTCAAAGAAATGGCTATAAAAATATGGGAGATGGAAAATCAACATCGTCTCCGTTTCAGCAGTCAGATGCTAGTGAAAAAACTATAGATCAACTTATAGATGAAGGTTTCACACCAGAAGATGCAAGACGTATGCAGAAAGATGGAGCTCAGACTGGTAAAAGCAAAGCTACAAAAGAGCAAATAGCAAAAATTAAAAAGAATATAGGCAAGAAAGGAAAGATGGCAGACCCTAAAGCTTCTCCTGCTAAATTTATAAAAAAGATTGGCGGAGCTTTAAAAGGTATGGTAACAGGATCTGATGGTAAGTTTGGTCTTGGTGATGTTGGTCGTATGGCTCTAGGTCCTGCTGGTATGTTGATGGGTGCAGGTATGGGTATGAAGAAAATGGATAAAGATAAAAAGAAGAAGATCAAAAATGCTGACAAGCCTGTAAAGCCAACCGATAAGGATATGGAAAAGTATAGTGATTATACTAAGTACGATGAAGATGGAAACAAAATAACACGTAAAGATAAGCGTAGAATTAAAAAAGAATTTAAAGCTGCTAAAAAAGCAGGTATGGCTGGTACAGGTAAGAAAAAATCACCTGCTAAAAAGTATGGTAAATCTCCTATGAAAGGATATAAATCCGATGCTCAACGTAAAGCTGTACACGCTAGTAAAGCTGACGGTGGTAAATCTCCAGCTAAAATGGATCATGGCAAATCTCCAGCTAAAAAGTATGGTAAATCACCAGCTAAAAAGTACGGTAAATCACCAGCTAAACAAGTTGCTAGTAAAGCTGCAAAAGCTGCAGGTAAAGCTGCTAAAATGGTGCCAGGTGTTGGAAGTGCTGTTGCTGCTGGCGCTAAAAAAGCTGTGAAAAAAGCTACAGCTAAAAAAGCAGCTACAATGGTACCAGGAGTTGGAAAAGTTGCAGCTGCAGGTAAAAAAGCAAAATCTGCTGTTAAATTATACGGTAACGTAAAACATAACAAAATGCAAAAATCTCCTGCAAAAAAACCTTTAGTCGGTAATCAGAAGAATTTACCAGATCATTTAAAAAAGAAAATATTAGAAGCATAGAGAAAAACTCTATACCAAATTATTTATTAACCAAAAACCAAAAACAATGACTTATTTGTATTACAAGACCAGTACAACTGGCAACGTTAAACCTAGTGAGAAAACTATTAACCAATGGAAACATGTGGCTGAAAAATCCAACTGGAGGATTACACAACTACCTAATGGTTTTTACCAAACAGAAGTTAGTAATCCTGATGTTGATGATGACTGGCACGATGTTACACGAAGAGAAACCATAGAAGGCGCTGAAGCTGCAATTGATGGAAGCGTTGAACATTTCTCAAAAAAGCTAGAGGCTATAAAAGGCCCAAAAGTAGTTAAAACTTTCAAGTAAACTAATTTAATTAAATTTAATATAATATGGAATACAATTTGCATAGCGAAATTGTCAAAGAATTAAACTTTGGCAATGACGCTAAAAGTAAAGTAACAGCTGGCGTAGAAAAGCTAGCAAAGGCAGTTAAATCCACGTTAGGCGCATCTGGTAAATGTGTAATATATGAAGATGCTCGTGGCAACCCGGTTATTACAAAAGACGGTGTAACCGTAGCAGAAAGCGTAGTCTTAAAAGACCCGGTTGAAAATATGGGAGCAACATTGCTAAAAGAAGCTGCTAGAAATACAGTGAAAGAAGCTGGTGACGGTACTACAACAGCTACCGTACTAGCTGAATCATTATTAAAGGAAGCAGAAAGAAGTATTAAAAACGGTGAACCTATAAGAAACGTTAAAAATGGTTTAGAATCTGCTAAATATAAAGTAAACGATTATTTAGATAAGATTTCTGTCAAGATCGAGGGTGATATGCTGAGATCCGTAAGTTCGATCAGTTGTAACAACGATAACGAGCTAGGAAAGATTATAGCAGAAGCTTATGAAAAAGTTGGAAAAGACGGTGTTGTTTTAATGGAAGGTTCTGAAAGTGATAAAACCTATGTTGATTTAGTTGACGGTGTTCAGTTAGATCAGTGTGGTTTAACTTCTCAACACTTTATCACTAACACCGAAAAACAAAAATGTGAACTAGAAAATCCTTTAGTATTAATTGTTTTTTCAGAAATAAAGACAATAAGAAAAATACAACAGGTTTTAGAACACGTAATAAAAAACAAAAAATCATTATTGATAGTTGCACCTGTTGATCAACAAGTAAAAGCAGCTTTAATGATGAACAAAGTTAAAGGTAATATTAAAGTAAATATTATTGACTTACCAGGCTTTGGTCCTACTAAAAAAGACACCTGTGAAGATCTTGCTATTTTAACTGGAGCTACTGTTATTAATGAAGATCTTGGTGATGATTTAGATCTTATAGATTTAGATTGTTTAGGTCAAGCTGAGTTTTCTGTAACAGATAATACATCAACAGTAATAACTATTGAAGAAACTCCAAAAGAGCTAGATAACAGAATAAAAGAAGTTAAATCACTTATAAAATCAGAAAAAAATGGTTTTATAAAAAAGAAACTAGAAAATAGATTAGCTATGCTTTCAGGCTCTGTAGGTATAGTTATGGTAGGCGCAAACTCTAAAGTTGAGTTAAAAGAAAAGAAAGATAGAGTAGAAGATGCTATTTATGCAACAAAAGCCGCGTTGAAGGAGGGTATTGTGCCGGGCGGCGGTATAGCCCTTCTTAATGCTGCTCAAGAAATAGAACCTTTTGATGAAGGAGAAAACGCTTTACTTAAAGCCATTAAATCTCCTTTTGAAACTATTATGAATAACGCTGGCTTTGAAACATTAGGTTATCCAAATAAAAATGGAGTTGGTGTAAATGTAGTTACAGGTGAAGAGGTCGATATGGTAAAAGAAGGTATTATAGATCCAGTCCTTGTAACTAAATCAGCACTTAAAAATGCAGTAAGTGTTGTTTCTACAATTATATCTGCAGACTGTGTAATTTCAAACATAAGAGTAGATGAAGGCAGTTAACAACTATATTATAATAGAAAAAGAAAAGGTAGAACCTAAAAAAGTCGCTGGTCTTATAATGACTGAAGAGACAGATGTTGACAATAGGTACTTAAAAGGAAAAATTATATCTATAGGAAATCTTGTTGAAGGTTTAAATATAGATGATATTATTTACTATGACAAACACGCAGGTCACGGTATAGCTTGGAAAAATGAATTATACTATGTTATACGAAGTCAAGATGTTGTTTTAGTAGAATAACCTAAACCTAAAACCTAGACCAATAAAACTAAGTAAACAAATTTATTAACTAAAAACAAAAAAAAATTATGAATTACGGTAATGATGATTCTTACGTTTTCTTTAAAAAGGCTGGAGATCAAGCAGGTGTTTTTAAAGCAAACAGGTTTATGGGGATTAGACCTCAGTCAACCACAACAACAAAGTTATTTTTTATGGCGTTAACTCACGACAACAATGCTGTAGATACTATTCTTTTAACTCACGGCGCAAACAAGTTCGTTGAAGTTGCTAAAACAATATGTTCTGCTTTAAGTCACGCTGGTGCTAATAGAGATAGTATGACTACTATTATTGATGTTGTTGGTGCAGATTATTTCGACGCTGGTCAAAATACTCCGTTAGCAACTACACAGTTGATAACTGATATTGGAATAACTTACGACGCGTAGTATTAACTAAAAAAAATTAAAAAAAATGGCAAGTATAACAAGTGAACAAACAAGTTATTTGAGATTTTGCGATGAAGCTGGTAATAAAGAAAGAAATGGTTCTGGTGATTACACTGACGCTGTTCTTCCAACTAATACAATATTATGTTTAGGTGGTAATGCTGCAAACGCTAAAATGCAAATGAACTTTCAAAAAATGAATGGAACAGCAGGTGCTGATACTGTAACGATGGATTATCTTATAGCAACGTATGGTTTACCTTTTGCACTAAATGAATTAGTAAAGCAAATACAAAAACCTGGAATGACTGTTATAGATATAGCAGATGTAAACACTGGATTCGTGTTTAGTGACGTAATTAATCTTGGTGGTAATACGCCAGTAGTGTGTACTATCGCTGTTGCTGACTAACTTAAAAAAATAAAAGAAAATGAAAAATTATTTATATTTTGGGATTAATAACCATGCTTATTATACCCTTCAAGGCAATATGTCTGGTGATCTTACTATTGACACGTCTGCTACTCAACATAATACAAACGCTAGAGGAACTGGTAATGATTTAGGAGGTGATGCATACAGAACTCTTATAACTAGAAGTGATGTAGATGTTTATGTTACACCTGTTGCTGATGTTACAGGTTACTTTGGTAGTGATTATACTGAGAAAAGAGACGGAGTAAACGCTGTCGGAGGAGTACGTTACAAATTAACTCAACCAGAAAGTGTTACTTGGGCTAACAACTCACAAGACTTTGTTGTAAAATTCAAAAGTGTAGATACAGCTCACGGAATAACAGGTAAAACAGGTGATATTGTTGAGGTTGTGCTTAAAGGTGGACAACCTACTACAAGACAACACGGTAATCCTTACGGTACTTCTTCAGGAGATAACAGTGGTGCTGGTGCTCCAGATCGTGGCGATGGTTTAAGTGGTATATGTTTCGTTTATCCTGAAGACTCTTTCCTTGGTTGTAAACAAACAGCTGATAATACTACTCAAGTTATATTTAAAGCTGCAGATGGTAGTTACTCTGAGGACATAATCACTTTTACACATACAGCTGGTATGGGTAAACAACTAATAAAAGAAGTTACAGCCTTTGCAAAAGAAAGCAATGCTTATCATGGTATGATGAGAGTTTATGATGGTATTGAACCTCAGCACTCTCTTTTATCACCTGAAATAGGTGTTGTAGGAATGTTCTGGACATAATAGGTGAGACTTTCAGCGCATGATTTGCGTAATTTTAAAATCTTTAAGTATTACAGGCTCACTAGAAAGTGGGCTTGTAAGACTTACGGATTGACAGACGCAGATTTAGAATTATTAATTTATTTAGATTGTAAAGAGAGATTTACACGACAAGAGTTCATAGATGGTACTTACACGTATTCATGGGATAAAAATAGATGGGAAAAACTAAGAAGCAAAGGTTGGATAGAGGTGTGGAGACACAGAAACAGAACTACAATAAAATACTCTATATTTAAAACTTCTTTTAAATGTTCTCAATTAATATCAAGAATATATAGAATACTTTTAGGTGAAGAAGATTTACCTACATCTGAGAGAAGTAAGTTTTTTAATAACAAATCATATACAGATAAAGTTTACAATAAAGCTATAGACGATATGATTAAAGATAAAGATAGATAATGGGATTTAAACTAGGCTCAGAAAAAAGAAATATTAAAAACTCAAGCAATACACCTATATTTAGAAAAAAACTAGGTAAAGGTATAATGGGTGAAGCAAATATGGACGGATCTATTTTTATTGACAAAGATATACCAAAAGGAAGTAAACTCGAAAAAGAAGTTATTGACCACGAAAAAGTACACGCTAGAGATATGAAAAGCGGTAAACTAGCTTATGGAGATGACTGGGTAAGATATAAGGGTAAAACTTATCATAGAAAAGATGGTAAAATAAAGTATAACGGAAAGTGGTCAATTGAAGGAAGTAAATCTTTTCCTTGGGAAAAAGCCGCTGATAAAAAACAATAACATGCCAAAATTTGAAAAATCAACAGGTTTTAAAATGAAAGGATTTAAATATCCTGGAAAATCACCTATGAAACAAAAAGCTAAAAACATACCAGGCGAGGACACAGATGTCATAAAGACAGACAAAAAAGGTAACGAGTTTAGCTTAGCTATGTATGACATGGATTCAGGTATTAACAAAGGTGATACTTTATTCGTGTCTCCTAGTATACCTAGATCAGATGGATACGTACAAGGTGGTGATTACAAAGCTGAAGAAACAGAAGGTAGTAAAAAAAGAAAAAAAGGTCCAAAGTCTTATAACTTAAAAGAAAAATAAATGTTAAGTAAAATACTAAGCAGTGGAGCTGCAGATCTTATAAAAAATGTTGGTGGCGTTATAGATAATCTTCACACATCAAAAGAAGAAAAACTTGAAGCTGAAAAGCAAATAAAAGATATGATAATGGGTTACGAAGCTGAAATGCAAAAGCAAGTAACAGAACGTTGGAAAATGGACATGAACAGCGATTCGTGGCTTTCTAAGAATATTCGTCCGTTAGTTTTAGTTTTTTTAGTTGTTAGCACCGTGTTGTTAGTTTTTATCGATGCTGGTGTTATAACATTTAAAGTTGAAGACAAGTGGACTGATTTATTACAATTAGTATTAATAACCGTGATTGGAGCCTATTTTGGTGGACGATCGCTTGAAAAAGTAAAAAAATAAATTATGAGTACAAACTATAAATTCGATCCTATGGGATCTATGGGAAGCGTTTATACAGATACAAACGCAGCAATTAGACCACCAGAAGGAATGGTTATCACGGCTATACAGTTTTTAGCTGATAACATTTTAACAACATTAATAGCTGAACAAAAACCAACTCCTGAAAGCTCAGGTTCTATGTATATTAGTACTGCCGTTGCTCACGCTACTGGTGATGCTACTCAAACTGCGGGTAATGGTAATACTGTTACGAGTACTATAACTCTTACAGGAGCAAACGCAGCAATTAGACCAGGTCAAAAAATAACAGGTCATGCAAACTTTCCTTATTATAAAGATTTTGTTAGTGGTGTAGCTCCAATATATGTTAAAGCTGTGAGTGGCACAACCGTTACGCTCAGTAGACCTGCGGCACTACCAAACGGAACATCAATGACATTTCAAGATCCATTAGGACAAGGAGTTGGTGGTATAGCAACTACTAATGCTGTGTTTCCAAAAGGATTAACTATATATGGTAGATGGTTAGTAGTTACCCCTACAGCTGATGCTAATGGAGGTATAATCTGTTATTTCGGAGTATAGTGTTAGGTTTAAGCTTAAATGGTCAACTCACATCAGGTTCTACAGCTGTAGTTATAGAAGACTATCTTTGGTCTTCTGCTAGCGCTGATGAAATAACGCCTAGATTTAGTGACGTTAGACTAAACAATGTTCAAGACCTTAATGACGCTTGGGATATAGGCGCTGTAGGTGATTACACTGGTGGTGACGCTGGTGGAGGTATGATTGACGCTGCCTCAGTAAACGAGATGATGCCAGCAACAGATCCAAACCCAAACTATCTTTCTGATGACGAAGGTTACTGGGTTGTGGTTGAGTCTAACGCAACTAATCCACCACTTGTAAAACAGCAAGACGGAGATGGAGACACAGAGTTAACACCAATAGCAGTAGGTGACTTCCCTATTGGAGATGGAACTTACCAAGCATAATAAATAATAAAAAAAATAAGATATGGCAACACCAAAAGTAGTACCTAGAGCCGATGGCGAAGGTGGAATAGGAACCTCAACAAAACGTTGGGCAGACGGACATTTTGATCAATTAGAATTAGGACATCCAACTAGACCAATAACAGGTTATGAGTCCTTTATTATATGTGCTTCAGATGAAACAACAGCTATAACAACTGGAGATGATAAGGTTAAGTTTAGTATGCCTTACCATTTTCATATAGAAGAAATAAAAGCTACGTTAAGCACGACTAGTAGCGGAGGTAACGTCACGGTTCAAGTTACAGAGGGTGGCGCCGCTAACAATATAAACTCATCAGCTATAACAATAACTGCTGGTCAAACATTGGGATCTACCACAACATTTGGAAGTGGTGGTGGTACAAATCCAGATGAGGTTATTCAAGAAGACGCTGTGATAGGAGTTAATATAGATGGTGCTGGTACAGGAGCTAAAGGTTTGAAAATAACTATAATTGGATATAGAACTACACACGCTTTATAATGAGTAATATAATAATCAACCCGTTTGCGCCAGCGTTTTCAAGTGGACCAACTTTTTTTGATGGTGTACTTCACAAAGATTCTGGAAGCAACCCAATCATAGCTGCTTCAAGTTCATTAGGAAACTTAGACGAACACGACGCTTTTACAGTTAATTTTTGGATAAAAGCAGGTTGGGCTCATGCGCAGCAAGGTCCTGATACTGGTGTATTATTTCATATTTATACTGACGACACTGGTTCTGGTGGTGATACTAGATATAACGATGGCTATGTACTGTTTTATCATAGACAGCACAATAGAATGTATTTTAGAGTTGAAGACAATGCTAGTGGTAGTGACAAACAAGCTCAAAACTTTTGGTATTTTCACAATAACACAGATAGCTCTAGCCCTGACACTGATCCTTCTACCATATTTGGTACTGGTGGAAGCTCAACACAATCTACTTATTGGAGCAAAGATAATGAACCACACGTAAATGGTGACGGTTATGGTATGTTTACAATAGTCAAACAAGCTAGTAGCAGTACTGGTTGGGTTGGTGGTAGTAACGTTACGCTATTTTGGAACGGAAATTTTATGGGTGGATATATGTTTAGACAAAATTCATCTCCATTTTATGCTACAGATGCTGGTAGTGCTAGTGCGGTTGGTGATATTGATTTTGCTACTGGTGTCACTAGAAGTTTTAGCTTAGGAAGTTATGGTAACGGAACAAGTGCATTTCAATCTGGTTCTTTTGGAGGTGTTAAAACAAAGTTTGCTGAGTGTAGTATATGGAACAAAGCTTTATCAGTTGCTGAAGTTGAAGAGTTAATAACAGATCACACGGTTGGGGATGTAGCAGATAGAACAGCTACAAATGCTTTAACACACTCTGCAAATAACAATTTATTACACTATTGGAAATTAGACACTACTAATGCAGGTACTGATTTAAAAGGTAATGCAAACTTCACGGGTATAGATGGTACTAACAACTTAATAGATACTGTATAATGAAATATTACGAATTTACAGCTGAAAAAGCAAGAGAACTAGAACCTACAGATATTAGAGTAGCCTGTCAAAAAGGTGACACTAACTATATTATAGAAACAGAAGCAACTTTAACTGGTAGTATACAAGAGTTTGCTAACTGGGAAGAAGCTTACACTTGGGGTAACAGTAATGGTTATAAAATAGAGAAAGACGAAAATACTTGGAACTATTATATACCAGAAATAAGTTATCTATAATACGTGTAACTATATAGTAGATAATTAACTAAAATTTAATAAAATGGCAAAAAGAAAAACACCAAAGGTGAAAGACCTTAGACCTGATTCTATATCAGAAAAACAATTAAATTCTATGCGTGAGATAATTAGCGCTACGAATGAAAATAGATTTCAAGTTGGAGCTTTAGAGGTTAATAAACATAATCTTTTACATCAAGCTCAAGCTATAAATGAAAGACTTAAAATAGTCCAAGACGAAATAATGAAAGAATACGGTACTTTAGATATTGATATAAATACCGGTAAAATTAAATATAATGACGAAACTAATAAGAAAGATTAGTGTAGGTAAAGATTATAAAACTGATGCTATGCATTATGCTGTTGGCCAAGAGGTTTATGGTGGACATACTATATGCGATATTATAGAAGAAAAAGAAAAGTATTCCATATACATAAGTAAAGGTAAAGAAGTGTTACCTTGGAAAGACTTTAATAAAAATATGGCTATATCAGTTGAATATAATTTACAATACTAATGAAAAGCATTTACAACTTTGTTGTAACACCTAAAGGAAGTAGATATAACAATGTTAAAAAAGTTGGTGACTCAGAGTTGATACTAAACACTGAAATACAAAACTACAACTATATAAACAAAGAAGCTGTAGTTTTATCTACACCAATAATAGGTGAAACAAATATAAAAAAAGGTGATACAGTTTTAGTACATCATAACATTTTTAGAAGATGGTATAATATTAAAGGTGAAGAAAAAAACAGTAAAAGTTATTTTGATGAAAACAAGTATTTTGCTGGTATAGATCAAGTTTACCTTTATAAAAGAAACAATAAATGGTTAGCGCCGAAAGGATATTGTTTTGTAAAACCTTTAAAAAGTATAGATAACTTTGATACTGACAACGAAAGAAAACTTATAGGTGTAATTAAGTATACAGATGGTTCTTATAACAAAAATGAACTTGTAGGTTTTATGCCTGGAAGTGAGTGGGAATTTGTTGTTGATGGTGAAAGGTTATATAGAGTTATGACACAATTTATTACAATTAAATATGAATATCAAGGAAACGAAGAAACTTATAATCCAAGCTGGGCACAAAGCGGTTGAAGAACTTATTAATGTAGCTAGAGAAAAAATTATCACTAATACAGAAGATGATGTTTCAGCTGATAGATTAAAAAATGCAGCGGCAACTAAAAAACTCGCTATATTTGACGCATTTGAAATACTTAACAGAATCCAAGAAGAAGAAAACTTGCTTGAGGGAAAAACACCTGAAGAGACAAAGAAAAAAGTCTTTAAAGGATTCGCAGAAGGCAGATCTAAGTAATGTACGAGCAAAATTTAGTTAAGGTTGTAGAACCTGTAAAGAAAACAACAATCACACGTTTAAATCGTGGCAAAAAATGGAAATATGGATACAATAAAGAACATGATATTGTCGTTATATCAAAAAATGGTACAATTGGTGAAATACTTGAGATACAAAATTTGCGCATTGCGTTGCCAAAACAGCCAGTGCAACTGCGAGCACACAAGCTAAACAAGTGGGTTAAAATTGATTATCCAAAAGAATTATCTCGTTTAAAAAACATATTCGATTGGAGAAACTATCCTGAAGAGCAAAAAGAACAGTGGTACGATTATATAGACGAAGAGTTT